>Ga0302326_10021131_pt1 | contig 13362 bp, 12 predicted proteins | sample Palsa_T0_3_FD_202264 | JGI IMG/M metagenome (GOLD analysis project Ga0302326, IMG submission 202264) | Peat permafrost microbial communities from Stordalen Mire near Abisko, Sweden - Palsa_T0_3 | ecosystem: Environmental > Terrestrial > Soil > Palsa > Peat permafrost | place: Sweden: Abisko... | reverse complement strand
GGCGGCGATCTTGCTTCGGTCCGAGATGCTCGAGGCAAGATCGCCTCGCACGGACGGTTACCGCGCCGGATAGCGATCGACCTCGTGACTCCGACCCCCGACGACGTGCATCACGCGCAGGATTTTGCCGCTCCGGCGGAGGGCCTCGGCGAGCTTCATGGCGTCCGGGTGGGAGAGGTCGGTCCCCTCGACGGCGTCGCGTTCGTTGACGACTGCGTAAGTACCGGTCAAAGGCGTCGCGCCCGCGCGAGGGCGAGATCGGCGGTGGGCTTCTGCCTCCACGGTCCTCCGAACAGCGTACCGGCGAGGCCCATCCAGCCTGCGGCAAGAAGCGCGGCCACGAAAGGCGTGACGCCGTGTGCGCGCACGCCGGCCTCGTGAAGCGGACGATTCAGCTCATACGTGAGGGCGATCGCCGACCAGACGGCCGCAGCCCACAAGCCCGCGGTAACCCGCGTGACCGCAGCCTTGTTCATCGAAATCATGACGTGCCTTTCTCCTCGTCGCCGTTCGAGCAACGAGTTTGGAGCGCAGACGGGAGCGCATCGGATGCGCTTCGACCGCCTAGACTACCTGTAGAGAGCCTAATCACGATTCCCGCCACAGCAACCACGACCGTGGATGGCCCCTGGACGGCCCTGGACGCGCGGGACCTGGCCCCACAGACACGGTGCAGAGAAGGGCCCGCTGGCACGGCCTCTGCACACGCACACCGGGACGTGAGCAGGTCAGCCGTCGGTGCTGCCAGCGTCGCCCCGCTCGCGGTCAGAAATAATCGTGTCGTTCCGACCAGCGGCATCTTTTCCCCCAATGCCCCAATGAAGGACATCATGCAAATCCGTGTTGGCTACGAGCTAGTTTACGATTGCCCGCAACCGACTCCGATGATCTTGGCCCTCAAGATCCACCCATCCCGCGCGTCGGACATCCTTCTGCCGGACGAGCTTCGCACCGAGCCGTTCGTCCCGATTAGCCACGACCTCGATGCCTTCGGCAACTGGTGCAGTCGCTTCGTGGCACCGCCCGGCGAGCTTCGCATTTTCAATGATGCCCTCGTCGAGGACAGCGGGATGCCCGACCTCGTAGCCCGCGACGCGCCACTTACCCCCGTGGAGGCATTGCCGCCCGAGGCACTCGTGTACCTCGCGGGCAGCCGCTACTGCGAGACCGACTTGCTCTCTCCCATCGCGTGGCAGCTGTTCGGCCAGACGCCCACCGGGTGGGGTCGCGTGCAGGCCATCGTTGACTTCGTCCACAATCACATCCAGTTTGGCTACGTGTTCGCGCGTTCGACCAAGACGGCGTGGGAGGCGTTCCAGGAGAGGGCCGGGGTGTGCCGCGACTTCGCCCATCTTGCGATCGCCCTCTGCCGCTCGATGAACATCCCGGCGCGCTATTGCACCGGATATCTCGGAGACATCGGCGTCCCGCGGTCCGACGCGCCGATGGATTTTTCGGGCTGGTTCGAGGCGTTCCTCGACGGGCACTGGTACACCTTCGACGCCCGGCACAACACTCCGCGCATCGGACGGATCGCGATCGCTCGCGGCCGGGACGCCGCTGACGTCGCCATCAGCACCACGTTCGGGCCGAGCTTTCTCAAGAGCTTCCGGGTGTGGACGGACGAGGTCGTTGCTCCGCCCCTGTTCCGCCCGGCGCTCGGTGCGGCCTGGAGAGCAAACGCGAGCACATGACTTACTGCGTGGGGGTGCTCGTCAACGACGGGATCGTGTTCGCGTCCGATTCGCGCACCCACGCCGGCGTAGATAACTTTGCATCATTTTCGAAGATGACCGTCTTCGAGCGCAAGGGCGATCGCGTGTTCGTCCTCCTCAGCTCGGGAAACCTGGCGGGCACGCAGGCGGTGATCAGCGTGCTCAAACAGCGCGGCAAGACGGACGCGAAAGCGCCGAACTTGTGGACCACGAGCACGATGTTCGACACGGCGGCGGTTGTCTCGGACGCGATGCGGGACATCGAGCGCCGTGACGCCGGGAGGAACGACCTGGTCTTCAATGCGTCATTCATCCTCGGCGGGCAGATCAAGAACGAGCCGGCACGCCTATTTCGCATTTATGCCGAAGGCAATTACATCGAGGCCGGGGCGGATACCCCCTATCTTCAAACGGGAGAGACGAAGTACGGAAAACCGATCCTCGATCGCGTCATCACCCCCTCGACGGGCCTCGTAGACGCTTCCAAGTGCGTGCTCGTCTCGTTCGACTCGACCATGCGCAGCAACCTGTCCGTTGGCATGCCGATCGACATGGTCTGCTACCAGCGCGATGCGCTGGAGGTCCGCATGCGGCGGCGGTTCGATCAGGGCGACGCGTATTTCAATACGCTCAGCAAAGGATGGAGCGAGGGCGTCCGCACGGTGTTCAGTCAGTTGCCGGATTTGAAGTGGTAGCGCTGCATGCCGGCGTCCTTCTCGCTCGTCAATGAACGCGCTGCGAAGCCTGCGACGACAGCGAGCGTCAGGACGCGCAGGATGCGCAAGCGCACTTCGGTCTCGGGGGCGCGATTGATGTTGTCGAGATGCACGCCGGCGTGGATCGCGATGGCGACGGCGATGCTTCGGCCTCCTCGCTCGAACATCCAAGCGATGACGACCGACCACAGCGCGAGGTCGAGCACGTACACGAGGATCGTGGTCGCGGGGAGCACACGAAGCGGATCCGGCGCGAAGAGCATTCCCAGATGCCAGAGGCCCCATACGGCGCCGAGGATCAGCGAGCCGACCACCGGACCGTGGCGTTGCGCCAAGCGCGGGTACGCGAAGCCGCGCCAACCGAACTCCTCTCCCAACGGGAACATGACCAACGCTGCAAAGTGCTCGGGCCTGACCGGCGGGTAGACCCAGTGTGCGGGATGGCCACCGAGAGCGACCTCGATGACGGTCGCCGGCAGCTGGACCAGCATCGGGAGCAAGAGCCCGAGGACGATCCAGACTGGCATGGTCTGCCACCTGCCAAAGACATCGCGTAGCTCACCGCGACGCGCGGCCAGGATGAACGCCGCGATCGAAGGCCCGAGCGCGCCCAGTCCCACCATCGGCATCGCGTACGATGGCGGAGCCGCGTTCGCGGCCCACGCCAGCGCCAGAGGCAGATCGAGCGTCCAGGTGATCCCGCAGGCCAGCCCGAAAAAGACCCAAACGTCGTTGCGTCCCGCCGTTGCGCCGCCGTCGATCATCGTCCGGCAGACAGCCATGCCATCGCCAGAGTTCCATTGGCGACATCACCCGCCAATCCCGGCAGGACGCCGCGAGGCCCCGAGCGTGCCCCGGACTTCAGGGCCGCTGCCTCCCTATCTCGTGAATCTTCTCCGCGGCGATCGTCAAGATCACGCGAACCTGATCACGGGCCCCGTACCACGCGTACGGACCTCCCGTGTATCGCTGGGAGAGCGCCTCGATGTGCTCCGCGCCTCCCTCCGTCGTCATCTTCACGACGCGACGGCGCGTGAACCCCGGTCACGCGATGACAAGAGCGCTCCGACGCGCCATCGCGCCTCGCTCACACTGTGCGGCGACCGCTGATGAGCTGGAAGACGAGGGCGATCAGCGCCGCGAGCAGGAGCAAGTGAATCAACCCGCTCGACACGTGGAATGCGACGAAACCCAACGCCCAGAGCACCAAAAACACGACACATAGCGTCCAAAGCATGATCCTGTCCTTCCTCGGCAGATTCTGTGACGCACCCATCGCGCGCCAACTCCAACGGGTTGAGCATTAAGCGTGCCGGTGGGGCTCCGGTGCGTCGACCGGAAGGTCTTGCAGAGCCGCGGTGCCCGTCCCGTGACATGCATCGCGGGCGCGGCCGTGGGCAAGCTCACCGCCGAACGGCGAAGCGCGTGAGATTGGCGATGACGGCGACGAGCTCCGAGGGCTCGACCGGTTTCGGAATGTGCATCATGTAGCCAGCGTCCAGCGCCTTGCGTCGGTCCTCGGCGCGGGCGTACGCCGTCAACGCAGCCGCCGGGACGTTGCCGCCCGCCTCGTACCCGAGGGCTCGCACTTTGCGAATCAGCGCGTAGCCGTCCTCGCCGGGCATGCCCACGTCGGAGATGAGGATATCGGGCTTCTCGGCGCGGAATTTCTCGAGGGCCTCGGCCGTGCTGGCCGCCGAAGTCACCACCGACCCGCAGCTCTCCAGCACCGCGACGAGAAGGCCCCGCGCGTCGTCGTCGTCGTCCACGATCAAGATCTTCAGGCCTGCGAGCTCGGGCCGATTCTCGAAGGGCTCGGCCCCGGCGCCCATGGCGAAGCGCGACGCCGTACCGCGCGTCTCCTGTCGGATGGGCGAGACCGGCAAGACGACCGTGAACGTCGAGCCGAGGCCTTCGCCTTTGCTCTCCACGTGGATGCTGCCCCCGTGCAGCTCGACGATGTGCCGCGAGATCGCGAGCCCGAGCCCGAGCCCGCCGTACGCGCGCGTCGTGGCTCCGTCGGCCTGTTTGAACCGCTCGAAGACCTGCGGGAGAAACTCGGGAGAGATGCCGCGCCCGGTGTCCGTCACCATCAACTTCAGGCTCGAGTCGACGCGCTCCACGGCGAGGTGCACGCGCCCGCTCTTGGGGGTGAACTTGATGGCGTTGCTCAGCAGGTTCCAGACGACCTGCTGAAGACGATGGGGGTCACCCATGACCGGCCCGGCCTTGTCGTCGAGCGTCGTCACGATGCGGACGCTCTTGGCCTCGCTCGCCAGGCGCAGCGCCTCGATCGCATGCTCGACGATGTGCGTGAGCTCGACGGACTGCACGTCGAGGCGCAGCTTGCCGCTGATGATCCGCGAGACGTCGAGCAGGTCTTCGATGAGCTGGGCCTGGGTCACGGCGTTGCGCTCGATCGTCTCGAGGGCGCGGCTCTGCTTCTCCTTCGAGAGATCGCCCGACCGCAGGATGCGTGTCCAGCCGAGCATCGCGTTCAGAGGGGTGCGAAGCTCGTGCGAGACGGTCGCGAGAAAGTCGTCCTTCGCGCGGTTCGCGATGTCGGCATTGCGGCGCGCGTTCTGTTCCGACTCGTACAGACGAGCGTTGTCCACGGCGATGGCCGCACGGCGTGCCAGCTCCTCGGCGAAGCGGACGTCGTCCGCGGCGTAGCGCCGACCGGAGCCGGAGAGGACGAACGTCATCGCCCCGAGGACGCGGCCGCGCACGCTCAGAGGAACGATCATGCCGGAGCGTAGACGGAGCTCACGCAGAAGCCGGAGGTGATCGGCATCGACGGCGCCTGCCACGAGAAGCTCGTCGGGCACGTCCGCGTAGAGCTCGGAGACGCCCGTGCGAAGCACGTTCGCCAACCCCGATGTCGCGTCTCGTGACACCGGAAATCGCTGTCGAAGCTCCTCGGCTAGGGCGACCTTGCTCGGGTCGACGTGTGCGACCGCCACCAGCTCGATGGCCCGCCCGTCCTCGCCGACCATGTCGATGGCGCACCAATCGGCGAGCTTCGGCACGGCGAGGCGGGCCAGGGTGGCGAGCGTCGAGCGCGCGTTCAGGACTGTCGCCAGAGCCGGGCTCGCCTCGGCGAGAAACTCCCGCCGCTCCGCGTCGATCTTGCGCGCCGTGACGTCGCGGAAGACCAGGACGACTCCGGTGACCGAGCCGTCGTCGTCGCGGATGGGCGCCCCGCTGTCGTCGATCGGAAGGTCGGTCCCGTTGCGCGTGAGCAGCACGGTGTGATTGGCCAGGCCGACGACGACACCCTCCCGGAGAACCTTCTCGGCGGGGCTGTCGACTTCTTCGCGGCTGTCCTCGTTGACGATTCGAAACACGCTGCGGAGCGGCTTGCCCATCGCATCTTGCGCCGACCAGCCTGTCAGCGCCTCGGCGACCGGGTTCATGAACGTCACCCGGGCGGCGGTGTCGGTGGCGATGACCGCGTCGCCGATGCTTCGCAGCGTGGTCGTCAGCGAGGCGCGCGCCAGCTGCTCGCGCGCCAGAAGATCCACGCGGGCGCGCTCGGCTTCGGTGCGCAGCGCCTCGACCTGACCTCGACGGATGCTGATGGCGATCGTGTCAGCCACCGACGCGAGCGCCGCCAGCGTGTCGACCGTCAACGGCGCGCGCGAGAACATCGCCACCACGCCTACGAGCTCGTCCTGGACGAGCAGCGGATAGCCCGCGAAGCCGACGAGGCCCTCTCGTACGGCCCACGCCTGGTCGCTCACACGGGGGTCGCGCTGCACGTCGTTGGTGAGATGTGCCAGGCGCTCTTGGGCGATGAGCCCGATCTTGAACGCGCCGACGGGCACTCGAGCGTGCGGACCGTCGATGTGCGTATAAAGCCCCGCGCTCGCCTGCAGCTCGAGGACATTGCCGTCCGGGGCGAGGGTCCAAATCCGGGCGAAGGCGGCGTCGACATGGCCGACGATCGCCTCGGCGCAGGCCCGAAGCTGGTCGGCCATGGGAGCACTGCTCGTCAGCGTTCGGCCGACGGCCGCCCCGAGCTGGGCGCTGCGCATGGCGACCCGCAGCTCCGCGGCGAGCGCTTCTGCGCGGTCCTTTGCCCGGACGAGCTCCTGTTCCGCCCGCTGCCGAGCCAGCAGGATCGTGCTCGCGTTCTGCAGCGCGACCGACCGCAGCAACCGTTCCTCGTCGCCGTTGTCCACGGCTACCCGCCGATCGCTTTGGCGGCGAGCGCCGTGCCGAGGACGCGGGCTCGGATCTTGGCGAACGCCGTTTCGCGGCTCGTCGACGTGTCGTCGCTGAAGGGCGAGAACCCGCAGTCGTCCGTGGTGCCCAGGCGGTCGACCGGAATGTACCGCGCGGCCTCGAGCACCATGTCGCAGATCTCCTGGGGCGTTTCGATGCGCGGGTCGATCGGGGCGACGACGCCGACGAACACGCGCTGCTCCGGCTGCCGATGCTCTCGGATGATCTTCAGGATGCGGGTCCGATCCCGCTCGCCGGCGAGCGCGATGTAAAAGTTGCCGACGTGCAACCGGAACAAGCTGGGCAGAAGATCGGCGTAGTCGACATCTGCGCTGTGGGTCGAATCGCGGTCGCCGCCCGGGCACGTATGAACGCCAAGCCGCTCCCGATCGTGGGCCGAGAATCGCGACAACGCCAGGTTGTTCAAATCGATGAAGCTGGTGAGAAGATGACCGGACGGGTCGATCTTGATCGCGAGTCGCCCCTCGGTGAAGTCGACCTGCACCTTGTGCGCGCCCTTGGCCAGGCAAAGGCGGATCTCTTTCTCGTGCTCCGACACCAGATCGTCGAGGAATTCGGCGCGCGAATATCCCGGGATGGCTTCGGCCGGGTACATGAGGCTCAGCGCGGATGCCGAAATCACGGCCTGTTTGATCGGAACATGCGCGTAGCGCTGCGCGACGTCCAAGAACGTATCCGCGTACCTCATGTACCGGAAGGGACCGCCGGTCAGCCTGAGCATCCGGCGCGTGTGGCCCGCCGCAAAGGGGATCTTGAAGCCGTCGCCCGACGTGTTCGGGAGCCCCTGCACCGAATACGTCCAGAAGTTGTGAAACTTCTTCTGCTCGCCGTCGGTGACGACGGGGGAGCCCGTCGCCTCGAGCTGCTCGATCGTGTCGCGGACGGCGGCCTCGTAGAGGGGCTCCACGGAGTCCGCGTCGTCGCCCCTAGCGATCGCCTCGACCAAGGCCGTCGGGCGCGGAACGCTGCCAATGGCCTCCGTCGGGATCGCGATCTCGCTCACTGTGTAGGCGCCGCCCCAAAGCAATCCTCGCGCCACCGCGCCTGCGGTGCTCAGAGGGCGGTCGCATCGTCCCGGATGGGGGTGTGGGCGAGCTGCCGCGCTCCCCCAGCGCAGCGTTCCATCCTCGGAGACGTTGCCTCCACACGCTGCGACGATACTGCGCGACTGAGGCGCTTCGCCTCGCATCGTGAAATTCGCGAATGAAGGGATGCAATCGGTGGGCGAACGAACGATGGACCTTGCCCCCATGCCAGCTCGAGGGGATTACTTCCTAAGAATGCCGGTTCTCGAAGCGCCGAATCGCACCGAGCGGGAGATCTCATGGAAGACGATGGTTCGCGCCGTCGTCGTCGTCGCGGGCGCGTGGGTCGTGCTGCAGCTGCTGCCGGTCGTCCTCGTCCTCGTGGTGGCGCTCTTTCTCGTCGGCACGTTGAACCCCGCCGTCGAATGGCTCGAAGCGCGACACATGAAGCGCGGGTGGGCGCTCGCCGCCGTCTTCGCCGGGATGCTCACGACCTCCGTCCTCGCGCTGGCGTTGACGATCCCGGCCCTCGTCGACCAGGTGACCACCCTCGTCAAGCAAGAGCCGATGCTCCGAGAGCGCCTTGCTTCCACGCTCGCCGGGTGGCGCGTCAGCGCTCCGCTCGCGGAGTCGCTACGCGACGTCCGGTACCACGCCCTGGCCCACACGCTGACGTCGACGGCGCTCTCGTACTCCACGCGCGTCGTCGAGATCGTCGCGTACGTCGTCAGCACCGTCTTTCTGTCGCTCTACATCATGATCGATCGCGACCGGTTGCGCGGAGGCCTCTTCGCGATGGTGCCCCGCTCGCATCACATCCGGCTGTCGCGCGTGATGCTGAACCTGGAGACGATCGTGGGCGGTTACATCCGTGGTCAGGTCTTCACGTCGATCTTGATGGGGGGCTTCGTGTTCGCGCTGTTGGCGATTGGCCACGTTCCGAACGCGATCGCGCTCGCGGTCTTCGCCGGCCTGGCCGACGTGTTGCCTTACATCGGCGTCTTCCTGTCCGTGGGCCCCGCGGTCCTCGCGGCGCTCGCCGTCGGCCCCGTCGTGGCCATCGCCGTGCTGCTCGCGATGATCGTGTACGAAGAGTTCGAGAGTCGGTATCTCGTCCCGCGGATCTACGGTCGCGCCCTCCGCTTGCCGTCGTCGGTGGTCCTCGTCGCGCTGCTCGCCGGCGGGACGCTCCTCGGGATCGTGGGGGCGCTGCTCGCGCTTCCCGTGGCCGCTGCCGTCCGCATGCTCGTCGAAGAGCTGCGCGTCGAGCTCCCGGGTGAGCAGGTCGACGACACCAAGCTTCGTGCGCGCGACGACCGGGCCGAGAGAGAATACGAGCAGCGTACCGAAGGGGTTCCGGCCAAGCTCGCCGCTGCGATCGCGGTCGAAATCGCCGAAGGGCGCCGCGACGAAGACGGGCGCCCCTCGAGCACGACGAACACTCCGATCGACTCGGGGCGAGCGTAACGCAGAGTCACGACGAAGAAGCGCCGAACGCGGCCGAGGGTGTCTTCGCCGGGGGAAACTCGCTGATGACGAAGAAGGTCCTCGAGATCCGTTCGCCGTCGACGGTCGGCGGGAGATCGCCGTCGACGCCGGCGAGGACGGCCGTGATGTTGTCCTTGCCGCCGCGCCGCTTCGCCTCGTCGATCAGCCTGACGCACGCGTCGTCGAGGCCGGCGGACGTGAGGACCACGTGACGAATCTCATCCGCGGTGAGCATGTTGGATAGGCCGTCGGAGCACAGAACGAGGCAGTCGCGCCGGCGAAGATCGAGCCTTGCCATGGCCACGGTCACCTCGGGTTTCAACCCCATGGCTTGAAGCGCGAGGTTGCTGAAATCGCACTCCTTGGCCTCGGCGGCGCTCAACCGTCCGGAATCGAGCAGCAACTGGAGGTAACTCTGGTCGCGCGTCACCTGGACGATCTCGCGGCCGCGCAAGAGGTACCCTCGCGAATCGCCGACCTCCGCAATATGCGCCGTCGTGTCGTGCACGAAGACCGCCGTGAGCGTGGCACCCATGTGCTCTCGACCGGGGCAGTGCGCGGCCTGCCAGACTTCGCGATTCGCCTCGATGGTGGCCTTCTCGAGTCGCGCGTCCGAGGTCGCGCCGCGGGGCAGGGTTGCCATCGAGCGACGAAGCGAGTCCACCACGAGCGCGCTCGCGACTTCGCCGGCCGGGTGGCCCCCCATGCCGTCCGAAACGGCGAGCAGCACTCCGTTCTGCCCAAGCTCGAATTGCGCCATGCGCTGCTCTTCGAGGAGACGGCCTCCCGTCAAGTCGGCAATCGCGAAGGCATCTTCGTTGAATCTGCGGACTGAACCGATATCCGTCTGACCGTAGACCGTCAGTTCCACTGTCATGAGGACCTCCCTGGACGCCTCGAGCGTGAGGCGCCCGTGCAGACGCCCAGCAGGATTCGCGCCGTCGTAGAAGGTCGCCCCTTCAGTTCCCGCCGAGCGTGAGGGACAGGTTGTCCGCGTACCCGTCGTTGTTGGCACCATCGTACCGGGTCATCACAATCTGCACCTCGGCCGCGACGGTCCCCGTGGGCACCGGGCCCGTGGTCGTCTGGAAAAGGAACCCCGTGTTGTCGTTGCGCTCCGCGGCGGTGACGGGGCCGATGCTGGCCGAGGCGAGCACGTCGGGCGGCAACCCGGCGTCCCCTCCGTCGTCGCTCTCGCCTCCGTCGGCGGCGGCGCCCAATACCGACGCACTCGCCGAGTCGAGGAAATACACCGTGACCAGGGCATCGTCGCCCTGGCTCGAATATCCCCCGAGCCACCCGTCCAGGGTGAATGTCACGTTGCCCTTCGCGATGTCCGTCGCGTAGGCCGCGAGGCTGATCTGCTGAGTGAACGTCGAGATCGGGTCGTTGGGGCCCCCAGCGAAGAAGTTCGTGCCCTCGTCGGGAGGTGCCGCGTCCGAGCCTCCGTCCGACACGTCGGGGAAGCCTCCGGACGAGCCGTATTCGATGACGTTCGCGTCGCCGGTCGTCGTCCAGTCGGGCACGGACGTGGGGACCGTGGAGCCGTCCGTTCCGGGACCGAGCTCGGCGCCCGGGTTGAGGATCAAGTTGGGGGTGTTCGCCAGGGACGGGGCCGTTTCCTCCTGCGGTGTCGCCGCGTCGTTGGAAGGCGGCGTGCCCGAGGACGACGAGTTGCACGAGCACGTGCCGGCAACGACGCCCACGACCAGCGGCCAAGCCCGAAGGTGCCGCGCTGCCCTATTCTTGGTCCTGGCTATCTCGCTAGCGATCATGGTGCCGCAGATTACCCGACAGCTCGTCAGTCGTGGCGCAAAAACCGCCACTCCTCCGCACGGTCAAGGTTCGCTCGTGCGCGGGCCGCGTCGCCTCGTCGTTCGAACATCCGAGAGAGTGCGATCCACGGTCGCTGGTACGTCGGGAGCACCGCGCTCGCCCACCCATCGTTCTCGGTCACCGTCTCACAGCGTTCGAACCGCGTGAACCCACCGGCTCGGGGATCGGGGCCCCGAACTCGTGACTAGCGCGCGCTCGATACCAATCGTATCCGAGAAGGTGCGGATCGATGTACGTCACGTCGGGCCGCAGCCTTATGGCATCGGCGTAGATGAACGAGAAGAGGCGATAGTCGCCCGTTCCCAAGATGACGGCGCGCGGCGGCGCGGACTTCTCCGTGTTCTCCGTATAGAGCTCGAGCGCGTTCGTGTGCTCGGCGTGCACGCGCGGCCACGACTGGAGCCCGCCGAGTGCCACGACCGCCACCACCGCAAGCGCGACGGGGAGCACGCGGGTCTTCCGAAGCTCGCGCCAGCCGTCGAGCCCCCACGCGACGCCGATCGTGATGACCACCTCGGGAAGGAGTCGAAATCGTTCCACGAGGGTTGCGCCAAGCCCCTCCGGCGCGACGTTGAGGAACGCCGCGAACACCCGGGTAGCAATCTCCGGACCGTACGGGCTCAGCGTCTCGTCGGTGATGAAGGTGGTGACGTCGAGCGTACGCAGCTCGTTCGTGATGGCGCTGACCACCCGGATGGTGCGCTCGGGATCCGCCGCCGCCAGGCGTACGCCGTCGAAGCCGTCGATGACCACGCGCCGCACCCCACGCTCCCGTACGTCCCGCAGCAGCCTCTCGAGCAGGGCGTCGATTCCGTACTCGTACGAGGGCTGCCACACGATCCCAAAGCGCCCTCGCGCGGCGTGCTCGCGGAGGCCGAGGCCGAGCTGCTCGGCCGTCGTGAGAATGTACGAGGGTGGCTCGTAGAACCCAAAGTAGAGGGCGTTTTGCCCAGCGTCGCACCCGGCAGCGAGGTACTGTAGCGCGAGGGTCGTCTTGCCGCTCCCCGAGAAGCCGAGGGCCACGGTCGTGGTCCCCGAGAGCAGGCCGCCGCCGAGCATTTCGTCGAGCTGCGGGATCCCCATCGGCACCCGCGTCTGGGGGTGGCTCTGCAGGTGGGCGTCGAGCACATCCTCGGTGCGCGGGTGCACGACGATACCCGCGGAAGTGATGTCGAGCTCGTGGCGGCCCAGCATGTGCCCGCTTCCGCGGAACTTGATGACCTCGACCGTGCGGTACGTGCGGCGCGTGGTGCGCTCGAACGCCAGCTCGACGAGGCCATCCACCATCGTGTGCTCGGGGCCGTTCGCGTCCGCCGACGTCATGTTGGCGAGCAGCACCGTGGCGCAGTTCGTCATGCTCCCGAGCACCTGGAGCTCGACGATGAACTCCTTGAGCGCCGTGTCGCTCTCGGCCATCGCGCGCGTCGGTGCAATGCCGTCGAGCACCAAGAGCGAGGCCTTTTCGTCCTGGATCACTTGCCGCAGTATGTTGAGCAAGCCCTTGAGACGCTCCTCGCGCAGCGCCTTGTAGGCGCCCACGTAGGCGACGCCATGGTTGACGATCTCCGCGTCGAAGAACGTCATCGCGCGCAGGTTCTTGACCATGCTGGCGTGCGACTCGGCCAGGAGGGTGACGTAGACGGCGCGTCCGCCCCCGCGGGCATGTGAAAAGCAAAGCTGGTTGCCGAAGGTCGTCTTGCCCGTCCCGGGTCGGCCCATCACGAGGTAGATCGCCCCTCGGAAAAGGCCGCCGCCGACAATGACATCGAGGCCCTGCACCCCCGTCGAAAGGCGCTCGGTGACGATGGGCTCGTGGGTCTCGTGGGTCAGCTCGGTCATGGAATCGCCGCTCGAATACCTACCGCAGCGTCTCCGGCAGGACCACGGCTTCCTGCAGCCCCCCCGCCGCCGCCCGCCTGCCGTGGTTGCTTACCGTGTGGGCGTCCCCGTCTCGATGGCGCGCGTGCCGCACGCGCGGCGTGTGGGGCAACAGGGTCGCCTCACACGCACACGAATCGCCCCGGTCGTCGTGCGGGCGGCGAGCGGGCGGCGAGCGGTCGTCGAACGGTCGTCGTGTCGTGCAGGGCTTCGACGGCGCTGTCGCGACGAATGGGACACGGCACGCCGACTGCACCAGGCGATGAGGTGCAAATCGAAGCGACCCTGACGCCCGCCGATGTTCGAACGCTTATCGAGCGATTCGTGCCGCTCACGATCCGGCTCGGCGGGGAAGACCACCTGACGCTCGATGGGCCGCTCGACGTCGTGTTCGACCCGCCCGCGGGTATTCGCATCGTCTGCCGGGCGAAGGCGCGCTGGTCCGTGCTGGGCCTC
>Ga0302326_10021130_pt1 | contig 13362 bp, 18 predicted proteins | sample Palsa_T0_3_FD_202264 | JGI IMG/M metagenome (GOLD analysis project Ga0302326, IMG submission 202264) | Peat permafrost microbial communities from Stordalen Mire near Abisko, Sweden - Palsa_T0_3 | ecosystem: Environmental > Terrestrial > Soil > Palsa > Peat permafrost | place: Sweden: Abisko... | reverse complement strand
ACTCCTCGTCCGACCTGGGGCGGGTGGAGCAACTCGAGATCGAAGGGCGTTACCGCAACATCGCGCACGATTGGCCGCGGGCCATTCAGGTCTACCAAGCGCTGTTCACGCTTTTGCCGGACGATTTAGAATATGGGCTCCTGCTCGGGTCGGTCGAGGTTCGCGGCGGCCAGGCGCAGGAGGCGTTGCGAACCGTTAAAACGCTCCGCAGCCTCCCCGCCCCGCTCGGCGACGATCCGCGTATCGATTTGACCGAGGCACAGGCAGCCGGCGCCCTCAGCGATTTTGCGCACACGCAGAGCGCAGCTCGATCGGCCGCTGAAAAGGCCCGGGCGCGCGGGGCCAGGCTGCTGTACGCCAAGGCCCGGCTGCTACAATCGGGAGCCATGCAGAACATAAATATGGCGGGCTTCCAGGAGGTGCGGGCCGAGGCCCGGCGCATCTGCGCGGAATTAGGAGATCGTCTTTGTGTGGCTGCCGCATACCGCATCGAAGCCAACCAAATGGCGGGAATGGGCGAACTTGCGGTGGCGCAGCGTTTATACCAGGCCGCTCTCGAGATCGCCAATCAAACCGGAAACGCAATCGAGAAGCTAAACGCCTTGAACGGCCTCGCGAACGCCGCAAAACTGCGGGGAGACCTGCCCGTTGCCGAGGGCTATTATCGATCGGCCGTGGCCATGGCCTCCGACCTTGGTCCGCAGAAATCCATTTCGGTGTGTTTGGGCCTGGCGGATGTACTCGCTCACTCAGGGGGTATTTCCGAGGCGCAAAGTTTGATCGAGCAGGCTCTCCGAATCGCGCGGCAAACCGGCGAGCGGGAAGGCGCCGGCCTGGGAGAGGCGGCCCTGGCGCATACCCTGGAACTGGAAGGCAAGACCCGGGCGGCGCTGGACGAGTACAACCAGGCGCTCGCTATTCTGCGCGAAGTGAACGAACCGTACGAACTGAGCGAGGCACTGCTCGATTTCGGGAACACGCAACTCGATCAAGCCGACTTAGCGGGTGCTCGGAAAAGTTTCGAAGAAGCTCGCACTTTGGGCCGCAGTTTTCCGGGCGGAGCGAGCCTGCCGCAAACCGAACTGGCTTTTGCGCACCTGAGTTTCGCCGAAGGCCGTTTCGCGGATGCAGCCTCGCACGCCCGTTTGGCGCTCAGCGGGTTCACTACCTCCGGGCGAGAAAGCGACGGCTACCAGGCAGCGGCGATCCTGGCAGGCGCTTTGATGAGTAATGGCCGTACGGCTGAAGCATCGGCGTTGCTGGCGCAGTTTCCACCTCCTTATCCCGCCAAGTTTCCGGCCCGGAGCGTCGTCCAATTGGAAATTGCGCAGTGTTTCCTGCTGGCCCACACAGGACGGCACGGGGAAGCAATGCGAGCCATGGATGCGGTCATCGCGACTGCTGCGCGCCGAGGCATTCGCAGGCTCGAAAGAGATGCGCTCGAGGCGAAAAAAGGGATTGGAAAGATAGCAGCAAACAGCAGCGAGTAGCGAATTCAACCTGTCTGACCCCGTTCGTGGAAGAGGGCGAGGAGGTGCCGTCCAAACCACCGGCAAGAACGGTTGGGCCGGCCCGTAACCTGCACTGCTCGAACTGCATTGCGCCAAGGGAACGGATGCGCGTTTCGCGCCGCTCATCGACAAAAGCGCCGCAATGCGTCGGCCTGGCCTAGCGAGGGCGGCGACGAGCAACCCGCGCGAAGCTCGAAATCCATCGCCGAAAGTCGCTGTGCCGCCCCCGTTGGATGCCGCCGGTGCCGCAGAGGGCAGGAGCCACGCGGATTTTTTCGTGCTCGGTCATATGCCGCTCCAGCCCTGCGTATAGAAGTCACCACCAAGGATCAGAAAGCACTCCGAGAATTGTTGAGTGGCGGTGTGCAGCAAGTGCGAGTCGTTCTGCGCGCTTTGGCACTTTTCCAACTGGCAAAGGGCGTCAGCGCACCACGGATTGCTTCCGTTGTTCCCTGACTCCACAGGCTATCCGGAATGTCGGCCATCGCTATCAATCTGGTGGCCTGGAGCGGGCGCTTAATGAGAAGCAGCGGCCCGGGGCGGCAGAAGTATTGGACGATAGTCAAAAACAACGTTTGATCGCCATGGTGTGCAGTAGCCCGCCCCAGGGCCGGGCCCGCTGGACGGTACGTCTGGTGGCTGAAGAGGCCGTCAAACGCAGGTTGGTTCCGCGCGTAGGAAGAGAAACTATCCGGATTCTCCTGCTGAGCCACGATTGGAAGCCGTGGCGGGAAAAAAATGTGGGTGGTGGCCGATCTTGATGACGAGTACATCGCCAAGATGGAAGATGTAGGGAAAGTCTACGAGCGGCCGTACGATGCCCGACAACCAGTGGTCTGCTTAGACGAGAAGCCGGTCACGTTACACGCCGACCTGCGGCCCGCCTCGCCCGCATTGCCAGGACGGGAGGCACGGCGGGATAGCGAGTATGAGCGACGCGGGACGGCCAATGTTTTCTGCGTCGTAGAACCCAAGGCGGGCCGCCATTTCACCTTCGCGACGCTGGATCGTTCGGGGTTGGAATTCGCCAAGGTAGTCTTAGAAATTGCCGCACAGTACATGCGGGCCAAGACCATCCATCTGGTCATGGATAATCTGAACATCCATCGCCGTAAATCTTTAACCGATCTCTTGGGCACGGAAGTCGGCAGCGAAATCTGGGATCGGTTCACCATCCACGACACCCCGACCCACGGGAGTTGGCTCAATCAGGCGGAAATCGAAATCGGGATCTTCTCGCGGCAATGTTTGGGCACCAGAAGGATCCCAGACCTCAAGACCCTGCGTCGCGAAGCACGAGCCTGGAATCGGCGCGTGAATCGTGACCGCCTCCACATCAACTGGAAGTTCGACCGCAAAGCCGCCCGCCGAAAGTTCCATTACAAAAGGAAATCCTTTACGCGGTCATAGACCTAGGCCAGCTCGAGCACGCCAGCGTGCCCGCGTTCGAAGCGGCCACCCGCACCGCCGGAAGCTCCGCGCAGTCCGGCGTGATCATGCACGCGGCGTGGCCGCCATTGCCCGCGCGCTACAAAGCTCCGGGCTGTCTCCCGCCGAGCTGCGCCTCGCCTACACCGTCGGCCGGCTGAAGCGCCGCCATCCGTCCAAGCGCCAGCCCCGCGAACCGAATCGGACGCCGCGCGTTCGACGTGCTGGTGGCCGCGGCGCACGACCGGCGGCAGCGCTTATGACGGAATTCGTCAGCGAAGCCACGAACTACAGCGGCGGCGATTTTGTCAGCGGAAACGCGTCTTGAACAACGCCGGCCGTCTCAGGTGCTTCAGGTACACACGACTGGTAAGGCCCTTTTCTGTGACAAGCTCGCGTCGTCCGTCATTGAAGGGAAGCTATTGCTTCCTCCTCAACCGACTCCAGCTTCCGCGGACGCCAGATTGACCGGAGCCGGCGTTCCTCCTGATGGCGCTGGGACAGCCACCTGGCTCAGCGCTCTAATGACCGTACCATCGCCGCCACAAACACAGGGCAGCACGTCGCTCGGGAAATAACCTTTGCAGGGCGCCGCTTGTCCCGCGAAGCAGAATTGTTCGTGCTTGCTTTTACACTCCATTATGCCTCTCCTTCCCAGTGACCGATGGACTTGGCCTTAACTATAGAGTGAACTTGGATTTCATGCCACCCCGAAACCCAGGGGTTGAAATACACGTGGAAATCGGTAGACAATGCCCCCCATTCTCTTGCCTTGTCGGGCTCTCTACGCCGGCTTGGCCGTTCGAATGAGCCGAGGGAGGCTATCACCCAGACCATCCTTGGCGACACACTGGCACGCTCCCGCGACTAACGCTTTCGCCCAGGCGGCATCCGGCTCGTAGGTCGTCAATCCGATGACATACGCGCCGGGATCCCGCGCGCGGATCGTCCGGATGGCCCCGATGGCCCCCTCAGAGGGCAGGTCGAGATCCATCAGCGTCACATCGGGTTTTCGCTCTAGATACATTTGAACCGCCTGCTCAGCGGTCGCCGCGGTACCCACTAGTTGCATGTCGGGCTGCAGGCGGACAAGGAAGGCCAACCCTTCACGCATCAGGGGATTGTGGTCTACGGCGAGGACACGAATCGTATGAGGCCGCACCTATCTCCAGATTAGCCGGGATGCACTGGCAAGGAATCCCCAAAGCCAGGGGATAAAACCCCCCTGATTTCGGGGGGGTATGGGTCCACTTCAGTCTATGTGGACGATCCGCGCCGCACCGCGACCGCCACCGCCTCGGTACGGTCGTGCAGCCCGAATTTAGACAGGATACTCTTGACGTGACCCTCGGCAGTCTTCTCACTGATCCCCAGCTGACCGGCGATTTCCTTGTTTCGCATTCCTTTGGCGAGGAGACGCAGCACATCCAGCAGCCCGGGCGGTATCACCGCGGGCCCGGACGGCGCGCTGTGGTTTACCGAATATGCCGGAAACAAGATAGGGCGCATTACGACTGCCGGAGTGATCACCGAGTATCCCGTGCCGACCGCCAATAACGGCCCCCAGGGGATCACGACCGGGCCAGATGGCGCGCTGTGGTTTACCGAATACTACGGCAATAATATCGGGCGTATCACGACTGCCGGGGGTGATGAGCGAGTACCCCGTGCCGACTACCAATTCTGAGCCCGAGGGGATCACCACGGGATCGGATGGTGCAATGTGGTTTACGGAATCGAACGTCGCCAGCAAGATAGGGCGCATCACCACCGCCGGAGTGGTTACGGCGGAGTATCCTATACCGACCGTCAATAGCGAACCATTGGGGATCACGAAGGGACCGGACGGGGCGCTGTGGTTTACGGAAGAGGATGGCAACAAAATCGGCCGCATCACCACCGCCGGGACGATCACCGAGTATCCGTGCCGACCGCCAGGAGCCAACCCTTTGCGATCACAGCGGGGCCGGACGGGGCGCTGTGGTTTGTCGAATTCCACGGGAACATGGGGCGCATTACGACCACCGGCGTCATCACGGAGTACCCGACGGACGCTGGCGAAGCCGATGGGATCACGGCGGGGCCGGACGGCGTGCTGTGGTCTACCGGATACGCGAGCAACAACATTGTGCGCGCGCCTGCCTGCGGTCTGGGTCTTAGCGCAAGCTTCGCGAATAGCACGCTCACGCTGAACTTCAATCTCGGGATCGACATGCCCGCAATCTGGTACGCAAAGCTGCGCACCAGCACCGGGGCTGAGAAGCAATTGTGGTCCAAGTCGATTTCTGCGGTGGTCCCGCCGGATGCTCTCACGCGTACCCTTCCGGGTTTTCCCGACTTGGGCACAGTGGGATAGTCTCGGGCTTGGGCACGAGCGCGGGAGAGGGCCTCTGCTACGAAACGGTCAATGTCAATGCTGTGCAGTAACGTGCTCTCGGCTATCTCCTCTGCGTGCAGCAGGGAGCAGGAGGGCCTTTCGTCCGTTCTTCGGACTCACGAGGGTGGCCTGGCTGGCCTTAAAGCCGCACCGTCGCCAGCCAAGCTCACGCACTTGGCTAGGGTGTGCCGCCATTGTCGATAAACGCCTCGTTCGTAGTGAAGCTCGCGAAGGTGTTAGTTGAAAGGGTAGTGTAGGGCATAGCGGAACCAGCTCGCGGTCTAGCCGCTCCAATTTGAGTCTCTGCGCCACTCCTTCCGGCGGCGGCGCATCGAACCAGGGGGTCGTGTTCGTAATCCAACCCTGACGATCCGAAAAATTGCGACGGAGGCTGAGGCCGCCGATAAGCCTAATCCGACTCCCTGACCTGCCGAAGTAAATCGCCGCTGACGCCTTCACGCCAACTCCTTTCGATATTCAGGCCACTGCCCTATCGCTGCCTCTATTAACGCCCTGTGCCTATCAGAGCCGGTCTGGAACGAGGAAGCACAGCCAAACAGCAGCCACGCAAGCCGCATCAGAGATGCGGGCGCGGCATAGCCGTTTGTTGCCCTTGCATTCCAGCCCTGTGGCTCTGATCGGCTTTGGTCTTGTTAAGAGGCTGCATAGGGCGGCCTCACACAACAAAGGAGAAAAGTCATGAAGAAATCTGCACTCGTAATCGGGTCGTTCCTGAAGGCCGAAAACAACGTCTTCACCGGCAAATCTAAGGTCGAGAACGGTGACCCTACGGTGACACACGAATATCTCGAACTTTGCGCTGAGGTTTTGGGAGAACCTTTGGGATTCTTCCGTCGTGGGGAGTGCCCGCGATCGATCGTGTCGGAGCTCGTTCGCGTCTGCCTAATAGCGGTTTTTGCCAGCTATTCTGCAGCATGGGCGGCGATTCTCCGACCTTGGGAGATTTGATCTCCGCCCTACCTTGCGAGGCAAGATCGGCGCCCACGATCCGACAGCGCCAGTTGATCAGAGCATTGCACCGTGGGTCGAAGCCTTTATCGAGGATACCGTGCGCGCTGTAGCTCATAATATGGATGACTTTCTCGACATTCGTCATTGGGCGCTTCGCCATGGTAGGTCTCCAGCCCCTGAAACCCGAGGCGCGGCGCATCGTGACGATGCTGGTGAAGAGTGAAGGGGCGGCATTGCTGCCGCCCCTTTGAGGCTTACGCGGCCTGTTTCAGGTCGGCCTTGTCCTTCTTGGCTCTCGGGCGCTCGAAGCTCAGGGTGTAGCCGTCCTCCACGCTGCTATTGCGATACAGGTTGTAGTAGCCGGAGGAGAAGCAGGGGTCCTCGAAACTGGCCGAGAGGTACTTACCGGTCCTGCCCTGACGTTCCCAGGCCGCACCGATCTAAAGGTCGCCGCAGAAGATTTCGAAAGCCGGCGCGTTTTCGTTGGTCCGATTGAGAACCCGGCTGAAGTCCGCCTGTATCTTGAAGGCCAGGGTCTCGATCTTGCCCGTGTAGCCGGTATCTGTAGCCTTGAAGAATCCGATGTTGTAGCCCATGATGTAGTCTCCTTTTGTTGCTTGAAGCCGCCCTATGCAGCTTCTTGACGGCGCACGTCAGGCGCGCGGGATAGCGACCGGGTCATAGAATCTTGTCTCGCGAGGAAGGCCGCAAGGCCGGGGAAGATTCGTCATTGACCTGGGAGTGACGCGCGCATAGTCGCCCGGCATACAAAGAAGCGGGCATGGGATTGCGGCGGGAGACGAAAGGAGGGGCGTGGAGATCAGCGCGTTGGATCGGCGTTCAATAAGGCGGAAACACGGCGGCGGGCGTGATACCCGGCATGGATGGTAAGGCGGGGAGGGTTGCGGCAGAAACAAGCCACACGAGGATTACGGGGCTTTGATGCGAGGAATAAGGCGAGGGAGAATGCCGGTATGGGCAGCAATTTGGCCTTTAAGATTTGGCCGGACCGAAGAGTGTGTCGCTGTAATACCGCGCCTGCCTGCATCGGACCAGCTTCCCCTCAATGAGCAGGATCTGCTCGTCCTGCCGAAGTTTCAGGATTTCATCGGCTGAGATTCCGCCGATGAGATTAGCTATGTCCTGAGCCATGCGCTGGTTCCTTGCGCCGAATGCCTGGATCACTCCGGCGTTGTCCACGAGGGTGTTGGCCTGCGCGCCGTATATCTGAAGCTGCGCCGCATTCTGCCAGAACGTCCACAGGGTCAGCCCCCATGACCGCATCAATGTCGCGGCGGTTAAAAAGGCGTCGATCTGGCCGAGGTTGCCGATTTCATCGCAAAGCATCAGCGTTCGTTCTTTGGGCGGGGACTTGCGCTGCGTCATTGCCATGATGAGGCCGGAAAGCCAAATGCGCAGCAGCGGGCGATAGGCAGCAAGGCGCATGGGCGGCACGATTATATAGAGGGTGACAGGCTCGCCTGCGATCAGCGCGTCGATGTCGATGGTGGTGGTATCGGTAAGCCTGCGCATGAGGTCGCTGTCGAATAGCCGGAGGTGGGTAAGGGTGGTGCCCAAGACGCTCGGGCGCGTCTCGCGCTCGGGAAGTTGCAGGTACGAACAGAAAGCGGCAAGGGCGGCGTGGTTTTGCACCTTTCCCTGATCGAGGAGCACGGCGATGTTGCAATTGGCATCCCCTTTTGTGAAGAGGTCGAATATGGAACTAACCTTGCGTTCCTCGGGGGGCTGGTCGGCAAGGAGCCATGCGGTCGCGCCCGCGATCATGTTCTCCGCCCAGTCGTTCCAGAACCGGTCGCGCTCGGCGGCTCCGCGTTCGATGATCTCCGCGGCGAAGCTCCGGGCGATGGCGGCGGGTTCACTTCCACCTCGGGCGATAAGGTCCAGAGGATTAAGAGAGTCGGACTGCGCTTCATCCCGCAAATCAAGCACGTGGATTTTCTGCCCCATGGCGCGTCTTGCCTGCGCGGTTGCGCCGTGAATCTCGCCCTTCATGTCGATCACGATCAACTGGCCTTGGTGCCTGAGTGCGTTGCAGATGACCGGCCCTGACGTTTTGCCGGTGCCGGTGGGCGCAAAGGTGATCAGATGGCCGTCGCCGCCATAGGTGATAAGGTCGTTGGATGCGGGACAGGCGTGGGCGGCAAACCCGATAGAGCGAGGCGCGGATACGCTGCGCCCGAGGATGAGTTCAGACAAGGCGTTCCTTGGTAGCGGTCCCTGGCGGTCGATTAATCGCTATCGCCTGCAACCGCCTTGATGGCCCACCATGCGAGCCCGGCGACGGCGCCTACGACTAGCGAGAGTGGCAGCAGGGCAAGCCCTGCCGATACGCCGATCAGTGCGATTGATTGTCCGGCTCCGGCAGCGCCCACACCTGCTCCGGTTATAGCGTGTTCCGCCGGTCCCCAGGATTTCTTATGATCGTCCATGTTTTCCTCCTTCCCAAAAAAATCACCCTCCGATGGCGACAAACAGCGTCTGCGCGTTGTTCACGCCATCCACGGTAAATGTGAGCGGCTGGTTTCCTGACGCAACGGGCGGAACCGTGATGTTGAACTGGTAGAGGCCGGTAAAGCTTGGAGCGAGGCCGTCGTACTGAACCTGGCACTCGACGCCGCCAATCGATATGTGGAAGCCGGTGGCGAGGCTGTTTGCTTGCCCTACAAGCTGGCCTGCCGGGATATCGGGCGTGACCGGCCCGAAGCCGACGCCGTAAATGACAATGATGTCGCCGGGCTTGGCGGGCTGCGAGGTGATGCCCGAGATGGCGCCCGTGGGAAGCACATACGTGCCGTCGCCAAACTGCGCGACCGCGTACTGGATTCCGCCGACGTTGAAATTCGGGGGGGACAGCAGGCCGGGCGATACGGCGTTGATGGTCATATTGAACGGCGCGCTTGCAAGGCCTGCCGCCGTAAGAACGATTTGTTGGACTCCCGTGGGCGCGTTCGATGGGATGAGGGCATTGACCTGGCCGGGGCTGATGTAGTCGATGAAAGCGGCCTGGCCGCCGACGGTGACCGAGGTGCCGCTCAGCGACGTGGGAGCGTTGATGCCGGTGAAGTCGGAGCCTGTCCAGCCTCGCGTTTCGTCGGCGAGGTTGGAGCCGTAGATCTCAATCCAGGAGCCCGGAGAAGCGGCGGCAAGTTCCCCAAATGCGCTTGCGCTCACGACGCCGCCGATTGACGGGGGCTGAAGTGCTGGCGCGTAAACCTGCACGTAGTTGAAGATATTTCCTTGAAACGGATGGTCCGAGTTCGATCCGCCGAAACAATAGAGGTTGCCGCCGACAATCGCCGAGCCCGGCCCTATAACGGCATACGGTATCGACGGCAGGCCGCTTGTCCATGAATTGGTCGCGGCATTGTAGGCGTCCATGGTGGAGAGGAGCGGGCCTGGGCTGTTAACGTTATGGCCGCTTGCGAAATAGAGAATGTCCGCGACGGCTCCAAAACAACCCGTCTCGCGTGCGGTCGGCAGCGGCGCCAGGGTCGTCCACGAATTGGTTGCGGCGTTATAGCCTTCGTTGTCGGTCGTGACCGCGCCCGAGTTTGTCTGCCCACCGGCGGCGATGATCATCGATCCTACGAGGCCGACGGCGGGTGTTGATTTACCGACGTTAAGCGGAGCGACTACGCTCCAGGTGTCGTTGGCGGGATCGTAGGCCAGCACCGTGGCTAGTCTCGCGCTGTTATATCCGCCGATAACATAAATGATGCTGTTTTCGACGGCCGCATAGACACTGTCAGTCGCGATCGGCATCGGGGACTTCGTGGACCACGTGTCCGTCGCCGGGTCATAGGCCTCCACGACGTTCACTGCCACGGGGCCGTTGACGATCGCAGCACCTCCGATGGCATAGAGGACACCGTTGACGACGGCGGATGCGCCGGCGAACCGCGGTGTCGGCATGGAGGCGCCCGTTGACCAGGTGTTGGTGGCGGTGTCATAGATTTCGTTGACGCCGATGGCCGTGCTGTTCGTTTCGCCGCCGATCACGTATATGTCGGTGCCGATTGCGCCCGTGAAGGAAAAGCCGCGGGCGGTCGGCATCGGTGCCCCGACGCTCCATGAATTGGGCGAGGGCGAAACGGGGGCCTGGGCCTGCGCGGCGCGGCTCGAAAGCCCGAGCAACGCTGAAAGCAAAAAGACAAATGTTCTTGGCATGATCGGATCATCCCACAAGTCAACGATTAAATAAAACTAGTCGGCTGTAGCAGCGCTTTAGTGCGTGTTAAGTGCTTTTGCGTGATAGGCTTATCCCGTGATCACGGGTCGGCAATTGAAAGCAGCCAGAGCGCTTGTGGGTGGGAGCAGACGGACCTGGCAAAAAAGGCCGGCGTGGCGATCAGCACCGTGCGGCGCATGGAGTCATTTCAAGGCGAAATCGGCGCGCGCACATCAACGCTCTCCCTCGTCACGAAAGCGCTGGAGAGGGCCGGGATAGAGTTTCTCGACGACGGAAAGCCGGGTGTGAGGATGCGCGGGCGCGGCTGAAGCTTATTTAAGCGCACCACGGCCTGCCGAGGGCAAATGCAGGAGGCTTGACGCGAACTCCGCTTGACGCTGGTCCGACTGTTCGGCTAATTAGCGTAAGCTAAATCTTCCAAGACATTTGCCAAATGCGACCTCTCCTAGCAGTATCTGCATTTCTATTTTGTATCAGTCTCGCATGCAGTCCGTGCCATGCAGCGCAGGGTTTTCGTGTTAACCTCGGGGGCATTAGCCAAGCTGGATTGCCCGATCATGTCTATACATTGGTAAAGTTTACCAAGATCGACTTTGATACCGGCAATCACTATAACACTGCTATTCATGCATGGTATCCACCTGCCGGTCTTGTAGAGCTACAGAGCCAAGTATGGCTCAACGCTGGTGCGGAAACCGCCGTCAGTCCAAACACAACCTTCGTCGCCAAAATCGTCAAGAATGCGACGTTTGATAGCAAAGGTAACCAGATTGATGGCACCGCCGTATGCACAGGCATAGGTACGATCGGGTCAACTCCTTACACCGCCTCTATGAATGTGGATTGTTCTGACCTCGCACATGCTGGCGATTATTATCAGGTGATTGTTTGCGCTTCCGCCAATAACAGCGCAAATGGCGGTACCAGCATTATCGATGGTAACCATGTTCACACGTTCTTCGCCGGCATCTCCATCCAATAACAGCGGAAGCAAAGTCTCTTTTGCTCATCAGCCACAAGATCCAGGTGCTTGTAAGATTACGGACCCGCTCGATCATCAGCTCAGCTCTAACTATAGTAGGTAACAGTAGGCTACCTATTAAGAGCAGTGTTGCGGGGGGCATGCTTGCGAAGCCGTTAACAATCACTTGACGACAACTAGAATCTGGGGGTAAAGACGTTACGTCTGTGCCGCGACAGTCTGAGTAATATATAGTGGTCAATGCTTATATACCCAATGCGGGCGATAACACCGTATCAGTCATCGATACAGCGACGGACACCGTTATTGCTACCATCAGCGTCGGTCGAAGCCCTGAATGCGTGGCAGTCAGCCCAGATGCTAATACGGTATACGTAACGAACCTCACAGACGGAACAATTTCGGCCATCAACGCAGCTCAGCGGTACGATCACGGTCGGCAGTGACCCGGCCGGCGTTTGCATTACCCCGGACGGCACAAAAGCCTATGTCGCAAATGGTGGTTCTGGCAACGTGGACGTCATTGACATCGCGACTGCTAAGGTCATCGCCACTATCAGCGTCGGCAGTGGCCCCACTGGCGTGGCGGTGACTCCGGACAACAAAAGCGTATATGTTACAAATCAGTCTTCCAACTCGGTTTCCGTCATCGATACGGCGACGAACACGGTCAAGACAACCATTAGCAGCGGCCTCGGTACCGGTCCTGACGGTATCGCCATGGCTCCTGATGGTCGTCATGTCTATGTTGTTAATTTTGCATCCGGTACGGTCTCGGTCATTAGCACAGCAACTAATACTGTCAGCGCTACTATCACGGTCGGCACCGATCCAATTGGTATAGCCGTCACCCCTGATGGCACCGGGGCCTATGTGACAAATTCAAGTTCCAATACGGTTTCGGTCATCGACACATCAACGAATACTGTCAGCGCAACAATTAACAGCGGTCTTGGCAGCAGTCCCCAAGGCATCGCCATTACCCCGGACGGTACTAAAGTGTATGTTGCCAATTATACATCACCCGGAACAGTTTCGGTTATTGACGTTGCGACCAACACCGTAACCGCCACCACCACCGTTGGCAACAACCCCATCGCCTTCGGTCAATTCATCCAACCACCGAGTATTCCCATGACAACTTTATACGTACCTCCTCAAGGCCGCCTTACGCTTACCAGCAACACGCCAGTTATGACCGCCGACGCCACCGCGCAGACAAGTGTTTATTACACGCCCTTCCAGGGCAACATTCTTCCCATCTATGACGGGGCGAACATGGATTCCTATACGTTCGGCCAGTTGACCATGTCGCTCAATACGTCCAACCAGACTAGCGGCAACCTGTACGACCTGTTCGCGTTCCTGAACTTGACCGCAGCGCATTCTCCTCCTGCGTGCAGCAGGCGACCAGGAGGAGTTTTTGGCGCGAGGGTGAAAGGCCCGCGGCGGGAGCTAAGGGCTCCTTGGCCATCCCGAGCCTGCCCCCGCCTCCACGCGTTGGCAGGTCGCGAACAGGCGGGGTGATACGCAATCCTCTGCACATCGGTCCCGAGGGCGACACGCAATCCTCTGCGCATCGGTCCAGGCGACATGCAAGATCGCCGGTCGACCACCTTACGCTCCAAGGCCATTTTCCTCCTGCGCGCCTGCTGCATGCAGGAGGAAAATGAATGCCGGTCCCTGTACTACGCCGCAGAGTTCTCTTGATGCGCTGCTGCGTTCGATGTCCTCGACGGTCCTCCCGAGCAAATCGCTTCGCTTTTCGAGTGGAGCGAAAAATCTCTTTCCACCGGCCCCGCTTGAAAACTTGCTGGTAGCCGCCTGGGAGAATCTGAAAAGGCCTTCGAACCTTGCGGGAGTGATCAAATCGTATTGAGTT
>Ga0302326_10021129_pt1 | contig 13363 bp, 10 predicted proteins | sample Palsa_T0_3_FD_202264 | JGI IMG/M metagenome (GOLD analysis project Ga0302326, IMG submission 202264) | Peat permafrost microbial communities from Stordalen Mire near Abisko, Sweden - Palsa_T0_3 | ecosystem: Environmental > Terrestrial > Soil > Palsa > Peat permafrost | place: Sweden: Abisko... | reverse complement strand
CGGTGCGGCGGCGGTGATTCGCGGCAATCGGATCAGTGGCGGGGAATCGATGGGCATCATCGCGGAGAATGCCCGCGGAGCGATCGTCGACAACAATGAGATCGACGGCTTTGCCGCCTACGGCATCATGGTGCGCGGATCGGCCGGCGTCCTGCTGCGAAATAACCGGCTGCACAGTTGCGGTTATGGCATCGCATTCGTGCTCGGCGACGCGAACGCGCCCAGCACGGCGGTCGAGAACATGATCATCGAGCCAAAATTCAATGGTATCGATGTGGTCGGGGATTCGCCCATCCTGCGCAAAAACCAGGTGCTGCGGCCGCACGCGCTGGCACTGCACGTCGATGGCTTCCAGCCCTCGGGCGGTCCGAAGGTGCAGGCGCATCCTTTTCTCGACAACAACAACTTTGGTGCCGCCGGCGCGAGTGCCGAACCCGGTACCGTCGCCGGCGGCGCCGCTCAGCGGCCGACGCAATGAGTCCGCCATGAAACCGAACGATGCGACTCAGCTACTGCCGCGCCTGGTCTGGGACGACCCGCGCGTGCATCTGCTCGATGATGTTTGGCTGCTGACCATCTTTGCGATGTTGATCGCCATCGGGCTGCCGTGGTTCGTGAGCGGATTCGAGCTGCAGCTGGGCGCCGCTTCCGGCGGCCTGCTGGCACTCGGGGCGATTCATATGATCTTCACCCGCATGGCGGAGCACACGCCGCAGACGCCGTGGCAACATCGCGCGCTCGTGGCGTTGCACGGCGTCGGTGTGCTGGTCATTGGATTCATCTGGCAGCATGCCGGTGGTCTGCAGAATCCACTGTTCCTGTCGGTGTTTGCACTGCCGGTGATAGGTGCGATCTTCCTGTCGCGCTGGCAGCCCTACCTGACCGCCTCGATCGCAATCGCGGTAGTCATGGCGGGGGCTTTTACCCAGGTGCCCGAATTGCGCTGGCATGCCAGCGCTCTGGGCGCGGGCGGCGCCTGGCTCGCCAGTCTGTTTGACGGCGAAAACGCCCGGGTCAGTGTTCCCTTCTCCGGCTTCTACGCACCGGCCAGCTATTTCATCGTGCTGCTCGAGGTGTTCGCGGTGCTGATTTTTGCGTGCGCTGTCGCGGCGGAGTATCTCGGCACGGTATTCGAGCGGCTTTATCTGCACGTCAGGGTCGCGCAGGAGGAGGCGGCACGCGGCCAGGAATTGTGGGCGATGCTGCTCGAGCAACTGCCGCTGCCTGCTCTGCTGGTCGACGCCGACACGCTGCGCGTAGTGTGCGCGAGCGAACTGGCGACACAGGCGTTCTGCGGCGCCGATACGCCGATCGCCGGCGTGAATCTGTTCGAAGCCATCCGCCTGTCCTACCCGGAAACAGTGCAGGAGCTGATCCTCGGAGAAGACGGGTTAGTGCCGCACGCCGTGGTGCGCGTGGGCGGGGAGCTTCGGATAACCCACATCCGTGTGCACCACCTGGCGCAGAGAGGCCGCCGCTTCGCCCTGGTATTGATCGAGGATGCGACCGAGGCGTTCGCCGTAAAAACCGGGCTCGACGCGGCCGAGCAGGCCGCGCTGATCGTTGACGGCAGCGGCCGGGTGCTGGCCTTCAATAAGCCCGCCGCGGGGCTGTTTGCCGGTGTTGCGATCGGTATCAACGCCTCCTCGCTGGTATTGCACGCTGCGGCGGGCGGCCCGTGGTGGCATCCGGGCGTGTCCACCCGTCGCAGGATGCATATGGAAATATCGCCGCACATCTTCCAGGTGACGAGTTCCGCGGTCGCGCTGCCGGGCGAAGAAGAGCCGATCTATGTGATCGCCCTGCTACCGGTGGCGAAGGCGCAACTCGCCGAACAGGCGGCGAGTGACTCGACCATGGGCACCAGAATCCTGGTCCGGGCCCGATGAGCCTGCGAGCGGCACAGCCATGGCTATTTCTGGCGGGCATGATGTGCGCGCACGCTGCCGTCGCGCTCGACCCCGGCACCGAGGATCGGCTCGCCTTCATGGCCAATGGTTCATTGCTGTCGGACGATCGCGGCGGTGCCGGCGGCTCGGTGGGCTGGCTGCACAACTTCACCGACACGACATTGACGGACGCTGAGGTCGAATATGAGTCGCTCGCGAATGCACACTGGACGTTCGGCTCCCTGACCGCAGCGACCGGATTCGGGCCGCCTGGTGGCAAGTTCAGCCTGTACGCCGAGGCGCACGAGGGCTCGGGGGACATCGGTCCCAAGCCGTTCGACTATGCGGTGGAAGCCGCCGGGGTGGCACGCACATTCGGCAGCCACTTCTCACTGCAACTCGAAGACCGGCAGTTCGACATCGGCACTTCGCACGGCAACCTGCCGAAGCTCGGCGCCTCGGTGCTGTGGAGCCCGAGGCTGCTCACGACAGTCTCGTATTCCTACACCGTGGGCGGCAACCTCGACACGGAACTGCTGTCGGTGCGCATCGACGCCTATTCACCGTCCATCAATTTTCTGGCTGGCGCCGCCTTCGGCCCCGGCACGCCAGCCGTGCTGAATCTGGCAACCGGTAGCGTGCAGCCTGGCAAGCGAATCGACGAAGGTTTCGTGGGGCTGGCCATGCCGCTGCCTCGCGGTACGCTGACCCTGGTGGCGGATTACCAGGATGTGGCCGGCACCAGGCGCTCGACGTTGACGCTCAGCTACATCGTGCCGATCGGTGCGGGCGGGCACGCGAAATGAGTCCGGCGATCCTCAAGCGCCACCGCGGCTGGCTGCCGGCGGCTGTGGTCCTGGCCGTAGTACTGGTGGCCGGCATCAGGCTCATCGTGCTGAGCGTGCAGCACCACGCGCAGGATGCACACAAGGCCGCCTGGGCCGAAGTCACCGGTGCGGTCAGTGCGATTGAATCCCAGATTCAATCGCTGAGCGATACCGCGACCGGCGAAGCCGAGCGTGCTGGCGCCGCCGTATCCGCGGCCAATGCGCCAACGCCGCTGAGCTCACTGGTGCCGCTGCGCAACGCGTTCTGGATCTCTGCCGACGGCGTGACGGTGGCGTCCGATGAATCCTCTCCAACGGCGGTGAACGGCATCGTGAGCGAGTGGTCGGCCGCGAAACACGGCGATGCAACTCCGAGCCTGCTCGGTCCCACGCGACAGGGCAGTCAGTGGCTCATTGCGGCCCTGGCGCCGATCGTGCCGACGGCTGCGGGCGAGCGCACCCAAGGACTCGGCTGGTCGGTCGTCTACACGGATCTCGATCAGCTATCGTCGGCGATACACCTGGGCCACCTCGTCAACGCCGGCTATGACTTTGCACTCGCGCAGATCAATCCCCGGAGCGAGCAGTCGCGTACCCTGGTCAGTTCGAGCGCGACGCCGTTAGCCGAGCCGGTCGCAATGCCAGTGCGGCTGCCGGGCGGCGTCACGCCCGCGGTGTCCGGTAGCTACCTGCAGCTCTCGCTCCGGCCACGCGCCGGCTGGTATCCGGCGGCCCAGATTGCCACCGAGGTCGGCGTGCTGGCAGTGCTCGCATGGCTGCTGGCGTTCGGTGCCTATGACCTGACGCATAGCCTGCATCGCCTGCGCGCCGGCCTGTCGATATACCGGCGGCGACTGCACGGCATGCGCGAGCAGATGGCCGTCGAGACCGAGCGCCGGCGTGAGCTGCAGAAGAGCATCGATCACGCGCGCTACCATGACGGCTTTACCGGCCTGCCGAATCGACGCTATTTCGTCGACCAGCTCGATCGGTCGCTGCGCGAAGTGAGAACCCGGCAACGACAGCGCATCGGCGTGTTCCTCATAGATATCGCTCGCTTCAAACTCATCAACGACACTCTGGGTCACACGGTCGGGGATGAACTCATGGTGCAGGCGGCGCGGCGCTTCGAGAAGGCCGCGGCGGCGTTCGAGTGCGTGCTGGCCCGCTGGAGCGCCGATCAGTTCGCTCTGCTGATCCTGAACGTGGCGTCGCCCGACGCGGCAGTGGTGTTTGCAGGCGTATTGCAGGATGCGCTGCAGTCGCACTTCGAATTGCGCCGGCATCGCCTCAATGTGAACGCGATCATGGGCCTGACTTGCGTGGAGTCGGGAACCGCGCGTGCAGAGGACGTGCTGCGCGAGGCGGATATCGCCCTTTCCGTGGCGCGGAAGCAGGAGACCCGAAGGGTGATTCTGTACGCTCCGGCGATGGGCGGGGAGGCGGCCAGCCTGGTCAGTCGGGAGGCCGAGCTGCATCTGGCCGTCAATCAGAACGACCTGCGACTGCTGTTCCAGCCGATCGTGGACCTGCACAGCTATCGCATGATCGGCGCGGAGGCGTTGCTGCGCTGGCGGCATCCGGTGGAGGGCCTGCTGGCACCGGATGCATTCCTTGCGATCGCGGAGGAAGCGGGACTGATGGTGAACATCACGCGCCGGATCATCCTGCGCGTCTGCATGCTTGCCGCGCAGTGGCGCCAAAGCCTGCCACAGGCACAGTTCTATCTGAGCATCAATCTGTCGGCGTCGGTGTTGCGCGATCCGGGTCTGAGCGACTACGTCGCCCAGGTGCTGCAGGAGACGGGCGTGCCCGCCCTCGCGCTCAAGTTCGAAGTCACGGAGGCCGCTCTGATCAGCAATGTCGGCGCCGCGCGCGAGGCCCTCGATCGGTTGCACGGGCTGGGCGTGCAACTCATGCTGGACGATTTCGGCACCGGCTTTTCGTCCTTGAACTACCTGCAGCTGTTCCCGCTGGACTACGTGAAGATCGATCGACCGTTCGTCGAGCGTACGTTTTCTGACCGCGCCAACAGCGGCATGATGTTGGCGATGCTGCGCATGGCGTCCAGCCTGGGTCTGACCGCCATCGCGGAGATTGTCGAAACCGAGGCGGCCACCGACGCCCTGCGCAGCATGGGCTGCGAGTTTGGCCAGGGGTATTATTTCAGTGAGCCGGTGCAGCCCGAGGTGGCGCTACGATATCTGCGTGGCGAGCCATTTGTCGGGCGTCGAGGCGTGCCGGCGCCGGCCGCTGCCGCCGCCAACGGTTCCCCGCCGACGGCCTCCCCTGAGGACGACTCGCCCACCTTGATGATACCGATCGAATCGGATTCGGAGGAAGGGTTGCTGGAGGGCTCGTATCTGCGTGAACATTCTCACTAAATTCAAGCACCCGCGCCGGTAGGCGCGTTCGGCCGCTCCGAGTGCGTCTCAGTTTGCAGGGCGAGACTGGACGTAACCCCCGGGCACGCCTACACTGTTGAATATGAACGAATCATCGACATTCACCGCACCCGAGACCGGCGAGGCGCCGCTGCTGTTTACCGACGCTGCGGCCCGCAAGGTGGGTGAGCTGATTGCCGGTGAAGGCAATCCCAACCTGATGCTGCGCGTGTTCGTGCAAGGCGGGGGCTGCTCGGGTCTGCAGTACGGCTTTGAGTTCGACGAGCAGATCCAGGACGGCGATACCTGCGTCGAAAAACAGGGCGTGAAGCTGCTGATCGATCCGATGAGCTTCCAGTACCTGAGCGGCGCCGAGATCGATTTCCGCGACAACCTCGACGGCGCGCAGTTCGTCATTCGCAATCCCAGCGCGCAGACCACCTGCGGATGTGGGTCCTCGTTCAGCGTCTGATTCTCTCCCGGCGATGCCTGCCCGCTGCATGCGCCTGAGCCGGGCAGCCAATCCCCGATCCCGCCGACTCATGCGGCCATGAGCCGAAGTGCTCCCGCCACCGACGAAGTCATCGCGGCGGTAGACCTCGGATCCAACAGTTTTCATATGGTGGTCGCGCGCTATTCGCACGGCCAGCTGGTCATCATCGATCGCCTGCGCGAGATGGTGCGCCTGGCCGCGGGCATCGGCGATGATGGCCGCCTCGACAAGGAGGCTGCGGCGCGCGCGCTCGCCTGCCTGCAACGCTTCGGCCAGCGCCTGCGCGACATGCACGCCAGCAACGTGCGGGTCGTGGGCACCAACGCGCTGCGCGTGGCGCGGCGCAAGCAGTCGTTCCTCGAGCGGGCGCGCGAGGCACTGGGTTTCCCAATCGAAATCGTCTCCGGCATGGAAGAGGCGCGACTGATCTATTCGGGCGTCGCGAACAACCTGCCGAACGAAGACGAACGCCGGCTGGTGATCGACATCGGTGGCGGCAGCACCGAGATCATCATCGGCGAGCGCTTTGAGCCGCTGGAGCTCGAGAGCATGCAGATCGGCTGTGTGTCGCTCAGCCAGCGCTTCTTCGGCGATGGCCGGCTCTCACCCAAGCGCATCGAGCGCGCGCGGCTCGCGGCGCGGCTCGAGCTCGAGCCGATCCAGGCGGTGTTCCTGCGCCGCGGCTGGGAGCGCGCATTCGGCAGTTCCGGGACCATTCGCGCGATCGCGGACAGCATCCGCGAGCTCGATCCGACCGCCACCGGCATCACACCCGCGGGCAACGAGCTGCTGCTGCAGCGACTCAGCGACGTCGGTCATACCCGTGAGCTCGATCTGGAGGCGGTAACCGACGAACGGCGGCCGGTGTTTCCGGGCGGCGTGGTGATCATGACCGAGATCATCGATGCGCTCGGTATTCAACAGCTGCGCTTCGTCGACGGCGCGTTGCGCGACGGCCTGCTGTACGACATGGTGGGCCGCATGACGCGCTCTGATGCGCGTGAGCGCACCGTCAACTCGATGCAGCGCCGCTACCATGTCGATCTGGAACAGGCCGAGCGCGTGGAGGCAACGGCGCTGCAGTTTTTGTCACAGGTCAAGACGCCCTGGGATCTCGGCGATCCGCTCGCCGAGCTGAGCCTCAAGTGGGCCGTGCGCCTGCACGAGATCGGGCTCGACGTCGCCCACAGCGGCTATCACCGCCACGGCGCCTATCTGCTCGAGAACGCCGACATGCCCGGTTTCGCGCGCGAGGAGCAGCAGCTGCTGGCGCGGCTGGTGGGCAGCCATCGGCGCAAGCTTACGGTGCAGGGGCTGGAGGATCTCATCCCGCCCTGGGATCGGCTGGCGCTGCATCTCATCGTGCTGCTGCGGCTGGCGGTGCTGCTGCACCGTGGCCGCAGCGCGGTGGCGCTGCCGAACATTGAGCTCAGTGCACGCGGTGGAACCCTGGAACTGCGCTTCCCGGCGCGCTGGCTCAAAGAGCACCCGCTGACGGTCGCCGATCTGCAGCTCGAGATCGAATTCCTGCGGCCGCAGGGGATCCGGCTGCGAGTGTTCTCGGGCAATCGCGCCGAGTGAGGAGCCGCCGCGGCTGATCCCCTGGCGCCGCCGCCGCCTCGGTGTGCCGGCTGCGAGAACGCGCGAGCGTGCGGTCCACTCGCCCTCATCTGCGCCGCGCTAAACTTCATCGCATCGGTAACTCATTCTGAAGTGAACACGGGCGAAAGACAGGAAGGGGTCAAATTCCGTATATGGACGGCTGTGATGGTCGCTGCCAGAATTTATGTCAGACCCGGCGAGGAGACTTAATGAGAGCAGGGCTTTTAGCTGTAGCGGCCACATTGGCGTTGGCGTCTTGCATTGTTATCAACACAAGCAATCCTGGTGCGACACCAGCACCACAAGCCACGGCGAATCCGATAATCCGCGGGGCACTCACTGGCCAAAGGCAGATTCTTGCCAGTTTCTATGCAACAGCGTCTGATTGCACGAGCTTGGGCTACCCGACCCTAAAAGTTGCGAAAGCGCCCAAACATGGAGAAGTCTCCGTCGAACAAGGGACCGCACTCGCGGACTTTGAAAAGGACGATGCCCGCCGCGTCTGCAACGGGACAAGCGTACCGGCAACCGTCATTTACTACACGTCAGAGCCGGGTTTCATCGGCACCGATTCGGTGGAGTTCGAGCGAATAGGCGTTCGTGGTGCCTATGGTTACCACATCTATATCATCAAGGTTCGCTGAAGAAAGGCGCGCCTCGATCTGTGGTTGACTGCTCGTTCTCACAGGCTTATAAGGCGTAAAAGAGAACATTAATTCTCTTTCGCCCTAGTTCTTCTTCCTTTTTGCGCTCGTCGCTGCTGCAAGAGAATCAGACGCTCATCAAGGAGCTGCAGGCTGAGCCCTTCACCGAGACGGATTCCGGCATATTGGATTCGTATCTGGTGAAGATTCGCGGCGATGGCGTGCCGAAGCACGCCGATATGAAGCAGCGGCTCGATCAGCTTGCGGAAAACAACACCGCCATCGTCGCGCTGATCATGGCGTACTCGCCGCGCGCCAGGACGCCCGCCTTCACAACAGAGGCGAACAAGTTCAGGAACTACTCATCGGCGTGGCGCCACCGCTGGAACTCGGTGATGGAATTGTTTATGGCGGGTGGCAATTACGCAGCATCTGAAATCCCGTTCCCGAACGGATTCCCTGTGGTGGTCGACGCGGAGATAGCAGCAGCGAAGTAGGACGGTTCTTCCGGCTATGGCTGCGGCACGGGCAGGCCGGCGTAGCGTTCCAGCAGTACCGCCTGCGCATCGACCGGCGGCGCATCGCCGCAGCTCAGCCGCCTATAGGTGCCGTCGGCCTGCAGCTCCCAGGCGTTGACGTTGTCCGACAGCAAAGTCTCCAGGTCCTTGAAGATGCGCTGGCGGTGATCCTTGTGCAGCACCGGAAAGGCGATCTCGACGCGACGAAAGAAGTTGCGCTCCATCCAGTCCGCGCTCGACAGATAAAGCTCGGGTGAGCCGGCATTTTCGAACCAGTAGGCGCGCGAATGCTCGAGGAAGCGGCCGACCACCGACAGCACGCGGATATTGTCGGACACGCCGGGAATGCCGGGACGCACGGCGCAGACGCCGCGGATGATCAGGTCGATGCGCACGCCGGCACGCGAGGCGTTGTAGAGCGATTCGATGGTCAGCGGGTCCACCAGGGCGTTGAGCTTGACGATGATGCGCGCACGCTTGCCCGCGAGCGCGTGCGCGCGCTCGCGCTCGATCAGTCCCTGGACGGCTTCGTGCAGGTTAAACGGCGATTGCAGCAGCCGCCGCAGCTTGGAGGTGCGCGTGAGGCTGGTCAATTGCAGGAAGATCTCGTGCACATCCGAGCCGATGTCCTCGTCGCAGGTGAACAGGCCGTAGTCGGTGTAGCCGCGCGCGGTGCGCGGATGGTAATTGCCGGTGCCGAGATGACAGTAGCGGCGAATGCCATCGGCTTCGCGCCGCACCACCAGCGTCATCTTGGCGTGGGTCTTGTAGCCGACTACGCCGTACATCACGTGCGCGCCGGCTTCCTGCAGGCGCGTGGACAGCTCGATATTGGCTTCCTCGTCGAATCGCGCGCGCAGCTCGATGATGACCGTGACGTCCTTGTCCGCCATCGCCGCCGCGACCAGGGAGTCCACGATCGGCGAATTATCGCCGGTGCGGTAGAGCGTCTGTTTGATCGCGAGCACGCCCGGGTCGGTGGCGGCCTGGCGCAGCAGGTCCATGACCGGCCCGAAGCTGCGATAAGGATGATGCAGCAGCACATCGCGCTGCCGAATGGCCGAGAACAGGTCGGTCACGCCGACCAGGCGCGCGGGCAGGCCGGGGGTGAACGGCTGGTATTTCAGATCGGAGCGCTGCGCCAGATCGTAGATGGCGGAAAAGCGATTCAGATTGACCGGGCCGGGGACCTGGTAACAGTCGAGCGGGGTCAGCGCGAACTGATGCAGCAGGAACTCGACCATATCGCTCGGGCAATTCGCGGCGGTCTCGAGCCGCACCTCGGCACCGTAACGGCGCTGCGCGAGCTCGCCCTCGAGCGCGCGGCGCAGGTCATCGACTTCTTCGTCGTCGACGAACAGGTCGCTGTTGCGCGTGAGCCGGAACTGGTAGCAGCCGTGGACCTGCACGCCCTCGAACAGATGCGCCACGAAGCTCTCGACGATGGTGGACAGCGCGACGAAGCGGCGGCGGCTGCCGCTGTCGGGCAGCGCGACGATGCGCGGCAGCGAGCGCGGCGCCTGCACGATCGCAAGCTCGCTGTCGCGCCCATAGGCGTCCTTGCCCGACAGGCGGACGATGAAATTGAGGCTCTTGTTCTGGATACGCGGGAATGGCCGCGCCGGATCCAGGCCGAGCGGGCTCAATACCGGCTCGACTTCGGCCAGGAAGTGATGCTCGACCCAGGCGCGCGTATCCGCATCCCAGTCGGCCTCGTCCACCACCTCGATGCCGGCCGCGGCCAGCGCCGGTAGCAGCACGTCGTTCAGGCAGGCGTATTGATCGCGCACCAGGCCGGTCGCGCGCTGATGAATGGCGGCGAGCTGATCGGAAATCGCCAGGCCGTCCGAGCCGAGCTGCGCGGAGCCGAGCTCGAGCAGCTGCTTAAGTCCCGCGACGCGGATCTCGAAGAACTCGTCCAGGTTGCTCGATGAGATGCACAGGAACTTGAGCCGTTCGAGCAGCGGCACGCGCGGGTCGAGGCTCTGCGCCAGCACTCGCTGGTTGAACTCGAGCGAGGACAGCTCACGGTTGATGAAGTGCTGCGGCGAGCGCAGGGCGGGCTGGTCCATGATGGCGGCCTGGGCGATCTTCTGGGCGCGGGCGGCGCGTTTTGTAGCCATTAGGCGGCCATTCTAGTCGCCCCATGGACCTGCCACAGATTAAGAAGCTGTTACAGCACGCCCCCGCGGTAGAGCGCTCCGAGCGGCACCGGGTGGCTGGCGCCGGTCACGGATGGCAAATTGCCCGGTAATCCGGACACATAGCGGTGCGCGAGCCAGGCAAATCCAGCCGCCTCCACGTGTTCCGGCGCGATGCCGTCGGCCGCGGTCGTGTCGACCGCGCAGCGCGGCAGTGCGCGCGCCAGTCGCCTCATGAGGTTGGCATTGAAGGCGCCGCCACCGCAGATGAGCACGCGTTTGGGATCCCCGCCACCCCCGGCGAGCAGGCCATTGGCGATGCTCAGCGCGGTGAGCTCGCTGAGCGTCGCCTGTACATCGACCGCCGCGAGCGACAGCCCGGTGAGTGCCCGATCGAGCCAGTCGTCGCTGAAGGTCTCGCGGCCGGTGCTCTTGGGCGCTGCGCGCGCGAAGTACGGCTCGCTCAGGAAGCGCGACATCAGCATCCCTTGCACCGTGCCGGTGGCGCCCCAGGCACCATTGGCATCGTAGGCATGGCTCAGATGCCGCCGCGCCCAGGCGTCGAGCAGGCAGTTGCCGGGTCCGGTGTCGAAGCCGGTGACGCCGCCATCCGCCGCCAGCAGCGTCACATTGGCGATGCCGCCGATATTGACCACGGCGCGGCGCTCGCCGGGGGCTCCGAAAGCCGCGGCATGAAACGCCGGCATCAGCGGCGCGCCTTCGCCGCCGGCCGCCAGGTCGCGGCGGCGGAAATCGGCCACCACATCGATCCCCAAGCGCTCGGCGATGATGTTCGGATCGCCGATCTGCAGCGTGAACGGCGCTTCGCCCTGCGGCTGATGCAGCACGGTCTGGCCGTGGCTGCCGACCGCACGCACGGCGCTGGCCGGCAGCTCGTTCGCACGCAGCAGCTGCTGGGCGGCCTGCGCGAATTCCTCGGCCGCGCTGGTGTCGAGCTGGCCGAGCTCGACCAGGCCGATGTGCTGGTAGTCTTCGGCCAGGCGGCGCAAGCGGCTCTGCAGCCACGGCGGCCATTCACGGCAGACGGCGGACAGCAGGCGCATGCCGGCCTCGTCGATTTCCAGCAACGCGGCATCGATGCCATCCATGCTGGTGCCGGACATCAGGCCGAGGTAGAGGCTCATGCGCGACCGTAACCTTACGGCCGGGCGTGGGTCAACGGCGCGCTGTCAACGGCGCGCTGTCAATGGCGCGCTGTCAATGGCGCAGTCGATGGCGCAGTCGATGGCGCGCGGAAAAAGGCGCTGGCCGCGCAGCCTGCGCATCCTGATACAGTTACGCGGATTCATATGAGCAATAACAACGAAGCAATCCGGGAGCAGATGGCCGAGATCGTGCGCGGCACGCACGAGGTGCTGGTGCCCGCGGATCTGGAGAAGAAGCTCCAGCGCGGCACGCCGTTGCGGATCAAAGCCGGGTTCGATCCCACGGCGCCGGACCTGCACCTGGGCCACACGGTGCTGCTCAACAAAATGCGCGCCTTCCAGCAGTTCGGGCACGAGGTCACCTTCCTGATCGGCGATTTCACCGGGCTGATCGGCGATCCGACCGGACGCAATATCACGCGTCCGCCGCTGAGCCCCGAGGAGATCCAGGCCAACGCCCAGACCTACCAGCAGCAGGTGTTCAAGATCCTCGACCCGGTGCGGACCCGCGTGGATTTCAATTCGCGCTGGTTGTCGGCGCTCAGTGCGGCCGAATTCATCAAGCTTGCGGCCAAGTCGACCGTGGCGCGCATGCTCGAGCGCGATGATTTCGCCAAGCGCTACAAGAGCGGTCAGCCGATCTCGATCCACGAGTTCCTCTACCCGCTGGCCCAGGGCTACGACTCGGTGGCTATGCACAGCGATGTCGAGCTCGGCGGCTCGGACCAGAAGTTCAATCTGCTGGTGGGCCGCCAGCTGCAGGAGCAGTACGGACAGGAGCCGCAGGTGGTGGTGACCGTGCCCCTGCTCGAAGGGCTCGACGGCGTCAATAAGATGAGCAAGTCGCTTGGCAATTACGTGTCCATCAACGAGCCGGCAGCCGAGATGTTCGGCAAGCTCATGTCGATCTCCGATCCGCTCATGTGGCGCTACTTCGAGCTGCTAAGCTTCCGCTCGCTAGGGGACATCGCCGCGCTGCAGCAAGCGGTGGCGGACGGGCGCAACCCGCGCGACGTCAAGTTCGAGCTGGCGCGCGAGATCGTGGGGCGTTTCCACAGCCCGGCCGCCGCCGACCAGGCGCAGGCCGACTTCATCGCCCGGTCAGACAAGGTGCTGCCCACCGACCTGCCGCTGACTTTGTCACCCAATCCGTCCCTGATCGCCAATCTGGTCTCGGCGGGGCTGGCCGCGAGCAATTCCGAGGCGCGGCGGAAAATCGCCGAAGGAGCGGTGCGGATCAACGGTGTGAAGGTGTCGGATGCTGCGTTGCAGCTGCCGGCCGACGAAGATTGCATCCTGCAGATCGGACCGCGCCGCTTCGCGCGTCTGCGGTTCCAGAAGGCGCCCTAGAGGGCGCAATAAAACGACAGCAAAAACAGCGCTCTAGGGCCGCCGGAATAAAGTCGTGACATTTCGTTGACAGGGCGGCCTTGGGCCCTATAATGCGCGCCCTCAGCTTCGAGACCCCTTCAGGTTCCCGCGTAACGGGGCCTGATCGGACCAGCGCTGACTACTTATGTTGACGGGAATGGCCGCAGGGCTATACTTCCCGGCCCTTTCTGCGGCCCTTTGTGGCCGCGCTTCGCTGCGGCCTTGCGCCGTAGCGACTCTTTAAAAATTTGGCAGGTAACTTGTGTGGGAACTCGCGTTGATAAGTCCTTTGGATGCAATTGACCGAGTGACCAAAAGTCCAGCAATA
>Ga0302326_10021127_pt1 | contig 13364 bp, 13 predicted proteins | sample Palsa_T0_3_FD_202264 | JGI IMG/M metagenome (GOLD analysis project Ga0302326, IMG submission 202264) | Peat permafrost microbial communities from Stordalen Mire near Abisko, Sweden - Palsa_T0_3 | ecosystem: Environmental > Terrestrial > Soil > Palsa > Peat permafrost | place: Sweden: Abisko... | reverse complement strand
GTCCGTGACCTTCGGCGCGCCCGCCGGTGACGACCGCCTCTGCTGTATACAGCTCGCGAGCCATTGCTACCTCCGTTTGCCGAGACTGGGTTTCGGAGAGCGTAGCGAGCGGTGCCGGCGAGGTCGGATGCCCCGCCGCTCCCCGAGCGCCGCCGAAGCCCACGAGTTCTGGGCCAACGACGATCGACCTACTCTTGACCACCGTGCCTACCACGCCTCTTGCTGCCGAGCGGCATCTGTCGCGGCCTATGGTGATCCTGCTCGCGGTCGCGTGCGGAGCCGCGGTCGCGAACCTCTACTACGCGCAGCCCCTGCTGCACACGATCGCCGCGGGGATCGGTACCTCCCCCTCGAACGCGGCGCTACTCGTCACGGCCACGCAGATCGGGTATGCGGCCGGGCTCGTGTTCCTGGTGCCGCTCGGCGATCTGCTCGACCGCCGTCGGCTCGTGTCGTCCCTGTTGGTGGTGACCGCGCTTGGACTCGCCGGGGCGGCCATGTCGCGAGGGCTCGGTGTGCTCGCGCTGGCGCTGGGCGTGGTTGGCGTGACTTCCGTGGTGGCCCAGGTCCTGGTTCCGTTCGCGAGCACGCTCGCGTCCGAAGACGAGCGCGGTCGGGTCGTCGGGCAGGTGATGAGCGGGCTGCTGATGGGAATCCTGCTCGCCCGCACGGTGAGCGGTCTGGTGGCGTCGCTCGCCGGCTGGCGCGTCGTGTTCGCGGTCGCCGCCGGCGTCATGCTGATCCTCTCGGCGGCCCTGTGGCGGGCCCTCCCGGACGTGCCTCCGCAGGGCGGCCCGCCGTACCCGAGGCTGCTCGCGTCGATCGGCGCCCTGATCGCCGAGGAGCCGTTGCTCCGGCGCCGGATGGTCTACGGCGGGTTGGGAATGGCGAGCTTCACGGCGCTGTGGACGGCGCTGGCGCTGCTCCTGTCGCGACCGCCGTTCTCCTATGGCGAGGCCGTGATCGGACTGTTCGGCCTGGCCGGGCTGGCGGGAACCATCGCCGCTCAGGTCGCCGGCCGCGCGGCCGATAGCGGGGGTGCGCGGCTGGCCACCGGCTTCTTCCTGACCGCGATCGCGCTCGGATGGGGTCTCAGCGCGCTCGGGGCCCGCCAGGTCGTGATCCTGATCATCGCGATCGTCGTGCTCGACCTCGGGATCCAGGGGCAGCACATCCTCAATCAGACGCTGATCTACGCGCTGCGCCCCGACGCGCGCAGCCGCCTGACCACCGCGTACATGACTGGCAACTTCCTCTGTGGCGCGCTCGCCTCGGCCGGCGCCGACATCGCCTGGCGCAGCGGCGGCTGGTCAGCAGTGTGTGCGCTCGGCGGTGCGTTGTCGGTGCTGGCGGTGCTGGTATGGCTCGATGAGGTGCGCCGGCGTCCGCGGGCACCCTCGCGGGGGCAAGACGGGGACACGGGGGTCGAGGGCGCCGAGAGCGATCGTCTCGTCGCGGGGGCCGCGCCGTCTCGCTAGCCGAAGCCGCGGAAGACCGCCGTCTCGCTACCCGCGCGGGGAAGACCGCCGTCTCGCTACCCGCGCGGGGAAGACCGCCGCCTCGCCGCCTGTCCTCGCTTGCGCAGCCTTCCGGCGAGCGCGACTTCTTCGGCCGTCGGCCCGCTTCCGTTGGGGCCCGGGGTCTCGAGCACGCAGGGCAGTGCTTCGAACCGCGGCTCGGACAGGAAGACGGCGCATCCGCGCTCGCCGAGCTCGCCCTCGCCGAGGTTCGCGTGGCGGTCGCGGTTTGACCCGAGTGGCCGCGCCGAGTCGTTGATGTGCAGCGAATGGAGGCGGTCGAGGCCGACCACGCGGTCGCATTCGTCGAGGGTCCCGCTCAGCCCGGCCGCGGTGCGGATGTCGTATCCCGACGCCAGCAGATGACACGAGTCGAGACACAGCCCCAGCCGTCGGTCGCCGCCCGCCGCGTCGAGCAGCGCGGCCAGCTCGGTGAAGGACCGACCGAGCGTGCCGCCGGCCCCGGCGGTGTTCTCGAGCTGCAGCGGGCACTCCGAGCTGCTGGCGAGAGCCTCGCGGATCACCGTGCCGGCACGCGCGATCGCCTCGCCGACGTCGCCGGTCTTCGCCGAGCCCGGATGAAGGACGACACCGGCAGCCCCGATCGCGTCGCCGACGCGGAGGGACTGGACCAGCGACGCGAGCGACTTCTCCGCGATCTCGGGGTCCTCGGAAGCGCAGTTCAGCAGGTAGACGGCGTGAATGAGCACGGCCTTGATCATGCTCTGCGACATCGCCTCGCGAAAGGCGTCGAAGTCCTCCGACTCGTACGCCGTCGGCCGCCACATCCGCGGCGACTGGTTGAAGATCTGGATCGTTCGGCAGCCACGCTCCACGCCACGCTCGACCGCGCGCGGGAGGCCGCCGGCCTGAGAGACATGAGCGCCGATTAGCATGGGGCGATTGCCATGAGAGTTCGTTTCGCTCCTTCCCCGACCGGTGCGCTGCACATCGGCGGCGCCCGCACGGCCCTGTACAACTGGCTACTCGCCCGCGGCCAGGGTGGGACGCTCGTACTGCGGATCGAAGATACCGACCGCGAGCGATCGACGGCGGAGAACGTCGAGCAGATCCTCGACGCGCTCAAGTGGCTGAATCTCGACTGGGATGAGGGACCGGTGTTCCAGTCACAGCGGGCCGAGCGCCACCGCGATGCGCTCGAGCAGCTGCTCCTCACCGGCCACGCCTATCACTCCACCGCGACGGCGGAGGACGTGAAGGCATACAAGCGGGTCCACGGCGACGACCGCGGCTTCCGCGGCGAGGCGGAGCCCGAGGGCGCCGTCCGCCTGCACGTCCCCGACACCGGTACGACGGTGGTCGACGACGTGATCCGGGGCGAGACCGCATTCCCCAACGTGAGCATGGACGACCCGGTGATCGCCCGCGCCGACGGTTCCCCGCTCTACAATTTCGCGGTCGCCGTCGACGACCTCGACGCCGGCATCACGCACGTGGTTCGGGGTGAGGACCATGTCTCCAACACCCCCAAGCAGCTGCTCGTGTTCGAGGCGCTCGGTCAGGCGGCACCCAGATACGCGCATCTGCCGCTCCTCCACGGCCCGGATGGGCGCAAGCTCTCAAAGCGGCACGGCGCGGCTTCCGTCCAAGAGCTCCGAGCCGCGGGATATCTACCCGAAGCGGTTGACAACTACGTCGCCCTTCTCGGCGCCGGGTTTGCCGCCGACGAGGAGTACTTCACCCTCGATCAGCTCGCGGAGCGTTTTCGCCTCGAACGCGTTTCGAGGAGCCCGGCCATCTTCGATGAACGCAAGCTCCGCCACCTCAACGGCCGCCATCTCCGTGAGCTGGGCCTCGACGAGCTCACGCGACGACTCGAGGAGTTCACCGGACGCAGCGGCCTCCGTCCGGCGGTCGAGATCTCCGCGGAGAAGATTCAGACGCTCGCCGACTTCTGGCCGCTGGCCGGCTTCCTGTTCGACGGACCGGTTGACAATCCGGCTGCCTTCGAGCGAACGATCGAGAGCGAAGGCGGGGTCGAGATCCTCCGCGCGGCGCGCGATGCGCTGCGCGAGGCCGACCCGTTCACCGAGGAGACGGTCGAGGCGGCGCTCCGTGGACTGGTCGACCGTCTCGGGTGCAAGCCGGGCAAAGTTTTTCAACCCGTACGGGTGGCAATCGCGGGAACGACGGCTTCACCCGGTATCTTCGAAAGTGTCGCGCTGCTTGGGCGCGACGAGACGCTCGGACGTATCGACCGAGCGCTGGGCAGAGCTGAGCGGGACCATCACTAAACAACGCACACGTCCGTGCCGATACTTCTCGGGGAACTCCAGGACGCCGAAGCATTTCGCTTGCCCAAGATCATGCCAAGGATGAGCGAACCATCCATGTCTGTCGCTGCCGCTGAGCCAACTACCGACGAGCCGACCGCGGCCCGCCAACGCCATCACAATGAGGGCCACGGGCGACGTCTGACTGGGGCATTCGAGGCGCTCGAGGGATTTCCCGTTCTCGTCGAGTCACGCAACCGTGTGCTGCGGATGTTCGAGGAGGGCGAGCCCGCCAGCTCCGAGGTGGTCGCGGCCGTCGAGGGGGACGTGGCGCTCGCGGTGACCGTGTTGCGGCTGGCCAACAGCATCGAGGGGCGCACGCGAGGTCGAGTCGATACCGCCGTCAAGGCGGTCGAGGTCTTGTCACCGCGCACGATCCTGTCGATCGCGAGCCGGGCACGGACCTTTGACTTCTTCGAGCGCACCGCGGTCTGGCAGGGCGTCCCTGAGCGCTTCCGGCTACACGCCGTCGCGACCCAGCGGGCCGCGGACCGCCTCGCTCGCGAGCTCGGCTATGAGGAGCGCAACCGCCTGCTGGTCACCTCGCTCCTACACGACGTCGGCAAGCTCGTCCTGATCCACGCCTACCCCGGATATCCGCGCCAGGTCCACGGCGACGCCCGCACCCCGGAGGAGCGCATTCAGCGCGAGCGCCGAGAGCTCGGCGTCGACCACGCACTGGTCGGTGGCGTCCTCGCCCGCCGGTGGGGACTCCCGAGCTCCGTCGCGAGCGTAATCGAGCGTCATCACGCGGAGGATGCGGCGGGTGAGTCCTCCCTGATCCGCCTCGCGGACATGCTCGCGCATTACGCGCTCAGCGGCGCGGTGTCGCCGGCGGAGCTGCTCGCGGTCGCCCGCCTGGTCGGGATCCGGCCACAGCAATTGCGGTCGGTGATGTACGACCTTCCGCTGCCCGGCACCGGCGGCCGGCCCCGACAGATCGACCCGTGCCCGCTGTCAGCGCGCGAGGTCGAGGTGTTGCGCCGGCTCGCGCGCGGAATGGTCTACAAGCAGATCGCTGCCGAGCTAAATCTGTCCACGAGCACCGTCCGCACCCACCTGCACAACGTGTACGGCAAGCTCGGGGCGATGGACCGGGCGCAGGCCGTGCTGATGGCGACGGAGCGGGGCTGGATTTAGATTCGCACTGATCGCGTGATCCGGGGACAATGTCGCTCGCTCGATGATCTCGATAACGACCAAGTCCCCGTATGCGCTGAGTGCGCTGGTGGAGCTGCACCGACGTGGTGATGCGGTCCCGGTCCCGATCGCGGAGCTCGCGCGGCGGCGCGAGATCCCGGTGCAGTTCCTCGAGCAGCTGTTCGCCACCCTGCGTCGCGCCGGCGTGTTGCGCTCGCAGCGCGGGGTCAAGGGCGGCTACAGCTTCGCTCGCAGCGCGACCGAGGTCTCCGTGCTCGAGATCGTCGAGCTCCTCGACGGGCCCGTGGGAGCCGGGACGACCGGTGTCTTCGCCGACGCCGCCGATGCCGCCCGATCGGTGCTGGCAGCGTCTACGATCGCCGACGTGGCCGAGCGCGAGGCGCGCGACGCGGGCGCGGCGATGTATCACATCTAGAGCCCGGGGATCGATGCATCACATCTAGAGCCCGGCGATGCATCACGGCTAAAGCACGGCGCGCCGGACCGCCTCGAGCAGCGCACCTCACTCAGCGTCGCGCTCGCACATCTTCGTCCTGTCGGCGCCGGCGCCGTATCGGTGCCGCGGCCTGCGATGGCGCCGCGGAATTGAACAGCATCAGGACCACCGTGGCCTGTCGCTCCCCCTCGTGATCGGCGCGCGCCAGCCGCTCCTTGCTCTCGGCCTCGATCTTCTGGATCCGCTCCGTCACCGCTTCGAGCTCGCGAGCGAGCGCGGTGAACCCTTTCGCGTCGACGGTCAGCGGGCTACGCGTCAGGTGAGCTTCGCCGGCCTCGAATCCGCCCGCCATCGCGGCTGCGTTGACGTAGGAGCCGATCTGCTCCAGCGCCCCCTGGATCGTGGCTCGCTTGACCACCGCAGGGGTCGAGCCCCAAATCTCGTCGGGGATCCGCGGGCGGGTGCTCGTCGTGTAGTAGTGCTCGACCGCGCCGCGACGGGGAACGCGCTTCACCGGCTCGACGAAGCCAAGCGCAACCAGGCGCCGGACGTGATAGCTGACCACGCCGAGCGAAGCGTCGAGTTCCGCCGCGAGCTCGCTGGGACTGGCGATGCGCTCCTCCAGTGCCGCGAGGATCCGCGTCCGCAGTGGATGCGCGAGCGCCTTCGCGAGCGAGACCCCAGTGATGTCCCGATACTGGTTCAACGCTCAATCGCCAAGCAGCGCCTTCAGGCGCTTGTGCGCCCGGTGTAGCCGGACGCGAGCCGTGGCTTCCGGGATCCCGAGCAATCCTGCGATCTCCGAGTGCGAGCAGCCACGCTCGTACCTTAGTGCAATCATGAGACGATCATGTGGCTCGAGTCGCGCGAGCGCCAGCCGGCAATCGATGCGATCGACCGCCCGCTCGTCGTCGCGCAGGGCACGACGGTCCTCGAGCTCGTCGTCGACCTCGAGCGGCTCGAGAGCACGACGGCGCCCGAGCAGGCGTAGCGCCTCGTTGCGCGTGATCTGCACACACCAAGGAGTCGGCGCATTCGGCGTTCGGCACGAGGACCGGCTGCGCCAGGCCCTGGCCATCGCTTCCTGAGCGACTTCTTCGGCGTCGTGATGGCTGTGGAGCATCCTCGCTGCTTCGAGCACGCACCGTTTTCGGATCACCGCCCAATCCCAGGAATTCTCAGACGTACTCGCGGTGAACGCCGAGACAATGCTAAGAATTTCCTGAAGGTGAAACATTCTTGAGCGCTTTCGGGTCGTTGATCAGTGATGAGTGCTGTCGCCCAGCTCGATCAGACCGCCGCCGCCTACGACAGGCTCGCGCCCTACTACGACGAGTTCACCTGCGGTTACGCTCATGCCGAGTGGGTCGCGGCGATCGAGCGCCGGGCGGTGAAGTTGGGACTGCGCGGACGTCGGGCCATCGACATCGCTTGTGGGACGGGCAAAAGCACCGCCGCACTGCTGGCGCTCGGGTACTCGGTGCGCGCATGCGACATCTCCGCGGGAATGGTCCTCGAGGCGCAGCAAAAGCTCCCTTCATACGCCGAGGCCTTTTTCGTCGCGGATATGCGCGAGCTTCCCCCACTCGGCGAGTTCGATTTCGTTCTGTGCCTGGATGACGCGATCAACTATCTGCTCTCCGACGATGAGCTAGCAACCACCTTCTCCGGGGCCGCCGCGCTGCTCTCGCCGTCGGGCGTGTTCGCTTTCGACGTCAATTCGATCCAGACCTATCGCACCTCGTTCGCGCAGACCCTGGTCCGGGAGGGCGATGGGCTGTTCTTCGCATGGCGCGGTGAGGGCGCCGCGACGGCCGCGCCCGGCCAGCTCGCCTCAGCGATGGTCGAGACGTTCGCCGAGCGCGCGGACGGGCTCTGGGAACGGAGCTCCAGCCGCCACGTTCAGCGTCACCACCGGCAAGATGTCGTCCGGGCCGAGCTGGCGCGGGCCGGGCTGGAGTGTTGCGCGGTGGCCGGGCAGCTTGCCGGCGCGCGGCTCGAGCCCGCCGTCGATGAGGATCGCCAGATCAAGCTCGTCTACTTCGCCCGTCGGGCGGACCGCCACTCCGAATCAGAGGAGGTGAGCCGCGTGCACATCATCTCGCCGTGACCAAGCCGGGAGGCGGGGGGAGCACCGTGGTGCTGCCCCCCGCGCCTACCTCCGGTGGTTCAAGGCGCCCGGTGGAATGTCAGATGCTCCGCTCACAGGCCGAGCCGATGTCACTGCTCCACTCACTCGATCAGACCCAGGCGGATGGCCATAGCGACAGCCGAGGCGCGATCACGCACTCCGAGGCTCTCAAAGATGTGCTTGATGTGGGTGGCAATGGTCGCGGCGCTGATGTTGAGGCAGGCGGCAATCCGTGAAGTCGAGAATCCGTCCGCGGCCAGTTGGAGCACCTGCCGCTCGCGCGGTGTCAGCGGCGAGGTATCCAGCAGCTGTCCCCGGCGACGGGACAAGAAACGACCGAGCTCATCGGCGATGACGATCATCGTCTCGGAAACCCCCGTCCCCGGCCGGTGCTCCTCTCGCTTATAGAACTCGAGCACCGCGATCACCTCGCCCGCGTGCATGACCGGGAAGGCCGTCGCGCCCTGCAGCCCAGCGTCGGCTGCCGCCCTGCGACGGCGGTAATTCGGCTCCGCACGCACGTCGATGACGTTGATCGGTGTCTTGCGCTCCCACACCCGACCCAGGAGCCCGATGCCGCGCGGAAAGGAGACCCCCCGCGTGGCAGCCTCGAACACCGAGCTATCCAGAGAGGAATCGCTCCAGTCGAGCCGCGCCTTCAGCATGTCCCCCTTCGGCAGCCACAGGGCCCCGAACACGAACTGGAGTGCTTCTCCGAGGCCGGAGAGCAGGCGCCTGCCGCTTTCCTCGAAGGACTCCCATTCCGCCAGAACCGCGGCGACCGCTGCATGCGCGGCTAGCGCTTGGGTGGCGGCGAGCTGGTCGGTGACGTCCTGGACCACGCCGGTGATCCGCTGCGGCTCCTTACCGCCCGACTCGATCATCGTCACCGTCGAGCGCAGGTGACGGACCTCCTGACCCGGTCTCGTGATCCGATATTGGATCGCGGGTGCACGAACGCCTCTTCGCGCGGTCTCGAGATAGCGCTCCACGAGCGCCCGGTCGTCGGGGTGGACACGCGGCAGGATGAGTTCCGACGTCAGTGTGAGCTCGTCGGGCTGGATCCCAAAGATCCGGTACAGATTGTCGGACCAGAACAGGTCTCCGGAGGGGGGGAACCACTCCCAACTACCAAGGTTGGCCACCCGCTCGGCGGACTCGAGGAGCATCAGCCGGTGCTCGAGTTGGACTTCCTCGCCATTTCGCCCGGACGATGGGTGAATCGGTGCTTGGGCGAGCACCTGCGGCACCCGCCTCGCGGGCGATGCGCGCGACGGCAGGTCACTTGACGTGCTCCGAGCGATACGTGACATGGCCGCCCCCCAGAGGATCAGCGCTAGCAGCGCGATTGGCCGTGACGCTAACGGCGTGCGGCCTCGACAACGAGCCCTTACCAAGCCCACATGATGGACGAGACCAATGTACACGACGCCGCGCGCATTGGTCAAACATCTCAAAAATACTCAGGAAAGATCGAGCCGCGTCACTGGGAGTCGGGCCCGGGGACCGATATCCGGGCTCTCGGGGTCAGATCTGGCGGTGACGTGCGTCGCTCCGCGCCCGCGCCTGGCTGGCGTCGTGGGACGCCTCCTCGCGCTGCGCCACGGTCATCTGGCGAATGATGAGCGTTCCGTCCGCGACCTGGGCGCGAAGCTGATCGAGCTTGTCGGTACGGCGCTCCTCGATCCGGCGCCGCACGGTTTCCGATCGCTTCTTGGCGCCGCGCGACTGCGCGCTCTCGGTGAGCGGTGAGGGCGCAGTCGACTCCGTCACGTCGGCCGGTTCTGGGTTCGGTGTGGATGACTCGCCGAGCATGGCCAGCTCCTCTCGCGTCTCCCGTTCGGGTGGAAAGGACAGCCGCTCGCTCATCGGGGGTGCGGGGAAACGGAGCGGGAGATCGGCAAGCCCCCGACAGGCGGCGCTACTACAACATCGACCGTTTGCGGTCATTCCTTGACGAATATCCTCATATGCGGGTGTCCCCGATCACCTAACGCTGGGCCGGGATCGACGGATCGAGCAGCCCGAGCCGGGCGAGCGCGGCACGCAGCGGCACGCTGTCGCGCTCCAGGCCCCAGTGTGACCAAGGCGATGCGTGCTCGCCGAGGAGCTGCCTGCGTACGGGAGAGAGGCGTCGGAAGCGGGCGCTTTGGCGATCTATCTCAAGGTCGTCGCGCGGCCGGATCCAGCGGTATGTATAGGCCACGAAGATGGCCTTGCGGGTCAGCGCCGACACGTTGTCGCTGCGCGAGTGCCAAAGGCGCCGGTCGAAGATCAGGGCATCGCCAGGCGACGCGAGCACCGGCGCGGCTCCCGCCGGAGCTTCGAAACCGAGCTCCGGTCGCGCCGGACGCGCCAGCGTGTCGCGCACGTGGCTGCCCGGGATCACGAGCATGTTCCCGCGGTCGGGACGCGACACATCGGAGAGCCAGAAGCAGACCTTCAGCGACAGCCTCGGCCGAGGATGGCCATCGAGCTCGAGATTCTGGCGTCCGCCGTCCTGGTGCCAGCCCCAGCTCGGTGCGGACACAGTCGTGCGCGACGGTGTCACGTCCAAATGACAGTGGTGGACGTGGATGTTCCATCCGAGCTCGCCCCAGATGACGGCAAACGTCGGCGGGAGGTCGACGAGCTCAGCAATGGCCGGGTCGCGCCAGATGCCACCGAGGAGGTGCAGGGGGTCGCCGTCCGTCACGCGTCCCCGTTTGCGCTCGTCGGCGTACACGCGATCGAGTGCGCCGGCCAGCCGGTCGACCTCGGCCGAGCCGAGGGCGCCGGGGACAGCCAGGAAGCCGTCTCGCCGAAGTCGGTCGCGCCCCGACTGGGTCATGGCGACGGGATCCATCTCAACGCTCGATACGTGAGCGGAGCGCACAGAGGTCCAGTCGGTCAAATGGCTCGATCGCGGTGCAGCCGTTTCTCGTAGGGTGTCGCCGCGTGGCCGGCATACCCACCAACATCGCCAAGCACGTTGGCCGGACCCCGATGGTTCAGCTCACACGGATGCTCCCCGAGACCGAGGTGGAGCTGTTCGCCAAGCTCGAGTCGTTGAACCCCGGCGGCAGCGTGAAGGACCGAATCGGGGTGTCCATGATCGAGGCGGCGGAGTACGACGGCCTGATCGAACCGGGGCGCACGACGATCGTCGAGGCCACGAGCGGCAACACCGGGATCGCGCTCGCGTTCGTATGCGCAGCCAAGGGCTACGAGCTCGTGCTCACCCTGCCGCAGGGGATGAGCCGCGAGCGCGAAGGTCTCCTGCGGCTATACGGCGCCCGGGTGCAGGTGACAGAGTCGCTGGGCGGAATGACCGAGGCGGTCGAGGCGGCGAGGGCGCTGGCCGCGAGCGACGACGTGTTCCTGCCCGACCAGTTCTCGAATCCCGCCAACCCTGAGACCCACCGCCGCACTACCGGGCCTGAGATCTGGGAAGCGCTCGACGGTCAGGTCGACGTCTTCGTCGCCGGCGTCGGCACCGGGGGCACGATCACCGGCGTGGGCGAGGTGCTCAAGCAGCGAAATCCTGACTGTCGCGTAATTGCCGTCGAGCCGAGCGCATCGGCCGTCCTGTCCGGGCGCCTGCCGGGCGCACACAAGATCCAGGGGATCGGAGCCGGCTTCATACCCGCGGTGCTGAACCGCTCGATCATCGACGAGGTGATCCCCGTCGAGGACGAGGCCGCGATCGAGACCGCCCGGGCGCTGGCCCGCAAAGAGGGTGTGCTCGCCGGCATCTCCGGCGGCGCCGCGGCGTGGGCGGCATTCGAGATCGCCCGACGACCGGAGTCCCGCGGCGCCCGGATCGTGATGATCCTCCCCGACTCCGGCGAGCGCTACGTCTCGACACCCTTCTTCGCCCCGTAGGGGCGGGGCATCCGCCGCCGGCCAGGGCTCTGGGGTGCCGGGCTCGGGCGTGGCACTGGGTGCGGACGCAATTGGCCGGCCGCGGATCCCCCGCCCCTTTAGCGGATCCGCCGGCCCCGCGGCGGATCCCCCGCCCGTTTAGCGCGTCCGGCGGCCACGGCCGCCCGGGCCACAGTGGCTCAAGCGGTGCAGCCGCGACCGCGGGCGTCCCGAAGGCCCGGACCGCCCACCAGCTAGCCTTTAGGGCATGCTGGGGCTTGGACTGCTGGCGCGCACCGCGGCGGAAATCCGGCGCGACGTCGCCGCGGCCAACAGCCGTGATCCCGCGGCCCGCGGAGTACGGTCGCTCGAGATTCTCGCCACCTGGCCGGGCGTACATGCCCTGCTCGCGCACCGGGTTGCCCACGCCCTCCACGGCGCCGGCGTCCCGCTTGCGCCCCGGGCGATCGCGACCCTCTCACGCGCGGCGACCGGAATCGAGATCCATCCGGCGGCCCGGATCGGCGACGGCCTGTTCATCGACCACGGGACGGGCGTGGTGATCGGCGAGACGGCCCGGATCGGGAACGATGTCACGCTCTACCAGGGGGTAACGCTGGGTGGCACCGGCTTTGCCACCGGCAAACGTCACCCGACCGTGGAGGACAACGTCACGATCGGGTCGGGCGCGAAGCTGCTCGGGCCGATCACGGTCGGCCACGGCTCGAAGATCGGCGCCAACAGCGTTGTCATACACAACGTGCCCGCGAACTCGACCGTGGTCGGGAACCCGGGCCATCCGGTTCGCGTGGAAGGCCGTCGCCCGGAAGGGCCCGACACCGACTGGGTGCATCTGCCCGACCCGATCGCCGATGCGATCAAGGAACTCGCGAACCGGATCGCGGCGGTCGAGCGCGCGGTCGCCGAGAACCCTGCGAACGGCGAGCTCACCGCGAGGGGCGATGTTCGTCCGTTCCGTCCCTTGCGCGGCCCTAATCCGGCGGGGGGCTGAGGCCCACCGGCTCGGGGCTCGGGGTGGGCTGATCCGGTAACTCGGGGTCGACCATGTTCCGGCGCCCCCGGACGAGATACAGGGGGCGCCCCTTGACCTCGTCGTAGATCCGCCCGACGTACTCGCCGATGATCCCGATCGCGATCAGCTGGATCCCACCGAGCAGCAGCACCGCGATCGTGATCGAGCTGAAGCCAGGGAGGTAGGAGCCGGCGACCCGCAGCCCGATCACCACCGGGATCGCAACGAACGCGAGCGTCGAGATCACGAAGCCGAGCATCGTCGCCAGCTGCAGCGGCCGGTCCGAGAACGACACGATCGCGTCCAGCGAGAACCGCAACATCCTCGTCAGCGTGTACTTGGTTTCCCCCGCATAGCGCTGGTCGCGGCGGTACGGGACGGCGGCCTGCGTGTAGCCCACCCATACGGTCATGCCGCGCAGGAAACGGTTGCGCTCGCGCATCGAGAGCAGTGCGTCGAGGGCGCGGCGGTCGAGCAGCCGGTAGTCGCCGGAATTGTGTTGGAGCTCGACCTGGGCGAGCTTGTCGAACAGGCGATAGAACCAGCGCGCCGTAGTCAGCTTGAACTTGGACTCGCCCTCGCGCTGCTCTCTGACCGCGTACACCACGTCCGTGCCGGCCAGCCAGTGGTCGAGCATCCGCGGGATCAGCTCGGGTGGATCCTGGAGATCGCCGTCGAGCATCACCACGGCATCGCCGCGGGCGTGGTCGAGCCCGGCGGTGAGCGCGGTCTGGTGCCCGAAGTTGCGCGATAGGGAGATCACCCGGACCCGGGGATCCTCGGATGCGAGCAGATCCAGCGCCGCCGGCGAGCCGTCGCTCGAGCCGTCATCGACCAGCACGAGCTCGAAGTCGATGCCCTCGAGCGCGCCGCACACTCGGGTGTAGAACTCGTGAATCGTCGCCTCTTCGTTGCACACCGGCGCCACCACGCTGAGCAGCCCGAGCGA
>Ga0302326_10021124_pt1 | contig 13366 bp, 8 predicted proteins | sample Palsa_T0_3_FD_202264 | JGI IMG/M metagenome (GOLD analysis project Ga0302326, IMG submission 202264) | Peat permafrost microbial communities from Stordalen Mire near Abisko, Sweden - Palsa_T0_3 | ecosystem: Environmental > Terrestrial > Soil > Palsa > Peat permafrost | place: Sweden: Abisko... | reverse complement strand
TCGGTCGGTAGAAATCGTCGAAATTAGCGATGTTATCCCGGATGTCATCGGTGATGGCCGCCGTCTTCGCCGCGGTTTTCCCGCTGTCGTCCGCGGCGTTCGCGAGATCCTGGGTCACCTTGTACTGGCGCTCTAACAGGGCGATCTGGGTGTCGAGGAAACCGGTGATCTTCTTGATGTCGCCGACACGAGCCCTCAGGTAATTGAGGTTGTCGCGGATGGGCGCGCTCTGCACACTGAGCTGGAACGGAATAGAGCCGTCTTCGATCGGTGGGCCAAGTGGTCTGGTGATGCTCTGCACCCGTTCGATGCCGGGCACCCGGAAGATGGCGCCGGCGACCTTGTCCAGGACCAGCATGTCGGTGGGATTGCGCAGATCGTGGTCGGATTCGATCATCAACAGGTCCGGATTCAGCCGGGCCTGGGTGAAGTGTTGATCGGCCGCGTTGTATGCCTTCACTGACGAAGCGCTGTCCGGCAGGTAGTACAGATCGTTGTAGCGCGGGGTGAAGCCCGCCAAGCCCAGGGCGCCGACGATCGCCATGATGACGGAGATGGCGAGGATGGGCGCCGGCCACCGCACGATGGCCGTCGCCAGACGGCGCCACCGGGTGTAGTTGAACTCGCGCTTCGGGTCGAAGAGACCGAAGCCGCTGGCGAATACGATCAGCGCCGGCGTCAAGGTCACCCCGGCGGTTACCACGACCAGCAGACCGACTGCGCACGGAATCGCCAGCGAACTGAAGTAGGGCAGCCGAGTGGCTTTCAGACAGAACAGCGCCCCGACAATCGTCAGACCCGAGCCCAGCACCACTTTGCTGACACCGGCGAACATGTCGTAGTAGGCGGCTTCGCGGTCCAGCCCCCGTTCGCGGCCCTCCTGGTAGCGGCCGACCATGAATATCGCGTAGTCGGTGCCGGCCGCGATAGCTAGTGCTGTCAGTAAGTTAACGGCGAAGGTGGACAGCCCCATGATGCCGGTGTCGCCCAGCAGTGCTACCACGCCTCGGCTGGCAGCCAGTCCGACGAACAGGATGACCATCGTCAGCAGCATGGTGCCGATGGATCGGTAGACGAACATCAGCATGATCGCGATGATGATGACGGTGATGATCGTCATCTTGGCCAAGCTCGCGTTGCCAACGACGATCGTGTCGTCGGTCAGGGCTCCCTGACCGGCGACGTAGGCCTTCACCCCGGGCGGCGGCTTCGAATCGTCCACAATCTTGCGAACCGAGTCAACCGACTTGTCGCCGACGGCCCCGCCCTGGTCACCCTTCAGGTTGACCTGGACGTAGGCGGCCCTATGGTCGTAGCTCTCGACACCCGAGGACGTGAATCGCTGCCCCCAGAAATTCAGCGCATGCTCGACGTGATCCTTGTCTTGCTTCAGCTTTGCGACCAGATCGTCGTAATACCGGTGAGCGTCCTGGCCGAGAGGCTTGTCGCCGACCAGGGTCACCAGGACGAGGTTGTCGGAGTCGTACTCCTTGAATTTCTCCCCGATGTGCTTCATCCCGGTCACCGACGGCGCGTCCGAAGGCGAGAGCGGCACCGAGACTTCCTCGGCAACCTTCTCCAACTGTGGGACGAAGACATTGACGCCGACCGCGAGCAGCACCCAGATCACGACGATCGGCAACGCCAAGACGCGGATGGAGCGGGCCAGCCGCGGTTTGTGCTCGACTTCGCTGCGCTGCGCGACGGGGATCCTGTCGGTATCGCTCGTGCCGTCGGTCACGCGGACTTGTCCAAGCAGGAAACCTGTGCGTCCCGCGTGTTCGCTTGTTGTTGATCGACCAATTTACCGTCGACGGTGATCCGGCAACTGATGGACGGGCCGTCACCTTGGGCGACGACGTAGGCGAAGATGCCGGGCATCGCGGCGACGATCGTCGTTGACCACGGCAAGGTGGTGAAGTTGGCCTTTTGCGGTAGTGACTCCGCATCCATCCAGTTGACGACGCCGGTCGTTCCCGGCGGTCCCAGAACTTCGTAGATAGCGGTCTTGGCCGCGTACGGCGGGGTCGCATCCCGGGAGTCAGGCTTGGGCAAGCCGGGTCCTGGGAAAACACCGTTGAGTCGGCCGACTGCGACACCGCCGATGATCAGTGCCACGAGCACGACCAGCGGAACCCATGCCCGTTTGAGAAGTGTCAGCACGGTGCCCCCTGTATAAAAATGTTCGACTGCTGATTATCAAGGCATCTCATCCCTTGCGCCACCGCTAGCCGAACGCAATCGCTGCCGAGTTCATTCCTGCGGTGCGGCGTCGGCCCGAGCAGCGCCACCCACCCCGGCGGACTGCTCGCGCGCGGACAGCACGCAGCGACACCTCAACAAAAGGCCGCGTGACCGCGCCGGGGAGACGAAAGGCCGTCGCACATCGTTGTTGTGAGTCGAAGACATGGAAACACTCTGTGCTACAGGCGGTTTCGCCGTGTGAGGCGCAGATTTTCTGCCAGTCGACCTGTGCCGTCGATCTTTCGAAATGACCGCGCGGTCGTGTTGAGCTACAGGGAAATCGAACACGGCCACGTTAGTTTCAGAAAATAATCAAATTCGCTGACGCAAAGAATTCACATTGTTCGCCGTCGACCTTGAAACAGCACCTATTCAGGGCCATCGCGCGTAATCTAGACCGGCATGGCTACCAAGACCAAGGTCAAGACCTGCGTGCATTGCGGCCACACATTCGATCCGAACGACCGATGGCGTGACCTGTCCAATCCCGAATGGCTTCCGGCCGCGTCGAATTATTGTTCGCCTGACTGCAGCGACCGGTACCACTGCGATATGGGGCACTGCTGCTCGACACGCACGAAACAGAAGACGCGGCGCGAAGCCCCGAAGGCGGCGCGTTCTTAATCAGCCGGGGCCGGCGGGCACCGGGGAATGCGGACGGCGGCGGTCACGGCATCGCCTCGGCCCACTCGACATGCCCTTCGAAGCCAAGCGAATTCGCCAGGTCGCGGTAGCGATCCCGGAAGTGCGCGTAGGACACGCTATCGCCGCGCGCCCGCGCCAGTAGAGCCCGCAGCCGCAGTAGCCAGATGTCGCGCACAGCGAAACCACGGTCGGCGGGTGTGGCTGAACCCTCGATCGCGGCCCCCGCCAACCGCTAGATTGCCGCCTCCGCTTCGGCCAAGTCGCCCTCGGCCGCCCGATCGAGCAGCGTTTCCACTAGAACGCCTGTCGCAGGGATGCTCCACCCCAGCAGGCGTCCCTCGCGGAACTGGCCGTCGGTGGTCACGCGCAGAAGCGGGATAGCGCCATCGCGATCTCCGCGTTGAGCTTTCTCACGAGCCAAGCAGACTTCGACGATCGGCAACTCGGCCAGGAAGAACCCCCGACCCACAAACATGTCCCTGACCTCCGCCAGGACCTGCCGTCCCCGGTCGCGCTCCGCGTTGGTCCGGCGGCGCACCAGCGCTATGCCCAGCGTCATCCGGGAGATGGCGACGGCGACATCATCGCCGGATTGTTCGGCAATTCGCAGGGCATCCTCGATCTCGCCCATCGCACGATCGTCGGGTGTCAGCATGCCCGGCGGTATCGCCGCGGAGTAAGCGTAGGTTACAACGGTCGCGTAGGACATCGGGTCGGTGCTGCGGGCCATGGCAAGGCCGTTCCGCAGATCGTCGCGCCATCCCGCAAGTCCCAGGCAGTAACTAGCCGTCGCCCGCGTCGTCAAGGCGAGCGCCAACGGAGAGCCGATGATGAAGTTGCCTTTAGCGGGATCACCGTCGGCCAGGTCGATGATTGTCTGTGACCACCGCAGCGCGTCAGGCCACTCGGCGCACTTAGCCCTGGCGTAGATCGATGCGAGGGATAGGCCCACCGTCAAGTTCGGATCCTCGAGCGACTCGATCAGGGCCATTGCTTCCGATGCCAGCTGCGACGCCTCGCGCAAACGGGCCTGATGCAAGTGATCCATCACCTGGCCCGCCATAGCGATGGCCAGTGACGCCTTAACGCCCGCGGCAGCGCACAATTCCCGCAATTCCACGAAGCGGGCCCCTGTTGCGTGTTCGTCTACTCGCCAGGCGATCCCGCACAACATGGTGCGAGGAGCGATGCGCATAGCTGCACGTGCCCCGGAAAGGTGGTCACGGTGCCACTCCCATCTCCTGCAGGGTCTGCTGCAGTGCTCGCAGCGCATGATGCAACCGCGTTTTCACGGTGCCTTCGGCGACGCCCAGATCTGCGGCGATTTGTGCGGTTGTCCAGCGGTGATAGTACGCACGCCGAACGAACGCGCGGTCCTCTGCGGACAACCGCGCGAACGCGTCAGCGACCAGTGTCCGGTTGGTTTCCGGAACGTCCATAACCAGCCTTCCAGTGGTATCACGACTGCGGCGCCGTTTCGGTTCACCACCAGCGCCGGCCATGGCCAACGTGCGGGGCTGCTAGCCGGGCAAACAGAAAACCGCAGATTCGCAGAACCGTGCGCTCTCGGGCGGGGCGGTGCCGGATGCGCGACACGCAGTCGCTGCCACAGTTCGCTCAACGACAGGACGCTCCCGAACCGCGACAGGGCCCTTTCGGCGGTCGATTCAGGGCAAGCGCCGCTAGGCCTCGAGTCTTCAACTCGCGAACACGGTGTCCAGTCGGGGTAGACCGCAGCAAATCGCCGGCGCGGACAACGGCGGGTGTTGGTTACGCGGCGTAGAACCGGCCGCAGACGCTTACCGCGTCACCTGTCACGGATTCGGCGCACTGCCAGGGCGCCAGCAATGGCCGCGATCCCGGCCAGCGAAATGAGGACCGCGGGCTTTGTGACGAACCCGATCACCCGGGCCTTGGCGTCGTCGGCGAGTCGGCGCGGATTGGCCCGCTCAGCGAGTGAGTCGACGGTCGACGCGAGCTGGTCGCGGGCCTGGTCGATGTCCTGCTTGATGGTGTCGGGATCCCGCTCCGCCACGCTCATCCTCCCTGTCGTCGGCGAACCAAGACCTGGCTCGGTCTAGGTTGGTGCCTGCCGACCTACCCTAGATCAGCCGGCGCTCATCCCACGTGCCGGTGAACAGAAAGGCACCCCCCGTGACCGATACCGCACGCCTGGCGCCAGGCGATAAAGCGCCAGCCTTCACCCTGCCGGACGCCGACGGAAAGAAAATCTCGCTGGCCGACTACAAGGGCCGGCGCGTGATCGTCTACTTCTACCCGGCGGCCTCGACACCGGGCTGCACCAAGCAGGCCTGTGACTTCCGGGACAGCCTGGGCGAACTCAACGGAGCAGGCGTCGACGTCATCGGCGTTTCCCCGGACAAGCCGGAGAAGCTGGCCAAGTTTCGCGACGCGGAGAAGCTGACGTTTCCGCTGCTGTCCGATCCCGAGCGCGCGGTGTTGACGGCGTACGGCGCGTACGGCGAGAAGAAGATGTACGGCAAAACCGTTCAGGGCGTGATCCGCTCGACATTCGTCGTCGACGAGCAGGGCAAGATCGCCGAAGCCCAGTACAACGTCAAGGCCACCGGGCACGTCGCCAAGTTGCGCCGCGAACTGTCGGTGTAGGCACCCAGCCGAAGACCTGCTGTGCGGTTCTGACGAAACGGGTCAGTCGCCGATGACCGCGGCCTCCTTGAACTCGGTGATCGGCCGTGCGATCCGCTGTTCGTCGCAGACCCGCTGCAGCTTCTCCAGCGTCTCGTCGATGCCGGGTCCACGCCGCTTGCCGGGCGTGAAGGTGGCCGGAAGATGCTGCATGCCCTGGATCACCCCGATGGTCTGATAGTGGACGGTGCCCTCGGCATCGCAGCGGTAGTCAGGCATCCGGTCGAGCACCGCCGTGAGCATCGACTTGAACACCACGCGCGCGACGTTGGAGCCGATGCAGCGGTGGATGCCGAGCCCGAAGCTGAAGTGCCGGTTGTTCTTCCGGCCGAGGTCCAGTCGGTGCGGATCGGGAAACACTGCGGGGTCGCGGTTGGCCATCGCCCAGGAAAGCCAAAGGCGCTCGCCCTCCTTGAACTGCGTGCCCGCTAATTGGAGGTCGGCGGCGATCGTGCGACCGTCGCCTGGCGCAGGCGTGAAGTAACGCAGGAACTCCTCGGTCGCGGAGTCGAGCAGCGTGTCCAATTCCCGGCTCAGCAATGCGCGCTGCTCGGGGTTCTCGCCCAGCCATTCAAGGGCATGCGCGGTCAGTGCCGTCGTCGTGTCGAAACCTCCACCGATGATCAGGGCGAGCATCCCGACCAGTTCGATGTCGGGGGCAGGTTCGCCGTCGATCCGCAGTCTTGCCATCGCGTCCACCAGGCCGGGGCGTGGGGTCTCGCGGATCTCGAGCAGGTGACCGAACAGGTCCATTCCCATCGCTAACGTCTGCTCCAGCACCGCTGGGGCCCGCGGGGAATCGGCGGGTGTGTAGACGCCGGCGTGGGCCGGTTCGCAATAGAGCCTCCACTTCTCCAGCGGAACGCCCATCATCGCCAGAGTCAGGACGGCTGGTGCGACGTTCGCGAGATCGTCGACGAAGTCGATCTTCCCGACTTCGATCTTCTCGTCGATACTCGCCCGCACGATCTCGTCGACGAACGGCACCCAGCGCTTGACCGCGGCCGGTGACAGGTACGGATTGAGGATGCTGCGGGTAGGCGGTGTGCTCAGGTTCATCCATCTCGAGCATGCCGCCGCGGACGCCGGCGGTCTGCGGCGGCGTGGGAATCGACACGCCCGTGTAGCGAGGGCGTTCGCCGGTGACGTCGCGGTCGTTGGACACGTACGGGCACCGAGCGAGCTCGAAGACTTCCCGGCTACCCGCGGCCACCCAGTGCCCGCCGTAGGTGTCGGTCCACGCCACCGGGCACTTGGCGTGCATGTCCTCGGCGATCGCGGTGAACTGCTCGCGGTACTCCGGGGTGTGGCGATCAAAGTGGTACGGGTTCGCCTTGCCGGCGTCACTGGTCAGGGTGTCTTCCGCGTTCACGGGGCGTCTCCTGCGGACGAGTGGCTGCATCTGAAAGCAGTATGCGGCGAGACGATCGCCTTGTATGTGCATTCCCAGGAATAGGGCGTCCCCCCTATAGGGCGAAGATGCGGCTACCCCAGCTCGGCCAACAACAGCGCTTCGGTAATCGCGGCTCGCTCCAGCACACCCAGGTCCAGGCTCTCGTTGACGCTATGCGCCTGGGTCGCAGGGTCTTCCACGCCGGTGACCATAATCGCCGCGTTGGGGAACGCCGCGGCGAACTCGGCGATGAACGGGATCGACCCGCCCATACCCATGTCGACGGGCTCGACGCCCCACGCCTGCCGGAATGCTGCTCGCGCAGCGTCATAGACGGATCCGGTGACGTTGATGGAATACGGCTGACCGATGTCGCCGGGAGTCACCGTCACGTGCGCGCCCCACGGCGCATGCTGCTCCAGATGCGTGGTGAGCGCCTTCAAGTGCTCGGCGGCGTCACCACCCGGGGCGACCCGCATGCTGACCTTCGCCCGGGCACGCGGAATCAGTGTGTTCGACGATGCGGCAATCGACGTGGCGTCGATGCCGATCACCGTGATCGCCGGCTTGGCCCACATTCGCTGCGGCACCGACCCGGAGCCGATTTCGGCGACGCCGTCCAGCAAACCTGACTCGGCCCGCACCCGGTCGGGCGGGTAATCTACTGCCGCGGCAGTGCTTTCGTGCAGACCGGCCACCGCCACATTGCCCTCGTCGTCGTGCAGGCTGGCCAGCAATCGCGTCAGAACCATCAGCGCATCGGGGACCACACCGCCCCACAGCCCGGAGTGCAGGCCGTGATCCAGGGTCGCCACCTCGACAACACAGTCGGCGAGCCCGCGTAGCGACACGGTCAGCGCCGGAACGTCGGTGCTCCAGTTGTCCGAATCGGCGATGACGATCACATCTGCGGCCAGCGCGTCACGATGAGCGTCCAACAGCCGGCTCAACGACGGCGAACCGGACTCTTCTTCGCCTTCGACGAAGACCGTCACGCCGACCGGAGGCTTGCCGCCGTGCGCCCGAAATGCAGCCAAATGCGTTGCGATACCGGCCTTGTCGTCGGCGCTGCCGCGGCCGTAGAGTCGGCCGTCGCGTTCGGTCGGCTCGAAAGGCGGCGACGCCCACTGGGCCGGGTCGCCCTCGGGCTGCACGTCGTGGTGGGCATACAGCAGCACGGTCGGCGCCCCCGGCGGTGCTGGATGCCGTGCGATCACGGCGGGCGCACCACCTTCGCTGACGATCTGCACGTCGCCAAAACCAGCCTGCGACAACAGATCCGCAGTGGCCTGGGCGCTACGATGCACTTGGTCGCGGCGCCCCGGGTCGGCCCACACCGACTGGATGCGCACCAGGTTCTCCAGATCCTCGCGCACCGACGGCAACAACTGACGCACGCGCTCGACCAGATCGCTCATGGTCGTCAGGCTAGCTACGGTAGCTCGAGGATGGCCACCGCGGCCGCGGTATCGGCTTCGTGCGTCAGCGACACGTGGATCGTCACGTCCTTGAGGTGCTGGGCGATGTCGCCGGTCAGCCGCACTTTCGGGCGTCCCCACATGTCGGTGATGACCTCGATGTCGCGATGAATGTCCTCGCGCAACACCGGCCGATGGGAGAACCGCGATCCCGACCAGGCTTTGATCACAGCCTCTTTGGCCGCCCACCGCGCCGCCAGGTGACGCGCCGCCGATGAACTCTTGTCCGAGGCGTCACGCCGCTCACCCGGGGTGAAGGTTTCGGCGAAGACCGTTCCCGGCTGGTCGACCTGCTCAGCGAACTCAGTGATGGAGACAAGGTCTATCCCGACTCCGACGATGCTCAAAGGCTGCGCTCTCCCAGGTAAACGTCGTCATCGCCCAACCGTGCATCCGCATCGAGCAACATCGCCGCTTCCTGCCGCTTCTCGGACACCTCGTGGTCGAACCGACGATCCGCCGGCCGCTCGTACATCGGGCGACCGCCGGCAATCGCCGAGGCCAGTCGACGCTGGCCGGCCAGCAGGCGAGCGTCGGCCCGCTGCTGGTAGTCGGCGCGCTGCTGCTCGTCGAGCGTGGCGAGGAAGGCCTGCGGGTGCACCAGCGCGACGAGACCGGACACGTGTCCGAATCCGAGGCTGGTCACCAGCCCGGCCTTCAGCGGGAACTGCTCCCCCAGCCGCAGCGTGTCGCGGACCCACACGAAGTGCGCCGAGCTTGCGAGTTCGTCGTCGACGCAATCCAGGCTGCGGTTCGGCGGGATCACGCCGTCGCGCAGGATCTGGCACAGCCCCATCATCTGGAAGACCGCCGCGCCGCCCTTGGCGTGCCCGGTCAGGCTCTTCTGCGAGACGATGAACAACGGCGCGCCATCGGAGCGGCCGAGCGAATCTGCCAGTCGCTCATGTAGTTCGGTCTCGTTGGGATCGTTGGCCAACGTCGAGGTGTCGTGCTTGGAGATCACCGCGACATCGTCGGCGCCGACGCCCAGCCTGGCCAGCGAGCGGGCCAGCGGAGAGTCCTTGCCGCCGCGACCGGCACCCAACGCGCCCAGGCCGGGAGCAGGGATCGAGGTGTGCACCCCGTCGGCGAAGGACTGCGCGTAGCCGACCACAGCAAGCACCGGCAGACCCATCTTGACCGCGAGATCCCCACGGGCCAGCAGGATCGTGCCGCCGCCCTGGGCTTCCAGGAAGCCGAGCCGGCGCCGATCGTTGGGCCGGGAGAACTTCGCATCGCTGATGCCTCTGCCGCGCATCATCGAGGTGTCGGCGGTCGCGGCCATGTCGCCGAAGCCGATGATGGCCTCCAGCGTCAGGTCGTCGAAGCCGCCTGCCACCACCAATTCGGCCTTGCCGAGGCGGATCTTGTCCATGCCCTCCTCGACCGAGACCGCCGCGGTGGCGCACGCGCCAACGGGGTGGATCATGGCACCATAGCTGCCGACATAGGACTGAATCACATGTGCGGCAACGACGTTGGGCAGGACCTCCTGCAGGATGTCATTCGGCTTGTTCCGGCCGAGCAGGTTGCCGTGATACATCGTCTGCATCGACGTCATACCGCCCATGCCGGTGCCCTGGGTGCTGGCCACCAGGCCCGGGTGCACCCATCGCATCAACTCGGTCGGGGTGAAGCCTGACGACAAGAACGCGTCGACGGTCGCGACGATGTTCCACAGCGCCACCCGGTCGACCGAGTTGGCCATGTCCGCGCTGATGCCGTACACCTTCGGGTCGAAGCCGGTGGGGATCTGCGCACCGACGGTCCGCGACAGTTTGGTCTTACGTGGCACCCGAATCTCGGTGCCCGCCTTGCGAGTAACCAGCCAGTCGGTGGAATCGGGGGCCGGTCGGACCACGGTGTGCTCACCGTCGGACTCGGCGAAGCCGCGAGCTTCGGCCTCCGATGAGACGACGAACGTGAAGTCCTTGTCCAGGAACACGCTCACCAGCAGCGGCGAGGCGTGGTCGGGGTCGATCGCGCCGTCGTCGACGAACTCCCGGATGCCGACCCGTTCCACGACGACGTCGTGGTAGCGCTCGACCAGCTCGGCCTCGTCGATCAGATCACCGGATTCGGTGTCATACCAACCGGGTTGGGGATCGTCTTCCCACTTGATCAACCCGGTGGTCCAGGCCAGCTCGAGCACGCCGGCGGCCGACAGTTCGTTGTCGACCTCCATCTCGAAACGGGTGCGCGACGAGCCGTACGGGCCGAGTTCGGCGCCACCGACGATGACCACCAATTCGGACGGGTCCAGGTCGAGCTTGCCCCAAACCGGCGGCGGGGCCGGACTGAAACCTCGTGGCGGCGAAGGCAACGCGGCGATAGTCCCCTCGGCTGCGTCGTCGTCGGCCCAAACGTCGGTGGCCAGCTCCTCACGGGCTTTGGCGGCCAGCTCTGCCATATCCAGGTCGACGTCGCCGAGCCCGCCGGTGAAGTCCACCTTGATCGGCGCGGTGGCCGCCGCCGCTTTCGAATCGATGCCACAGAGTCCGAGCAGCATCGCAGCCATCTCGTCAGTGGAATATGTTGTCACACCGGCTTCTTCGACGGCGCTGACGATCGCGTCGTTGTGTCCCATCAGCCCCGTGCCGCGGGTCCAACCGATCAGCGCGTGAGCGAGGCTGACTCGCTGCGCCCACGACGACTCGGCACTCCAGCGGGTCACCACGGCGTCCAGCGCCGACTTGGCTTCACCGTAAGCGCCGTCGCCGCCGAACATTCCGCGGTTCGGCGAGCCGGGCAGCACCACGTGCAACCGCGACGCGATGTCGCGTTCGGCGCCGATCTTGGACAGACCGCCGATCAGCCGCTGCACCGCCCACAGCAGCACCTTCATTTCCATCTCCGAGCGTGAACCGGCCTCGGACAGATCACCGGCCACGCGCGGCGCCGCGAACGGGAACAGCAGTGTGGGGGTCTGGGCATCCTTGATGTGAATCGACTGCGGCCCCAGGCTTTCGTTCTGCTCACTGCCGATCCAGTCGGCGAGCGCGTCGATGTCGGAGTAGGACGCCATGTTGGCCGCCACCACCCATAGCGTCGCACCGAAGCGGGCGTGTTCACGGTAGAGGTTGCGGTAGAAAGCCGACCGGTCGTCGTCGAGCTTCGACGTCGTCGCGATGACGGTGCCACCACCGTCGAGCAACTTCCCGACCACCGACGCGGCGATCGAGCCCTTCGACGCGCCGGTTACCACTGCGACCTCGTGGCTGAACGGGCCGGCGTCCGGATTCTCCGCGCCGGCAGCGATCCGGCCGTACAGCGAAGCGTGGATCTGCCTGCCTGCCGCCAACGCCCGGCCCTGCCACCAGGTCGCTTGAGTGGCGACCACGTGACCGGCACCCTCGAACCGCTCCGATAACCGTGCCCAGTCGGCGTTGGCCTCGTCCTCGTCGATCAGCCACAGCTTGACCAGGTCTTCGCGAGCGCTGGCCCAGCGGTCGTCGAATACCACGGCCTTCTTGCCGTCGAACACCGGCGCAACCAGTCGGGGCCAGTCCGCACCGAGTTCGGCGGTAACCAGCTCGATCAGGTCGGCGTCGGTGGAGGCAGGCGGCGCGCTGACCGGGTCGTCCAAACCTAGCTGACCCAGCACCAAGCGGGCAGCCGACGCGAGCACCCCGTCACGGCCGGTGATCTGCTCGGTGAACTCACTGAGTGCAGCCGCATCGACGGTCGCACCGCCGCCACCGCCGGTGGACGGCAGCGCCACCGTGACCCCGCGGCGGGCGGCCACCGCCGCGACCGCGGCGTCGATGACGCGGTCGACGGCGGCGGAGTCAGCCAGAGCGCCCTCGTTCAGGTTGCCCATCGCACCGCCACGAACGCTGGTGCCCTCGCGGGTGCCGAGCGCGACCTCGACCGTGACGTGCTTGACCCATCCTTCGCCGAGCTCCCAGGTCTTGGTGACCCGTTCGGCGATCACCGAGGGACGCTTGCCGGACGGCCCCAGCACCGTGCGCAGCTGGTCGTTGATCGCGTCGGAAAGCACTGGGCCGTAAGGCTTGTAAGTGCGGGCGAGTTTGGTGACCTGCGCCCGCAGTCCGGTCAGATCGGCTTCGGCGGCGCCGTCGATGGCGCCCAAGTTCAGCTCGGAACCCAGGTCGACCAGCAACTGGTTACGCCGCGACGAGGCGCCGTCGGTGATCGACTCGATGGAGTCCAGTTGCTCGATCTGGTCGATCCGCATCTTGGCCGACAACGCGATCAGCGCGAGCGTCGCGTCGGCGGCGTCGAAGGTGATGTTGTCGGGTCTCGGAGCACCCGACGGAGCTGCGGCGGGAGCCGCAGCGACGGCGGGGGCGACATCGGTCTTGAGCGCGCCATCCGACGCGTGAGCGTCGGAATCATCGGCCGACTCGTCGCCGAAATCGGGCTCGGGGTCGGTGTCGGTGGCGAACAACACCGCGGCGTCCCGCTCGGCGTTGAGCACTTCCACTGTGCTGTGGGCATATTCGGGCAGTTTCAGAGTGTTGGTGGCCAAGCCCGAGACGGTCGGCGCCGACTTCACGCCGATCTCGACGAACCGCTCCACGCCCAAGCCGCCCGCGGCCTCCTCGGTGAACAGCAGGTCCTGGGTTTCGATCCAGCGCACCGGGCTGGCGAACTGCCAGGCCAGCAATTCGATGAAGACCGTGCGCGCCATGTCGCTCGGTCGTTCGGTGAGCCAGGTGTCGTAGTCGGCGAGGATCTCGTCGAGGGGCTCGGCCGGCACCAGGTCGCGGATCTCCTGGATGAAGTCGCGGTCGAGGCTGAACGGGCGGGGCACCAGGTTGGGAACGTAACGCCCGATGAGCAGATCGGGATCCTTGCCACGCGGCATGACCCGCTGCAGCGAACGGCGGAAGTCGGCCACGCCGACCCGCAGCACCTCGCTGTGGAACGGCACGTCGATGCCCGGCACCAGGATGAACGAGCGCTTGCCGCCGCT
>Ga0302326_10021123_pt1 | contig 13366 bp, 14 predicted proteins | sample Palsa_T0_3_FD_202264 | JGI IMG/M metagenome (GOLD analysis project Ga0302326, IMG submission 202264) | Peat permafrost microbial communities from Stordalen Mire near Abisko, Sweden - Palsa_T0_3 | ecosystem: Environmental > Terrestrial > Soil > Palsa > Peat permafrost | place: Sweden: Abisko... | reverse complement strand
TTTCACCTGAGTCCGTGAATGAGTACTTGCGCACTTTTTCCGGCAAGGAGGGCGTATTAGGAGCGGAGGGCGTGTATCGCGCCGCCTTTACAACCATTGCTCAAACAGCCCCATTGCAGGACAGCAGAGTCGAGGTTCCCGTTGTGGCAATGGGCGGCGAGAGGGGGCTCGGGGCGAGCGTGGGTCAGTTCCTCTCGATGGTCGCCAGTGAAGTCGGTAGCATGGTACTTCCGGGTTGCGGCCACTTCATTCCCGAAGAACGCCCCGACGCGGTGGTCGACCAGGTGCTGCGGCTCACTGCCTTGTCAGGAGCTGTGAAGTGATGAAACCGATCACCGGAAAGAAAACGGAGTAAACCGAGTAACGCGAATTGAGGGAGTTTCCAAGTTATTGAAAATAAATGGAGCGGGAGACGGAGTTCGAACCCGCGACGTCCAGCTTGGGAAGCTTAACATCGCAGTCTGGTAGGATATTAGCAGGCGCTGGTATAAGAGGGCTTGTGGCGGAAACCGTAAACGAACGCATTACTCGGTTAGAATACCTGATGGGAGTACTGGCGGAAAAACAGGCCAGGCTGGATGATGTGCTGGTGGTGCTCACGGATGCGCAGATCAAGACCGAAGAGCGCTTCCGCGAGACGGACCAACGCTTCCGCGAAACGGACCAGCGCTTCCGCGATACGGATGCCCGCATAGAAAAGCTGGTGGTGGCGATCGGGGAGTTCCTGCGGAACAAGGCCCAGTAATCAGTTCAGCCGAGGCCGCCCAACAGGCCGTGTTATCCTCAATAGAGTACGTCTTCCCGGAAATCAACCTTGAAAATCGGCTTTGTCAGTTTGGGCTGTCCCAAAAACCTGGTGGATAGCGAAGTGATGATGGGCCAGCTTGTGTCGCGCGGACACGAGTTGACGCCGCATCCGGACCAGGCCGACGTGTTGGTGGTCAACACCTGTAGCTTCATCGATCCCGCCAAGCAGGAATCCGTCGATACCATCCTGGAGATGGCCGAATACAAGAAGATCGGCCGCGCCAAAAAGCTGATCGTGGCCGGATGCCTGGTGGAGCGCTATCGCGGCGATATCCAGAGGGACATGCCCGAGGTGGATGCGCTCATCGGCACCAACGAGCTCGACCGCATCGCGGCCCTTTGTGAAGGTTGGGCGGACGATGCGGCTCCCGACCCCGCGCCCGCGTATCTCTACCACGATCTGACGCCGCGCGTGTTGGCCACGCCGGGCCACTACGCGTATATCAAGATCGCGGAGGGCTGCGATCATCCCTGCACGTTTTGCGTGATCCCGCAGTACCGCGGCAAGTTTCGCAGCCGGCGTTTTGAGTCCGTGATCGCGGAAGCCACCCGCCTGTTTCAGCAAGGCGTGCGGGAAATCAACCTGATCGGACAGGACACTACCTGTTTTGGCGAAGACATGGGCATCCCGGACGGCTTGGCGCACTTATTGGCGCGGCTGGCGCAAATCGAGACGGCGCGCGAGAAGTGGATCCGGTTTCTATACGCCTATCCCAACAAGGTCACGCAGAAATTGCTCGATACCATAGCCGCGCACGATGCGCTGGTGAAGTATATCGACATGCCGCTGCAGCACGCCAGCGTGGCGGTGTTGAAGCGCATGAAGCGCGGGGCGTCCGGCGACATTTTCCTGAAGCTGATCGAGCGGATCCGCCGCACCATTCCGGGCGTGGCTATCCGCACCAGCTTCATCGTGGGTTTTCCGGGCGAGACGGATGGCGATTTCGAAGAGCTGTGCAGCTTCGTGAAGGCCGCGGGCTTCGACCGCTTGGGCGTGTTTTCGTACTCCGACGAAGATACCAGCGGCAGCTACGCGCTGGATGGCAAGGTGGATGCGCGCACCATTTACAATCGCAAGCGCCATTTGATGGCGGTGCAGCGCAAGGTCGCGCGCGCACGCAACCGCAAGCTGGTGGGGTCGGAAGCGACTGTGCTGGTGTCCGGTCTGTCCCCGGAGACCAATTTGTTGTGGGAAGGGCGCATGCCCACACAGGCGCCGGAGATTGACGGTGTGACATTGATCAACGATTTCGAAGGCGGCGAGCCACGACCTGGGCAGATGCGCAGGCTGCGTATCACCGAAGCTCACGATTACGATCTGGTGGGGACGCTGCTCGCGGGTGACGAGCGAGCCGGCGCCACAACCCCTTCTCTTGTTCAAATTGCCGTATGAAGTGTCCGATCTGCAAGAAGGAAGTCAAACTCGGCGCCACTGAGATGCCCTTTTGCAGCGAACGCTGCCGGATTATCGATTTGGGCAACTGGGCTTCGGAAAAGTATGTGATCTCGACTCCGGCGCGCCCGGCGGAGTTGCGGGAACAGGAAGAGGATGACGCGGGTTAAGCAGGCGTCCCCATGAGTGGGGACGCGGCACGCAGGAGTGCGTTCGCCACGATCGTCGCAACTTGGTTTGGGTGCGGGTATTCGCCTACAGCGCCGGGGACGGTTGGATCGGCCGCGGCTATCGGCATCGCAATGTTGATCGAATATTCTGCCGGGTGGAGACCGCTCTGGTTTGCGGCGCTCGCCGTAATCGTGACCGTGCCCGCTATGTGGGCGGCGGGCGAAACGGCGCGGCAAGCGAAAATCAAAGATCCGCAGTTCGTAGTGGTCGATGAAGTTGTGGGACAGTGGCTGGCGCTAGCTGGCGCCCGCGCCCTGAACTGGAAAGCGTGGCTGGCCGCTTTTGCACTTTTCCGCCTGTTCGATATCTGGAAGCCTTTCCCCGTGCGTCAACTCGAATCGCTGCCCGGCGGCGTGGGCATCGTGGCCGACGATCTGATGGCGGGGCTATATGCCGCACTTGTCTTATTTCTGGCAGGATGGTTCAATCTTTATTGAACATGGCTATTCGTAAATCGGCTGACGGCCGTCCGCAAATCGCGCAAGTCAAGCCAACGGCCGCCATCGCCGGCGGGGACTTTTTCATTCAGGGAAAGGGTTTTGCCAAGGCGGACCGGCCGCGCGTGACCATCGGAGACGTGGCCGCGCCGGTAGTGATCGGCTCGGATTCGCTGGTGATCGCGCGCGTGCCGGAAGGCGCCGCCGCCGGGGAGTTGGTGGTCGCCAGCGGAAACCAGTCGAGCGAAGCGTGGGCCTGCGATATCGGCTTCCCCATCTCCGACAATTTGCACCCGGTAGCAAACCCGGCCGTGGACACCTTCGGCAACATCTACACCACCTTCAGCGGATCGCGCGGTCAAAAAGTCGCGGTGGCAGTTTTCAAGATCGATCTGAATTACAATGTGAAGCCGTTCATCAACGAGATGATGAACGCCACCGGCCTGGCGTTCGACCGCAATGGGCTGCTGTATGTTTCGAGCCGCCACGATGGCACGGTCTACCAGGTAACGGCCAATGGCAATGCCAGCACGTTCGTGGAGGGCATGGGGGTGGCTACGGGCCTGGCTTTCGACCCCGACGGCAGCCTGTATGTCGGCGACCGCCAGGGAACCATTTTCAAGATCAGCCCAGGCCGCCAGATTTTCGTGTTTGCCACGCTGGAACCTTCCATCGCGGCCTATCACTTCGCGCACGGCCCGGATGGATATCTTTACGTCGCAGGCCCCACCACTTCCAGCTTCGATTGCGTTTATCGCGTGTCGCAGAAGGGCGAGGTGGAAGTATACTATCGCGGCTTGGGCCGCCCGCAGGGCATGGCATTCGACGATGAAGGCCGCCTCTACGTGGCGGCTTCGCTGGCCGGCCGCAAGGGCGTCGTGCGCATCAATCCGAACCGCCAGGCGGAGTTGTTCGTATCCGGCCCGGGCATCGTGGGGCTGGCCTTCACGCCATCGCGCTCGCTGGTACTGGCCACCACCAACGGCCTGTATCGCGCGGATGTGGGCGTCAAAGGCAGGCCGCTGTTCTAACCCGCGATGACCGCTGAAATTATCGCAGTCGGCTCCGAGCTGTTGACGCCGCAGCGCGTGGATACCAACTCCCTGTTTCTCACCGATCAGCTTAACGAGCTGGGCGTGGAAGTGGTCACCAAATCCGTCATCGGCGACGACTTGCACCGCTTGGCGGACGCCGTGCGCCGCGCCGTCTCGCGTTCCGAGATTGTGGTTCTTTGCGGAGGCCTGGGGCCCACGGAGGACGATCTGACGCGCGACGCGGTGGCGGCGGCGCTCGACCGCAAGCTGATCTATCACCCCGAAATCACTGAGGTGCTGGAGCAACGCTTCGCGCAACTCAAGCGCAAGATGGTGGAGGTCAACAAGCGGCAGGCGTTTGTGGTCGAAGGGGCGGAGATCCTGCCCAACGACCGCGGCACGGCTCCGGGCCAATGGATCGAGGATTCCGGCTCGCACGTGATGCTGCTGCCCGGTCCGCCGCACGAGATGAAGGCCATGTTCACGCGGCAATGCCTGCCACGGCTGGCGCGCATCGTGCCCCGGCAGGTGATCCGCACGCTGGTGTTGCGCGTGACCGGAATGCCGGAGTCGGACCTGGATCAAATGATTGCGCCGGTTTACAAGAAATACGAGAACCCCGCGACGACCATCCTGGCGGCGGCCGGCGATCTGCAGATTCACCTGCGCGCGCGCTGCGCCACGGAGGGCGAAGCCGCGGCATTGCTGGTGGAGGTTGGCGGACCCATCGAGCTGCTGTTGGGCGACCGCATCTACTCGCGCAACGGCCAATCGCTCGAAGAGGTGGTTGGGGATATGCTGCGTGGCCGGCATAGCTCGTTGTCGGTTGCGGAAAGCTGCACGGGCGGCCTGTTGTGCGAGCGCATCACATCGGTGCCCGGCAGTTCGGCGTATTTCGTGGGCGGCTTCATCACGTACACCAACCGCATGAAGGTGGAATGGTTGGGCGTGCTGGAGGAAACTATCGCGGAGTTCGGCGCGGTGAGCAAGGAAACGGCCGAAGCGATGGCGCTGGGCGCGCGGCGACGCACCGGGTCGACTTATGCGCTGGCGATAACGGGCGTGGCCGGACCGGATGGCGGTACCGAGAAAAAGCCCGTGGGCACCGTCTATGTGGGCTTGGCGGACGCGGCTGGCTGCCAGGTGCTGCATCGGCAGTTCTTCGGTGACCGGACGCGTATCCGGCAGTTTGCGACGCAGATGGCGCTGGATATGCTGCGGCGAAGATGTATTTGAAACCGGCTGCATTTTGGAGTATGCTAGTAGCAGGACCGGGGGAGACGACCCCCGATCCTGCGCGGTCATTACCGCTTGCCCTTACGGTGCCAAACGATAATGATCGTGAACTTGCCGATCAACGGCAGCTCAACTAGCAATTTGATCATTGAGATCCTCCTTTCCGCTTAGATTGGAAGGCCCGGCCTACTACCGGGCTTTCCCAATCGAAGCTCTTGTGCTTCTTTCGGAAACCCGTTCTTCCAAATATCCACGGCAAAGGACTCCGCATGTACAGTGTGCCAACCGGCGCAGGGTTCTCCGATAATCCGCGCTCATCTGTTCCGGGTAGCGGGATACCGGGTTGTACAATGAGGGTGCATGGATCAGCGCCGCATGTGCCCGAATTGCCGGGCCTTTATCACCACCCACGACAAGGTTTGTCCTTACTGCAACGAGCGTGTGGGGTTGCGCGCCGTGGAGCGCCGCGATCCGGGCGCCATCCTGGGTGGCTTCATTCCGCACGCGCGGTTCGTGACAATGATCATCTTGACGATCAACGTCGGCCTGTATCTGGCGACGGTGGTCTTCAGCCAGCGGAACGAACAAGGCAGCTTCTTCAGCGTGGACGGGCAGACGCTATTCGCTTTCGGGGCCAAGCTCCGGGCTGCCATTATCGGTTACGGGCAGTGGTGGCGGCTCGTAACTGCCGGCTTTCTGCACGGCGGATTGCTGCACATCGGCATGAATTCGTGGGTGCTGTTCGATTTGGGCGCGCAAGTGGAAGACGTCTATGGCGCCAGCCGGTTGATCGTAGTGTATTTCTTGGCCACCGTGTGCGGGTTTCTGCTGAGCACCTTTTGGACCGCTGCGCTGTCGGTGGGCGCATCGGCCGGGATCATGGGCCTGATCGGCGCGATGATCGCGCTGGGCCTGCGGAACCGGCATACGGCGGCTGGCGCGGCGGTCCACGGCATGTATATCCGTTGGGCGGTTTACATGTTGATTTTCGGCTTACTGCCCGGATTGAATATCGATAACGCCGCGCATATTGGCGGCCTGGCAGCGGGATTCGGCGTCGCCTGGCTGGCCGGTACGCCGCGCGTCGAAACGGCCTGGAGCGAGCGGCTTTGGCGCGGGGCAGCCGCGGCTTGCGTGTTGATAACGGCGGTTTGTTTCCTAAAGATGTACTTGTGGTTTTCCACCCCAATACAATAGAATAGAAGTAATGCGACTCCGATTTGTCCTGCCCGCCCTGATGATCGGCGCGGGCCTATTATTGCCCGTGCAAACGCCGGCCCTAGCCAAAACCAGCTATAAAGCGCCGAAGTACAAGAAGTTTAAGGGCCAGAAGTTCAAGAAGGGCAAGAAGTTGAAGGGCCATAAGGTCGCCAAGCATAAGGTTGCCAAGCACCGCTAGATTAGAACGCCACGACCGCGCGGCCTAGAATCTCGCCACGCCGCATCCTTTTGAACAATTCAGGTGTTTCGTCGAGCGCGTGCGTTTCTATGTGGGCGCGCCCCACACCGGATTGTGCCAGGCGGAAGACTTCTTCGAGGTCGGCGCGAGTGCCGAGATAGCTGCCCCGGATTGAAATACCCTTCAACACCGTATCCACGATTGGCAATTCATACTGATTGGTTGAAAGGCCAGACGTAATCAGTGTACCTGTGCGTTTGAGCGACCGGAAAGCCTGCTGAATCGCCGCGGGCGAGCCCGTCAGGACGATGGCCGCGTCGGCGCCGCCCCACTGCTTCTGGAGGGTGCGGCCGGCATTCTCGGCCGCGAGCGCCAGATCCGCGCCGAGCAACCGCGCCATTTCCAGTTTGCTTTCGGAGGTGTCCACCGCGGCTACGCGCAGGCCAAGATGCCGCGCATACTGTATGGCGAGGTGGCCCAATCCGCCCATGCCGAACAGCGCCACGGACTGGCCCGGCCGCAATCCGGCTTCGCGTAGCGCACCGTAGGCGGTCCAGCCGGCGCAGCAGAGCGGGGCGGCCTCGGCGGCCGGGAGTGCATCCGGCACCCGGACCAAAGAGGGCGCCGACGCCATGGCGTAGCCGGCCAGCGCGCCATGCACAGTGTAGCCGAAATTAAGTTGTCGTCCGCAGAAGCGCTCGCGACCGGTGAGGCATAATTCGCAAGTGCGGCAGGTGGAGGCCAGGAAGGTGATGCCGGCGCGATCGCCCACCGCGTAGCCCTCGACTCCGGTGCCCACAGCCGCCACGCGACCGATGCCTTCGTGCCCTAATGTTAACGGCAGCAGCGGCAATTTCTCCAGGGAAGCAACGAAGAGGTCGGAATGGCAAAGCCCGCAGGCCTCCATTCTGACGAGCACTTCGCCGGCGTCAGGCTCGGCCACCGGGACGGAGGCTACGGTAACAGTCCCGCGTGGCGCGGTGAGGATGGCGGCTGCGGTATGCGACGGAGTCACGACGCCACAACGGCCTCTGCCACGGGCAGCCCAGCGGCTTTCCAGGCATCGAAGCCTCCGGTCACATTGACAACCTGGCGGCATCCGGCGCGGCGCAACAGGCTGGCGGCGATGGCGCTGCGATACCCGCCCTTGCAGTGGACGGCGATAGGGCGGGCCGGGTCCAACTGGGCATTCCCAAGAATAGCGGCCGCGTTCAACGGCAAAAGCAGAGCGCCTGCGATGTGCCCCTCGTCCCATTCAGCCTCGCGCCGCACATCGGCGATCTGCAAGTCTGCCGCTTCGCGTTGCAGGCGGTCGAGATCTTGCACCGTGATATGGGGCAATTGCTCGATGGGCTGGTTGGCGTGTTGCCACGCCTCAATGCCGCCCGCCAGATACCCGGCAACGCGCTCGATGCCCACGCGCGCGAGGCGCATGCGCGCTTCGGTAGCGCGGTCCGGATTCTCAGCGATCAGTATCAAATCGATTTCGAGCCCGAGAAGAACTCCAGCCCAGGACGCAAACTGGCCGGAGAGCGGGATGTTCACCGATCCGGGAACGTGGCCTGCACCGAATTGGGTCTCCGGCCGGGTATCGAGTACGAGCACGCCGGATTGTAGCAGACGCAGGAGCGCATCGGGCGCAAGCTCCAGCAGGAGAGGCAATTCGTCCAAGGCGGCTGCGCCGGCGCGATTGATCTCAGCGTCACGCGCGAAATAGGCCGGCCGCTCGGGCAGCGCATCGGTGAGCAGGTGCACGAATTCTTCGCGGCTGGCGGCCCGTAGCGCGTAGTTGGCGATGCGCTGCTCGCCGATGGTGGAAGAGCGCTCGATGCTCATCTGGCGTCCGCACAGGGAACCTGCGCCGTGGGCCGGGTAGACGCGCAGATCGTCCGCCAGGCTCAATAGCTTCCCATGCAGGCTGTCGTAGAGCAACCCGGCGAGCTGCTGCGGCGTGTGATCCGGCGAGAGATCCGGACGGCCTACATCGCCGATAAACAGCGTGTCGCCGGTGAGCACCGCGAAGGGTTCCGGCGAACGATCCAGGTCCGTGACCAGGACACAGATGCTTTCCAGAGTATGGCCGGGTGTTTCGAGAAACCGCAGGCGGCAATGGCCGAAACGGATTTCGTCGCCCTGGGTGACGGCCACGTGCGGAAACTGCGCCCCAGCCCGCGCCCCGACGTAGATTCTGGCGCCGGTGCGGTCGGCCAGTTCGCGGTGGCCGGAGACGAAATCGGCATGCAAGTGGGTCTCGATCACATGCTCTATTCGCAGGCCGTTTTGGCGCGCGGCTTCCAGGTAGATTTCGACGTCGCGCTGGGGGTCGATTACCGCCGCCACGCCTTCGGAGCCGGCCATGTACGAGGCGTGGGACAGGCAACCGAGATAGAACTGTTCAAAGTACATCTGCCCAAATTATAGAACAAAGCAGGCGTCCCCGGGAGTGGGGACGCCGCACGCACGATTGCGTGCGCTACGTAGTCGAGTAGTCCGATGGTCTATCCATACAAATTTATTTTGCATATATAACTTATGCTAAATAAAAAGTTTAGTTAGTCTTGTATCTCTAGCCATAATCGATTTAGCGCTTGACATGAGGGCCTGATATGGCCTAAACTCGACAAGATTGACGGCAAGGAGATTCCCCGAATGCACCCATGCACAGTTGACACACCCGGCCAACTCGCCGCTGCGGAAAGCGGGCAGATTCCGACGACACTCTTAGATGCCATGCGCTTCTACGGCGACGCGGACGTTGCCACGCGAACGCTGGCGGCGGCGCGTTGGGGACATGGCGAGGAGTGCCTGCATTGCCATTCCAGGGAGCGGCACTTTTATATATCCACCCGGCGCATCTGGAAGTGCCGGAGTTGCCGGAAGCAGTTTTCGCCCAAGGCCGGCACGATCTTCGAGGACTCGCCGATCGGCCTGGACCGATGGCTGATTGCCATCTGGATGGTGGCAAACAGCGAACAGCGCGTCAGCTCGTACAAGCTGCACCGCTTGCTCGGCGTCACTCAAACCACCGCGCAGTTCATGCTGCGCCGCATTGGGTTGGCGGCCCAGGCCCGAAAGGCCCCCGCATACGTCCGATGAAAAGCCCGAAGGAAATCAAGCCGGAAGAACCGAATCCGGATAAGTACGCCAGATTCATCCGGCTGCTGACGGACATCGCGGCCGTGCCCAAAGCTGCGATTTACGAATTGGATCCGCGGCTGCGACCAAAGCCCCGCCCGATCACCGGCGAGGGAAAGCCCGACAAGTAGTCCAAGCCTCCCGGTCTGTGTGTGAGGCGCGGCGGTCTTAACTCAGCAATTCCTCTACACTCTTGGCATCCAGCACGCGTTCACTCAAATCTTCGAGCTGGGAGGCAGCGCCGCCAGTTTTTCGCCGGCCCAACCCGGCAGCGGCCCGAAGCGCTTCTGAATCAGCCGGCGAAGGACGGTCAATTCGCCTTTCTGAAGGCCCTTCTGTTCCGCTTCCATGATTATAGGTCCCAGGAACTCGTGATCCCGAATATCCAAATCAATCGGCATGTTGCGTATCTCCCGCTCCACCGTTGCCAGACCCGCGATCCGCTCCACAATCCTGCGCACCGCACCTTCATGGTCGCGCAATCCGGCCAGGACCGAAATCACAATATCGCCGACTTCACCGCTTTCGGGCACTGGAACAACACGCCGGGAGCGCGCAGTTCGCTCGCCATGCGCAGGGGCATGGCCATGTCATTGCCGCTTTGCAGTTCCACGTGGACCAGATCGCCGTCGACAGTCTCGCCGAGAAAGTCCGACCGCGGGTTCCGCACGCAAGGCTACGTCGTACTGCACGCGGGTACGCTCAAAGGAAAATGGGTGGACTCATCGCGGTCTTTCTCTCGTCCGCGAATGAACTGAAATGCAGCCACTTAGGGCAAGGCTGCGTGAGCGGGCATTTGTGCCGACGGTCCGCAACGGCCGATCGGGCGCTACGCGGCCGCAGTCGATGCTGCGCTGTATTCGGCTGGCGGCTCAGGTCCGAAAGTGCGGCATGCGCTGAAGGAGCCGGAGGGGACCAAGCCGGAGGAGCCGCACCGAATAAATACGCGAAGATTCGTGAAGTCGCTGACGGATATCGCCGCCGCAACCAAGGCCGCAATCTACGAACTCGATCCACGGCTGCGCCCGAAGCCCCGGCCTATTGCCGGCGAAACGAAGAGCCAGAGACAGAGTGTGGACAGCGCCATGCGCTGCCTGGAGCGGAGTATCGGTCATGGCGCTGGCCCCGTCCTACTTAAAGTAGAAGGCGGAGTCAACCGGGCGGACTACACGGTTCAACCATAAGGGGCGGCGCAGGTTATCCGGGCCTGGCGCGGGACGCGCCAGTGCCTTCCACTTCAAATAGACGGCGTGGGAGCGGTTGGTGTCCACGAAGATGTCGCCGTAGCGGTCGCCGACGCCGGCCGGCTCGACCCGCACAACCTGGTGCCAACAGTGCATGCCGCTGACCGGGTCGGGGTGCACCGGAAAGGTCATGTTCTGATGGACGCCGGCATCGCTCCACCAGACGCGCTGCGAGTCTGGGTCGCGGCTGTCGTATGGCCCGGCGCCCGAGAGCTGCCTCATCTTATATCGACCCTTGCCGGTTTCTTGCAGATCGACCCAGGCGCTGGTGAGGCGCTCGACTTGTTCGTCTTTGTTCACGCGCCAACGGCCCAGATGGTGGGAACACGCGACCACGCCGGGCGCCAGACCTTCGGTGACCCAGGCATGCAGCACGAAATAGCCGATCTCGGTATGTACTTTGAGGAGGTCGCCGGTGCGAATGTTTCCGAGCTTCGCGGCGTCCACCGGATTGACCCATAGCGGATTCTTGTGGGCAATTTCGTAAAGCGGTTTGGAATTGCCGGAACGGGTATGAATCAAGACCGGAAGGCGGAAGATGGGCAGCAGTGTGTAGATGTCGCCATGGGCTTCGGCGGGCCAATCGACGGACGGCATGTATTTAGGGTCGAATTCATCCGCGACGCGATGGACGTGACTGCGGCAATACTCCGGCAAAGCGAACTCCGGCCATTTCCAATCGATTAATGTGCGAGAGAAGATCTCCAACTTACGCGATGGCGTGTTGTATCCAACCACACGCTTGCCGTCGACTATCACGCCGCCTTCCGACACAGGTTTCTCATTCAGCTTGTACAGGCCGTTCGTAACTTCGAACACTCCATACTTACGCATGTACGCCAGCGGAGTAAGTCCTTCCTTGCCGGCGGCGTCGGGCAAGCCGGGCACGGAGTTCTCAAACATCCAACCGTAGTATTCGTCGACGGTGACCTTGCGGCCCGGCTGGTAAGGCGACTCGAACCACTGGCGAATGCCCATGGAGCCATCCGGGTCGATGGCCCATGACAGCTCGATCCAGAACTCATCTTCTTCCCACACTTCTCCGGGATTGGTTTCGTAAGTGTGTTCCGTTTTGCGGCCGAGCTTTTCGCCATAGACGCGCAGGACGGGCTGGCGGAATCCGATCCACTGGCCGGCGTAGGATTCCTGACTCATCAGGTCGTGGCGCTCGGAGCTTAGGCCCATAGGCAGGACATAGTCGGCATACCAGGCGGTCTCGCTCCATGTGGGGGTCATGGCGGCATGCAAGCCGATCAGCTTCTCGTCGCGCAGAACTTCGATCCAAGTGAAACCATCCGGATTGGTCCAGACCGGATTGTAGACGCGCGTGAAGTATGTATCCAGGCGGCCGCGCCCTTCCTTGAGGAAATGTGGCAGCAGGAAAGATAGTTCATGGTAGCTGAGCGGCCACTCGGGCGGGTAGAGCAACTCGTTCCAGCGCTTCTGCGGCGGAGGCGTGCTATGGGGCTTGGGGACGAACTTATTCCAGGCGTTCAGATTGTGACCGCCCTTGGTGCCCACCGAGCCTGTCAGAACGTGCAGCAGCGTGAGCGCGCGGGAGCATTGCCAGCCGCCCAGATTGCCGGAGGCTGCGCCGCGCCAAAGATGCGAAGCGAAGCGGCTGCCGGCTTCGGCGATTTCGCGCGCGGTCTTGACGATGACTTCGGCGCGCACGCCGCTCTCCTTGGCGGCGAACTCGGGCGTATACTTCGCGTAGTGTTGCTGCAGCGCGGCGATGAAGGCTTCGAACGTTTGCCCCTGAGCGCTGAAGCCATCGGCTTCGAACTCTTCCCAGTTGGTCCAGTTGCGGACGAAGGCGGCGTCGTAACGGTTTTCATCGAGGATCACCTTGGCCATGGCCAGCAGCACGGCCGCCTCCGTGCCGGGATAGGTGGGCATCCAGTAATCGGCCATGCTGGCGGTGTTGGAGAGGCGCGGATCCATCACGGCGATTTTGGCGCCGGCCATTTTGCCGTCGATGATGCGCTGCGCGTGCGGGTTGAAGTAGTGGCCGGACTCCAGGTGCGCGGACATGAGCAGGATGAAGCGCGCGTTGGCGTGGTCGGGGGAGGGGCGGTCGGCGTAATGCCAGAGGGCGTAGCCGAGGCGCGCGGCAGTGGAGCAGATGTTGGTATGGGAATTGTGCCCGTCGATGCCCCAGGCTTGCAGGGTGCGCTCCATGATGAGGTCGTGGCCGGGGCGGCCTACGTGGTACATGACCTCTTCGCCGCGGCCTTCCTGGATGGCTTTTCGGATGCGCACGGCGAAAGTGGCGAGGACTTCGTCCCAAGTGGTGCGCTGCCATTGGCCGCCGCCGCGCGGTCCGGAGCGCTTCATGGGGTAGAGCACGCGGTCGGGGTCGTCGATCTGGTTGATGACGGCGGGTCCTTTGGCGCACAGGCGGCCGCGGCTGGAGGTGTGCATGGGATTGCCTTCGAACTTGGCGACTT
>Ga0302326_10021122_pt1 | contig 13366 bp, 15 predicted proteins | sample Palsa_T0_3_FD_202264 | JGI IMG/M metagenome (GOLD analysis project Ga0302326, IMG submission 202264) | Peat permafrost microbial communities from Stordalen Mire near Abisko, Sweden - Palsa_T0_3 | ecosystem: Environmental > Terrestrial > Soil > Palsa > Peat permafrost | place: Sweden: Abisko... | reverse complement strand
GGTGAGATCTCTTGGCCGAGGCCGGCCAAGGTCTAAGGTCCCACGCCGCGCGCTGGAGTGTGAAGCGCAGCCTCCGTTTTTCCTCGGTGCGCCTCAGTGTTCTCTGTGGTGAGACCTCTTGGCCGAGGCCGGCCAAAGTCTAAGGTCCCACGCCGCGCGCTGGACTGTGAAGCGCAGCCTCCGTTTTTCCTCGGTGCGCATCTGTGTCCTCTGTGGTGAGATCTCTTGGCCGAGGCCGGCCAAGGTCTAAGGTCCCACGCCGCGCGCTGGAGTGTGAAGCGCAGCCTCCGTTTTTCCTCGGTGCGCCTCTGTGTCCTCTGTGGTGAGATCTCTTGGCCGAGGCCGGCCAAAGTCTAAGGTCTAAGGTCCCACGCCCGAAGCCTACTCCCGATCATTCTCCCGATCCCGCCGCTTCCCATACCGCACAGCAAATCCCAGCCCCACGCCCATGATGCTCAACGGTGGAATCAGCATCACCAGCACCCCGCGGTTAATCGCCCGCTGACCTTCCTTCGGCGTGGCCTTCGCATTAGCCTTGCACATTGCGCAACCCTGCGCGAATGCCGGAGCAGTCCACAGAACGCCCGCCAACCATAGCAACAGCATCGGCCTGGGGAAATATCTCACAGCTTCACTTCACTCCAAACTTGAGAATACGTTCCGCATCCGGAAAGAAAAAGCAATACATAATAATGAAGCACGCTGTCACCGAAAGCACCAGCAGCCAGCGCATCAGCGCCCGCTCGAATTTCAGGTGCATGAAGTAGCCGATGATCAGCGCCGACTTGATGATCGACAGAACCAGCAGAATCTCCAGCATGTGCACTGCCGTTAGCAGTTCATTGTGGTAGCCCAGCCAAACCTCAACCGCCGTCAGAACCAGCAGCCCGGCCCACACCCAGAAATACTGCCCCTTGCTGTCGTCATGCGCCACGTCGTGCATCCCATCTCTCCTTGAACTTGTCATCCTGAGGCGGACGTTCTTTGCCCGCCGAAGGATCTATGCAATTCGCCGGGGATGGTCTCGCAGATCAAGCGGCACCGGCCCCGGTTTTCAATTCCTCAATTACCAAATTTCCCAATTACTCAATTCTTACTAAACTTTCGTCGACATCAAATACACCAGCGGGAAAATAAACATCCACACCAGATCGACAAAGTGCCAGTACAATCCGCACACTTCCACATCGTGCGCATCGTAAACCTTGGGCTTCAAGAACAGAATCACCGCCGCCACCACCAGCCCAATCCCCAACGCATGCACCGGATAATGAAACACATTGCCCGCAGGAATCAGGAAGGCCGCCCCAATCCAAATCACCGCCAGCACCGCCAAAAACCACTTCCGGAACGCCACCACGCCCAGATAAATCACGCCGATGGTCACGTGCAGCATGTGCATCGCCGTGAGCCCAAAAAACGCCTGCGGAAACTGCTGAACATTCTTGGAAATTTCCGCAAATTCTCCCGTAGCCGTGGGCTTGGTCACACCCAGTACGCTCATGAATCCAGGAATCGTCAGCCCCTCGCCGATCAGCCTCGACCACTCCATCCCATGCAGCACGATGAACGCCGTACCGAAGGCCATCGTGGCCAGCAGCCAAATTCTCATCCACGCCAGATCGCGGCGCTGGGCCGCAAACACCGCCAGCACCATGGTCAGCGAACTCGACAGCAGGCACGCCGTCATGACCGTCGCATTCGCAATGCTCTCGGAGTGAAACGGCGTCGGCCACGGATTCGTATAAATCCGGTTGTAGCTGAACGCAAACAAAAGCGCCCCGAACGTCAGCGAGTCCGAAGCCAGAAACAACCACATCCCGACTTTCTTCGAATAAGCCCCAAACAGCGGAGCCTCAAACTCTCCCGCAACCCCATGCTGCACCGAAACGGCGTCAGACATTCCTTCCCCTTTCAAAAGTCCTTAATGCTTCAAAGCTTCCACATTCCCCGATGTCATTCCGACGTCCCCGATGTCATTCCGAGTTCCCAGATGTCATTCCGAGTTCTCAGATGTCATTCCGAGTTCTCAGATGTCATTCCGAGTTCTCAGATGTCATTCCGAGTTCTCAGATGTCATTCCGAGTTCTCAGATGTCATTCCGAACCGAGTCGAAGACTCGGTGAGGAACCTGCTGTTTGCGTGCGCCCATAGGGTTTTACCCTGAAACCCTGAAACCTCTACCTCGCAAACGAAAGCAAAGCAAAAATATAAATCCACAACAAGCCCATGAAATGCCAATACCAAGCCGCAATGTCCACCGTAATCCGCCGCGCCTCCACCGGCCGACGCAGCAGGGAAGCGCTAGCCGCCCACATCAGTGCAATCAACCCTCCCGCCAGATGCACCGCGTGCGCCATAGTCAACAGAAACGCAAACGAACTCGAGGGATTGGTCGACAAGAAAAATCCCCGTCGATGCATTTCGCTCCAGGCCAGCCATTGCCCCGTCAGAAATCCCAGCCCCAGCAACACCGTAATTCCCAACCACGGGAAATTTCTTTCCTTCCCCAGCGAGATTCCCGGAATCGCCTGCACCGGAGCCAGCGCTGCACGCCGCGCCGCACTGCGTCGCGCCAGTTCCATGGTCACGCTGCTCGCCAGCAAAACCGCCGTATTGATCGCCAGCATCAGCCACGGCAACTCCACCATGCCCCAGTCGCGCACATAGCTGTTCGACGATCCATCAAACGTCGGCAGCCCCTTCCGCACAATGTAAGCGCTGGTCAGCGAAACAAACACCATGCAGACGGTAGCAATCGCGCAGAGCAGCCCCAGCCGCGCCCGCCGCAACCGCGCCCCATAATTCGGAGCATCCCCACCACCCCGCCCAGGATCGCCACCACCCCGAACCGGCGGCTCCGGAGGCCGATGCCCAATATCATCAACCGGCCGTGTTGGACTAATACTAGCCATATGTTTCGACTGCCAAGCCCCTGACCCCTCACCCCTGGCCCCTGACCCCTGGCCCCTGACCCCTGGCCCCTGATCTTAGCCCCTAACCCCTGCTCTCAATGCGTCGCCACCGTAGCCGGATCCGTCTGCATCACATAATCCTTCTCCGCTCCCGGCACTCCATATTCATAAGGCCCGTTGTGCACCACAGGCGTAACCCCGCCAAAATTGTCGTGCGGCGGCGGAGTCGCCGTCGTCCACTCCAAAGTCGTCGCCTCCCATGGATTGTCCGAAGCTTTCTTGCCCTTAAACATGCTCCAGAACAAATTGATGACAAAAATGAACTGCGCCGCAATCGTAATGATCGCCGCATACGTCATGAACTTATGCAGAGGGATCAACGTCACCAGGTACTTCACTTCGCGATAGTCGGAATATCGCCTCGTGCCGCCCGCGATTCCCATATAGTGCATGGGCATGAAGATGGCGTAGGTTCCCGCCAGCGTGAGGAAGAAGTGAATGCGTCCCCAGGTTTCGTTCATCATCCGCCCGAACATCTTCGGGAACCAGTAATACGTCGCCGCAAACATTCCGAAGATCGCCGCCACGCCCATGATCAGGTGGAAGTGACCGACCACGAAATACGTGTCATGCAGCGGAATATCCAGCACCGGCTGCGCCAAAAACGGCCCGCTCAACCCCCCGGAAACGAACAGCGAAACGAACCCAATCGCATACAGCATCGGCGTCTGGAACCGGATGCGCCCATGCAGCATCGTCCCCAGCCAGTTAAATGTCTTGATCGCCGACGGCACCCCAATGCACATCGTCAAAACCGAAAACGCAAAAGCCGAATAAGGCGACATCCCGCTCATAAACATATGATGGCCCCAGACCATGAAGCCGAAAAACGCGATCGCCAGCATCGCGTACACCATCGCCTTGTAGCCGAAAATCGGTTTGCGCGAAAAGGTCGAAAGGATCTGCGAGGTCACGCCCATGCCCGGCAGAATCGCGATGTACACCTCGGGATGCCCGAAGAACCAGAACAGATGCTGCCACAGCAGCGGCGATCCGCCCTTGTGGCCCATCACCACACCGTTCACCACCACCAGGGGCACATAAAAGCTGGTTCCCAGGTTGCGGTCCAGCAGCAGCAGGATTCCTGCCGAAAGCAGCACGCCAAACGCGAGCAAACCCAGAATCGCGGTGATGAACCACGACCACACGGTCAGCGGCATGCGCATCAGCGTCATGCCCTTGGCCCGCAAGTCCAGAGTCGTAGTGATGAAGTTCAGCGCGCCCAGCAGCGACGCAATGCAGAAAATCGCGATGCTGGTGATCCACAAATCTGCGCCCAATCCCTCACCCGGACCGGCCGATTGCACTGCGCTGAGCGGCGGATATCCCGTCCATCCATGCAGTGGTGCGCCGCCTGACACAAAGAACGCCGCGATGATAATCACGAACGCTACAAACGTGGTCCAGAACGAAAGCATGTTCAGCACCGGAAACGCCATATCCGGCGCGCCAATCTGAATCGGCAGAAAATAATTTCCGAACCCGCCCTGCGGCGCCGTGGTCAGCACGAAAAACACCATGATGGTGCCGTGCATCGTCAACAGCATGACATAGGTTTCCGGCTTGATCTCGCCGACCAGCGGCAGATTGGCGCCGGGCCATACCAGGTGAATGCGCATCAGCAGGGACAGGAACATCCCCACAAACACCGCCGTCAGCGCCAAGAAGAAATACTGAATGCCGATGACTTTGTGATCGAGGCTGAAAATGTACTTCCGAATGAATCCCTGTGGAGCGTGACCGTGCGGACTTTCCATCGCGACCATGTTATTGTTTCTCCGCCTCCCGAGCCGCCAGCCACTTATCAAAATCCTCCTGGCTGACTACGTGTACCACCCCGTGCATCTTGTAGTGCCCCAGTCCGCACAGTTCAGCGCAGACAATCTCGTATTCGCCAATCTGTGTGGGATGGAAATGCATGTGAATGTTCAACCCCGGCACCGCGTCTTGTTTGAAGCGCATCGCCGGCACAAAAAAGTCATGAATCACGTCCACCGAGCGGAGGCTCAAATCGATCTCACGATCGACCGGGATAAACATCGTGCCCGTGACCACGTCATCCTTCGCCGAAGGATCGGACGTATCGAGCCCCACCGCTGCCTCGCCGCCCGCCGATGGGTCCATCAAACTCGGCTTCGTCTTGCCATACGTGCCGTCCGGCCCCGGATAGCGGAAGTACCAGGCAAACTGCATCCCGGTCACTTCCACCTGCACCGCGGCGGGATCGGGCTGATCTAAGGGATAGCGCTGGCTGGCCCATACGCTGCTGCCCATCAGATTCAAGCCAACGAACAGAATCGTGGTCAGCGCCGTCCACACGATCTCCAACTTCGTGTTTCCGTGGGAGTAGGCCACCGGCGCCGCGTTCGGCGTTTCCCGGTAGCGCCACGCAATGTATCCCAGGGAAAGCTGCGCCACCACAAACACGATGCCCACAATGATGAAAGTGAAGGCAAATTGCTTGTCGATGAATCCCGCAGCGGCGGAAGCGCCGACGGGGAACCACCAGGTTTTGGCGACGAAAAAGTACGTGCTGACCAGCGTGATCAGCCAAATTAAGACCAGTAACGCGAGGCCCATTCCCCACTCCCCCGTTCGGCGCTACAAAGTTCAGGAAGACAAAAAGGATTTCCCCACAGCCGTGCTGCGCGATAACGCGAGCATCGGTCGGCGGCGAGTGTAACACAGGGGGCGGAGTGAGATGCAAGTGAGAATGTGTGGGCGATCGGACGGACGAGGCTACAGTGTTGGCGCAAGCCGCCGGCGCGCCCTCGGCGGAACGCGCGTCGCTATGCGACGCTGCGCTCCGTCTCCGGCGATCCCCGCCCTCGCACCCACAAACTGCCCAGCGCGCCGCCGGGCGACGCCGCCAGGGCAGTTTGCCCTGGTAAAACCTGACAAAGCGTAAAGCTAAGCTTGGGGAAAAAATTAAACTTCGGGACAGTCCTCAGGTTCTGTCCACAGGGGTGCTGGGTGGGATGCAAATAAATGGGATGCAAATAAGAACGTGCGGGGCGATTGGACGGACGAGGCTACAATGTTGGCGCAAGCCGCCGGCGCGCCCTTGGCGGAACGCGCGTCGCTATGCGACGCTGCGCTCCGTCTCCGGCGATCCCCGCCCGCGCACCCACAAACTGCCCAGCGCGTCGCTGGGCGTCGCTGCCAGGGCAGTTTGCCATAGATTCCTTTCGGCTTGCGGTCTCAAGGTGGATAACGAATTGAGATCAGCTTCAGTCTCCGGTGCGAGACAAAGTCGAGGTCTGCAGGCCGTCGTTGGGTACGATGCTGCCGATACAATGAGATTTACGCCTGCCGGCCTGCCTCCGCGCCTGCGGCGCCCATCATCTGCGCTCTCTTTTTCACCTGTTCCTTAATTACAGATTGCCTTCGAGTTGTTCCGCCCGCTGCTTTCTCTCCATCCTCGAACAGGGCTGTTCAACTCAAGGTCGCAACTTAGATGTCTGTGGCCGCCCACCCTTGACAAAGAACGTCAAGGATGGGGCACCCTCTGTAGTGGCGATGCCCCCTAGATCAAGAACCTGGGCCACCCGCCCGCCGAAGAAAAGATACTCTTCTTCATCGTTGCCGCCCAGATCGGTTTCGGCCAGCGTGTCGGAACCAGTGCCTTTCCAGTAGAGCGTGCCAGTGGTTCCGCTGGTGGGGCAGGCCGTGGTCGCGCTGGCGGCCTGACACTTCTCAACTCGCTCCCCCTTGCCGTCGTAAATGTAACGATACTCCGCGGTTGGACACGCATGCCACTTCGTGGCGGATTTAGCCACCTACAGTGTCGGCAGCATCGTGCCCGCCCTTGCAAAGAACGCAAGAGCGGGGCACCCACAGTTGTGGTTCTATCCGCCCGATCAAAAGCCTGGGCCACCCGCCCCATCGGGATCAGTCCTTGAAAGCGGATTGTTCCGCACATAGGCATAGAGATTGAGGCTCTGGGGATCGTCCAGTTTGCTGTACGGAACAGGCTCAATCTTGGCACTCCAGTCGGGGGACATGAACCGGCCCATGCTGGAGCCGTAGTATCTGGCGCCGAAGTAGTCATTGCCGGATTCTTGGTCCCGTTCTTTGCCCGTGAAGAGGGGTGCAGGAAAACACACTGTGGCTGTACAAACGGCGGAGCCCGTCATAGACGTAAGTCACAAATCGTAGTGAAAACTAGGTAGCCCCCCTCACTCGACACCCACCGATGGGACGGTCCCACCATATTTTGCGTCTGCGGCGAGCGTCACACTAAACTCCACGGTTCGACCGGCGACGGCAGTAAAACATCGATGTACGGGTTCTCTAGAGCGACTGGACATCTTTGCTGCGCGACCGTCAACCCCAAATGCTTCGACGCAGTAGGTTCCTGCCTCGATTGGGATGAATGCGGTACCGTCTGCACCTGTCATCGCGAGAAACCCGAAAGAGCCTCCTTCCCTGGTGAAGCGCAATAAAACCTTCGGCGCAAATTCATCAAGGGGCTTTCCCTCTTCGACCACCTTTGCTGTGGTTAGGCTCACAAACGCCACTCTTCCTGAGAGATCTTGGCCTTGAGAATAAGCATCGATAGTGAAAAGAAACGCAAGTGTAATCATCAACTTCACAAGACTGGTATTCATTTCGGTACCTCGAACACTCCCGGTGGCGGCGGATTCGGAACGTTTAGTTGGGCGGGTGGCCCAGGCTTTTGATTTTCCTGACACCACTACTACTGAGGGTGCCCCATCCTTGCGTTCTTTGCAAGGGTGGGAGCCACGGACATAGATCCCTTGGGCTTTGTGCTATGAATTCAAGGCCGTGCTGCACGAATCTCATGGTGTCGGCAGCATCGTGCCCGCCCCTTCGGCTTCGCTCAGGGCAGGCTCTTGCAGAAACGCAAGAGCGGGGCACCCACCGTGTTTGCGCTGTTCTCAAAATCAAAGGCTGGGCCACCCGCCAGTTATTTCATATGCAGAGCCATCGACCCCACCATAGCCTACCGCTCCGTACATATTCCCGTTCCTGCCCTGTGTTGGGGCAGAGTAAGGAGCCCCGCCTATGCCGTAGGATTGACGGAATCTTAGCTATGGTGGTGAAGGTTTGTGCGGGTGAGGCGAGCGCGCTTGTGACCATAAAAGCGAGCAACAGAAATTTAACACTAGCCCGGCGAAGGTTGAGGTCGCGCGAACATGTGCGCTGAGACTGCATTCCATTTGTCATTGAATCCTCCTTTGTGGCAAGTGGAGAATGGGCCCAAGGAACCTGGAGGGGGAGGAGAGTGACGAGCCGCATGCATTGGACGATGTGGCCGGTCCCATGCATCCTAACATAATTGTTTCAGTGGACGCCGGTTCAGGAAGCCATCGCGCGATTTGTAGATTACGACGAGTGGTTTTTTCGCGAAGTGGAGAAAGGTCTGGCGTCCGCTGACCGGGGCGATCTTTTAACCCACGAAGAAGTAGGCACGCGGCTGGAGAAGCTGATTGCCGAAAAGCAGGGCTGCGCTAAATGCTATTGCGCTGGCCGGAGGAAGGGGCTAACGACCTCGAACGCATCACCAATCATCTGTTTCAAGAGACACCGCAACACGCTTCTGAACTGGTGCGCGCCATTTACAGAGCCCCTTCCGCCCTCTTGACCTTTCCCTGTTTAGGCGAAGGATAAGCGAATTATTTACAGTTGCCTGTGGAAAAGGCTGTCAAGGGGGGAAATGGGAGAGTTTTGGGGTAATTGGCTGATTCGATTGATGCAATAAAGTTCGTAATTGTGGGCATTTACCCTATTCAGTATGATATAATAGATTTATAAGTTGAAAGCGAAGAAAGCGCTGCCTTCGGGCTGCGCTTTTTGTGTTTTTGGGGTCGGGAAAAAGCAGGTTCCTACGGAATGACATGAGTAGGGGTGGGCTCGGAATGACGCAGGTTTGAGGTAGATCGACAATTTCAGAGAAGGAGTTATGGGCGCAGCTTATGCTGCGCCTTTCTTGTTATGGCGAAGAAACGGGTGGGGGCGAAGAGGCAAGCGGGGCGGGAGAGAGTCGGGAGGGGTGGAGGAGAGCAGGTTACTCTGCTTCGGCAGGCTCAGGAGCGGAATGGCAAAGTACAAAAGCAGGTTCCTCACCGAGTCTTCGACTCGGTTCGGAATGACAGTGACGGCTTGGGCCGGGGAGTTCGGAATGACAGTGACGGCTTGGGCCGGGGAGTTCGGAATGACAGTGACGGCGTGGGCCGGGGAGTTCGGAATGACAGCGATGTCGTGGGCCGGGGGGTTCGGAATGACAGTGATGTGGTGGGCCGGGGCGCTCGGAATGACAGCGACATTCGGAAGGAAAGAAGGAATTCTAAGGCGAATCATCCGGGTTGTCCGCGGGCGAGTATGCGGATTGGGCATCCGAGCCGGAAGCGGTTGGGTGAGGCTTCGGAGGCGGCGTTTGTGGCGCGGGGGATCGGGTTCAATTTTCCAGTGGCGAAGCTGTGGGGAGAAAGCGATCCGTGCGACACGCTGGTGGGGTTTGGGTGGATCCATTGGCGGGTGCAGGTGAAGTGTGCGCAGAGTTGCGTAGACGGAAAATATAAAGTGAAAGGCGGAGGGCTGAACCACAACTACACGAAGGAAGACATCGATTTTCTGGCAGCGCATATTGTGCCGGAAAATATCTGGTACATCATTCCGGTGGAGGCGTTTCAGGGGCGGCGGATGCTGCAGTTTCGTCCGGATGGGCGCGGGGAAAGGAAGTATGAGAAGTATCGGGAGGCGTGGTGTCTGCTGGCGTGCGCTCCGGCGGAGCGGGGGCGCGGGGATATTCCGGGCGAGTGCCGGTGCAGGGAACTGCCGGTGCGGTGCGCGGTGTGCCCGAGAAGGTAACTATGGGACCCAGTTTTAAGTAGTGTCCTAATTTTGACTTCGACAGTCATACGCAGTCAAAAAGCGGGTTCCTGACCGCACCTTCGGCCCGGTTCGGAATGACAAATTAGGACACTACCCAGTTTTATGCGGCGCGGGCGCGCTCGCCCGCGTGCCTATAGCGCGCCTGCCGGCTCCCCCAATTCACGTGCACCGCCACTCCCAGCAAAACGTTCCCGCAAGCCGCCGCCGTCATCCAGGGATTCTCGCGATAGAATCCAAACCCGAAAAACCACGACACAAAGATTACGTGAAACCAGCAGGGCAGCAAGCGCGCCATGGGATCAACGGAAATCTTGCGCCCGCGGTTTCGAGGCCAACCCCGCACGGTTAGCATCAGCAACGCCGCGCCGATCAAGAGCAACCGGCGTCCCGAGGTGAGCCCCAGATAGCGCGCCACAAAAGGAAAGACCAGCAGCTCCGCGGTCATCAACACAGTCAGTGAACACAGAATAGAAGTCACGGCAACAGCCAGCAGACGGCCAGCCGTCAGCCCGCTCTTCAACCAGATTCGCTCCAGCATCCGGCTGAACGCCGAATAGCAGAACACAACAATGATCCAGCCAATGAAATTCCCATACGGAATGCCGAACCACTGCGCGGTCAGCGGATTCTGCGTGGTCCCATTCCACTGCCAGTGCCACATATGCAGGCGGTACGCCACCACATCGAGACTCAAATCGATATTGAGCGCGAGCAGCGCATCGAAGGCGGCCGCGGCGAACAGGGGCAGTCCGACGGCATCGCTGAACAGGCGGCCGGTGTACATGATGACCGCCCAGCCACACCCGACCCAGATTGGCGCATCCAGCGGGGCCCGGCCCACCATCAACCAGAATCGCCCATAGGTATAGCTGTGCGTCGCCACCTCGAAGTACTCCAGCAACACGCCAAACACCAGCCCGCCCAGAAAAAACGCAAGCGCCCGGCCGCCCCGTTTGTAAGCATGCCGAAAGCAAACCAAGAACAGCAGGTAAACGCTGACTTCGACAAAGGGAAAGCACCACGCGGGGGCAGCTCTGTAGGGCATGCCGGGAAAGGGCAGGGAAGTGGTCATAGGCAGTCTCTCTCTTCGCAGAAAGCTGGACCGATAAGGCTGGAGCGATAATCAAGACTGGAAGAGTCGAGGTAGGAAGATTACCTGCCCTGGCCGCAGTTGTCACGCTGAGGCTTCGGAACCCAGATGCAGGGGCGGACGAAGGCGTCCGCCTAGCCGCGGCAGCGGCGGCATGTGGTGCGGGCGCGCCGGCTTTCGTGCCGGTAGCGCAGAACGCCCGCACTGCTCATCGATAACTGGCGAATACAAGATCAGCGTGGCGCGGGTTCTAGTGGCGCTCGCCGCCATGGCCACCGCCGTGATATCCGGGCAGCGCGTGCTCAGAGTTGCCTTCATGGCCAGCGTTGCCTACGTTGCCTCGCCCATCTCGCGCCTCGTTCGCCTGAAAGTGGTTGAAGCGCTGCGCCCCGTGCTCCGGCAATGGTCCAGCGTAACCGTGATGAGGATCGTAGCGGTTGTCGACATGTCCGTAAAAGCCGTGAGAGCCGTGAAACCAGGGGCCTGCTCCAATAAACAGCCCGCCCGCAAACCAATCAGGCCCATAGTAGCCGTAAGGAGCGCAGTCGTACGGGGTGTAGTCGAAATAGCCGTAAGGACACTCCGGAGCCACTCCGATGTTTACGCCAACGGCAACCTGAGCCGGCGCCCCAGGTGCAGACCACAAAAGACCAGCTACGAGAACTGCCAAAACCAGCGCACCGATTTTGAACATGATATCTCCTTCCTCATTCAGAGGTTTAAAACTGGACAACTGAGGGGCAGCATAATACCAGGATCAGTTACAGGCAATCCGGAAGTGGCTGTTAATGGTTGTAAATAGGGCGGTAGCTTCCCGAATTAGGACTCAGCGGTAATTTCCCAAATTAGGACACTACCGAACAGGCGTTGCGCGGCAGATTCAGCAATGGGTTGGCGTGGCACCCAGACCTGAGGGGCTGGGCGGGGCCTCGTTGAGCGTAATGGCGATGTTGCAACAGCTAGTGTCCGACGAAGAAGTCAAGGGCTTTCACCACAGAGGGCGCAGAGGATCACGGAGGAAACTTACGGTAAGTAAACGTCGATCTGTTTGACGCACTGCACTGGCCAGGCAGTGACCGCGTTGCGTGTTCACCAAATACCTTAAGGCCCACGGAACTACATCAATCCGCTGATAAAAGGTCAATTCTCTGAAAGACAAGGGCTGGCGGGTGGGCTAGCATTGCCGTCAGTGCTGCACCTGGGGAGCGCTGCGGGTCTTCCCCTTTGATTTCATTTCCCGCTCGCTCCCAAGGATCACACTTGCTCAATCGTTTCGCGCCATAGGAGTCCATTCGATGAAAAGCGCACCCCTGCTCCCCAGCCTGCGGATTGTCACGCTCGGGTTGAATCTGTTCACCGCTCTGGGGCTGATCGTCAATTCTGCGCCGCCGGCGAGCGCGCAGACCGAAACCGTGCTCTATAGCTTCTGTCCGACGGGCGGGTGGTGCGCCGGCGGTGCTGGCCCAACCACCGGGGTAATCGCCGATTCCGCCGGCAATCTTTACGGCGTCACCTCCCGCGGCGGCACCGGTGCCGGAGGCATTGCCTTCAAGGTAACCCCAGCGGGCGAGGAGTCGCTTTTGTATGACTTCAGCGCGGCCCCTTCTTACCCCAACGATCCGGATGGCCAACTCATCCTGGACCAGCAAGGCAATCTTTATGGCACAACCCGTGAGGGAGGCACGAACTCGCTCCACTTCCCCAGAGGCGACGGCACGGCATTCAAGCTGAGCCCGGACGGGACCGAAACCACCCTGTACAACTTTGGCGCATACAACTCCGATGGGGATGAGCCCACAGGGGCGGGGCTGGTCATGGATGCCCGGGGCAATTTCTTCGGCACCACCTCTTGGGGCGGGGTCTACGCCTACGGGACGATCTTCCGCCTCAGTCCAGACGGCGTAGAAACCATTCTCCACAACTTTGCCTATGACCTCAGCGACGGAGGCCAGCCGGAAGCTTCACTCATCGTGGACAGCCACGGCAACCTGTACGGAACGACCGTTTCCGGGGGCGCGCACGGCTGGGGCACGGTGTTTGAGTTAAGCGCTGAAGGCAGCTATAGCATTCTGCACAGTTTCGACGAGGCGACGGGCGACGGCGTCATTCCGCTAAACAGTCTTACTGTCGACAGCCAGGGCAATCTCTACGGCGCTACCTACTGGGGCGGCGCGTACAGCCTGTACAGTGGCGGCACGGTCTTCAAGCTGAGTCCCGGTTCCAACGGCTCGTGGACCGAGGCCATCCTGTACAACTTCGGTCAGGAGCATGGGAGCTGCCAAAACCCCGAATCGACTGTTCTCTTCGATGCCAAAGGCAATCTATATGGCACCACAGGCTATGGGGGAGCCTCGGGAGGGGGATGTGCCTACAAGCTTAGCCCCGCCGGAAAACTGACGGTCTTGCATGCCTTCGGCGAGGGCGATGACGGGGCTGATCCCTC
>Ga0302326_10021120_pt1 | contig 13367 bp, 10 predicted proteins | sample Palsa_T0_3_FD_202264 | JGI IMG/M metagenome (GOLD analysis project Ga0302326, IMG submission 202264) | Peat permafrost microbial communities from Stordalen Mire near Abisko, Sweden - Palsa_T0_3 | ecosystem: Environmental > Terrestrial > Soil > Palsa > Peat permafrost | place: Sweden: Abisko... | reverse complement strand
GCACGCGCCCGTATTCATGTCGCCGGCGGGCGTACGCGAAGGCACGGGCGTCATGCTGGTGAGCGGACCCCAAAACGTGTACGAGAGCGTTCGAGCCGAGCTTGCTCCGATGGCAAGCGATTTGTGGTACCTCGGCGAGACGCCGGACAAGGCTGCAACGATCAAACTGTTCGGCAATTCGATGCTGGTCTTCATGAGCGCGGCGCTCGCCGATGGCTTGACGCTCGCTAACGGCGCCGGGGTCACTCCGGACGAAGCGCTTGCGTTGTTCGAGCACTTCAAACTGCAAGGCGCGCTCGAATTTCGCGGTAAGAAGATGGCGCGGGGCGATTTCGCTCCGATGTTCGAGTTGACGATGGCGCGCAAAGACGTGCGCCTCATGCTCGAGACGGCGCAAAGCGCGGGAGCCCCGCTCCACATTCTGCCTGCGATTGCAGCGCGGATGGACGCGCTCATCGCACGCGGCTTCGGCGCTTCGGATATGTCCGTCTTGGGTGCGGACATCACCGCGACGAACGCGCTCGCATAGATGGCGCCGACGCTCTACTTTGAAGACTCCATCGTGGGCATGCGCCGCGAACTTGGCCGGCATACGGTGAGCGAAGAAGAAATACTCCGGTTCGCGACCGAGTACGATCCGCAGCGTTTTCACGTCGATCGCGCCGCAGCGGAACAAACGCCCTATGGCGGGCTGATCGCGAGCGGCTGGCATACGTGCTCGCTCGCGATGCGGGCGCTCGTCGACGGTCTCCTCTCGCATACCGCGGCCCTCGGTTCGCCCGGAGTCGACGAACTGCGCTGGCTGCGCCCGGTGCGACCGAACGACACGCTGACCTTCTACTCGACCGTGCTCGAAGCGCGTCCCTCGCGGAGCAAGCCGGATCGCGGAATCGTCGTGTCGCTGACGGAAGCGGTCAATCAAGCTGGGGAGGTCGTGATGACGATGCGCGGCATGTCGCTCACGCTCCGCCGGCCGGCTCCGTAGCGCCTTGGCAGAAGACGCTGACGTCATCGTCGTCGGGGCAGGCCTTGCGGGTCTAGTTGCCGCCGCCGAAATCGCAGACGCCGGGAAACGCGTCGTCGTCGTCGACCAAGAGTCGGCAAATAACCTTGGCGGTCAAGCGTTCTGGGCGTTCGGCGGACTCTTTTTCGTCGACAGCCCGGAGCAACGCCGGCTCGGCATCCACGATTCGTACGATCTGGCACTCGAGGATTGGCTCGGCACCGCGGGCTTCGATCGTGAAGAAGATCATTGGCCGCGGCAGTGGGCGCATGCGTATGTGGCGTTCGCAAAAGAAGAAAAACGGGCATGGCTGCACGCCCAGGGTATGCGCTGGTTTCCCGTCGTGGGCTGGGCCGAACGGGGCGGTTATGGAGCCGTCGGTCACGGCAACTCGGTACCGCGCTTTCACGTCACGTGGGGTACCGGCCCAGGCGTCGTCGCTCCGTTCGTGCGGCGCACCCGCGCGGCCGAAACGGCGGGACGGTTACGTTTTGCTTTTCGGCATCGCGTCGACGAACTGATCGTCGAGAACGGGACCGTTGCGGGCGTGCGCGGTGCGTTGCTGCAAGCGGACGGCGTCGCGCGCGGCAAGCCGAGCTCGCGCATCGTCACCGGCGATTTCGAATTGCGCGCGGGAGCCACGATCGTCGCGTCGGGCGGCATCGGCGGCAACCACGACCTCGTGCGCGCGAATTGGCCGGCGCGGATGGGCACGCCCCCCGCGTTTATGATCCAGGGCGTGCCCGATCACGTCGACGGTCGCATGCTCGCGATCACCGAAGGCGCGGGCGGCCGCCTCATCAACCGCGACCGGATGTGGCATTACACCGAAGGCATCCGGAATTCGAATCCGATTTGGAACCGGCACGGCATTCGCATCTTGCCGGGGCCTTCGTCGCTGTGGCTCGACGCAACCGGGAAGCGTTTGCCGCCGCCGCTCTACCCCGGCTTCGACACCCTCGGCACGCTCGAGCACATCATGCATTCGGGCTACGACTACACGTGGTTCGTGACCGATCAAGCGATCGTCAAGCGTGAGTTCGCGCTATCGGGTTCTGAACAAAATCCCGATCTCACCAATAAGGATTGGCGTCTCGTACTCGGGCGCGCGATCGGAAAACGCGCCACACCGCCGGTCGAAGCATTCAAAGAGAAGGGCGCCGACTTCGTCGTGCGCGAGACGCTCGAAGAGCTGGTCGAGGGGATGAACGCTCTCACGGACGTGCCACGCCTCGATTTTGAAACCGTGCGTCGCGAAGTGACGGCGCGCGATCGCGAGCTCGACAACCCGTACGGCAAAGATCTTCAGATCGCCGCGATCCGCCAGGCTCGCAATTATGTGGGCGACCGGCTCATTCGCGCGGCGCCGCTGCACCGGTTGCTCGATCCTAAGTTCGGTCCGCTCATCGGCGTGAAGCTGAACATCATCACACGCAAAACGCTCGGTGGTTTCGAAACCGATCTATCCAGCCGGGTTTTCGGCGCGAACGGGAGCATCATCCCCGGGCTTTTTGCCGCAGGCGAGGCGGCGGGCTTCGGTGGCGGGGGCGTGCACGGCTATCGTTCGCTCGAAGGCACCTTTCTTGGCGGCTGCATCTTTTCCGGACGCGCCGCGGGGCGGTCGGCCGCGAGCGCAAGCTAGGGAGCCGCCTATGCCGATCGGTGTCAATGCGAGGGCGTGGCTCGGGATCGCGTTTCTCGTCGGCGTGATGGCACTTCTCTTGTTCGGCGGCGCGGGAACCATCCGCTATTGGCAAGCGTGGGTCTTTCTAACGATCTATTTCGTGTCGGCGCTGCTGATCACGTTCTACCTCATGAAGAACGACCCGGCGCTCCTCGAGCGTCGCTTGTACAGCGGTCCGGCTGCGGAAAAAGAGCCGGCCCAGAAGATCATCATGACCTGTGCATCGATACTGTTTGTCGCGACGCTGGTCGTGCCCGCGCTCGACCACCGCTTCGGGTGGTCGACCGTTCCGGTCTATGGCGTAATCTCGGGCGACGCGCTGGTGGCAGTCTCATTTTACATCGTCTTTCGCGTGTTCGCTGCGAACCCGTTCACCTCGGCCACGGTCGAGATCGCAGGCGACCAACGCGTGATTACGACGGGTCCCTACGCGATCGTACGCCACCCAATGTACGCAGGCGTATCGCTGCTCCTCGTCGCGACGCCGTCGGCGCTCGGATCCTACTGGGGCTTGCTCGCGTTCCTTGCCATGATGCCCGTGCTGATCTGGCGGCTCTTGGATGAAGAGCGGTTTCTCTCAGCGCATCTCGCCGGGTATCGCGAGTACTGCGCGACCGTCCGCTGGCGCTTAGTGCCCGGAATCTTCTAGCACGTGCTCCGCGTAGGTTAAGGCGGCGCCCGCACCGATCGCTTGAGCGAGACACTGCTCTTGCTCGGCAAGTCCCCGGCTCATCAACCTCCGCCGGCCAGCGGGAAGCGCTTTGCGGACGCGACGAATTGCCGCGCGCGGGACGAAGGTCAGCAGCGGGTACCACGGCAGCACGCGCGACGGCAAACCGAGGTCCGCCATACCGCTTTTGCCGACAAAGGCGCGAACGATGCTCAGGTGCAGCGCGCGCGTCCAGCGGCCGCGCACCCAGCCGAAGTTGGGATAATAATGTCCCAGCGGCTCGTCGACGAGTGCGCTCCCGAGCTGACGGCTCGTTTCATCGGGCGGCGCCTGCGCCAGCAAATTGTGGTAGAGCGCGACGCGACCGTCCGACTCGGTGACGTGCAGCCGATGTTCTGTTACGCCCATGAGCCAGCCGATGTAGCGCCACAGGTGCATCACCGACTGCGCGTCCGTGTTCGAGATCGGGACGCCGAGCAGGCGAATGCCCAAGAGATACACGACCGAAAACGCGAGGTACGTGACGTGCATGTCGCCTTGGTTGATCGGCACACCGTACGTCGAGGCATCCCAATCGGAACGACGCGCGACGGAACGGCGTACGAGCGCGTGAATCAAGCGAACTTGCAGCGTTGAGACGTAGCCAGGTGCGAAGGGTTCCATGCCGGCCGGACGGGTACAATCCAGCCACCACTTGGTCGTCTCGGCGAGGCGTCGCTGCGGGCCTTTCTCGAGCGCGCCGGTCAAGACCAGCGTGCGATTGATCGCGGATGCGCGATACCCCGCAAGCAACGCGATGTCGCGCAACACGTAGTTTCCCATGCGACCGGCAAGCGCCGATGCGCGCATGCCGGCGGCGAGTTGCTCCGAGTCGACCCATGCCGGCCGCCGCTCGACCAGCGAGAAGAAGGTGCGCAGCGCCTCCGGTGCGTTCTCAATCGAATCGACCCCGTGTCGCGAGGCGCGATCGAAGAGGGGTTTGGCACGAGCGAATCCCTCGGCACTCATCCACTCGACGAGCGCATCCATCGGCGCGTCACCCAGCAGCAGCGATGCGCCGAGCGCGTTCCACTGTTCCGCGTTCGGCTCACAATCCGGCGGCAGCAGCCGGCGCAAGCTCCGCGAGCTTCGCCGCGCAGCATCCACGTCGGCCCCGTGCCGCTTTGGAAATGGTGGTGATTCGACCGGGTTGAGCACGTCCACGATGGGTTTGTTTCGCGTCCCGCGGTCCTATGGCTTCCTGAGCATGACCTCGTAGCCGTCATCGTTCTCGCGGTAATCCTTATCGTCGAGAACTCCGCGCCGAACCGCACCCACCCAGCGAACGAGATAATGATAGGAGCCTGCGATCTTCGCGACCGGCCCGAGCACCTCGCGCCAATGATCGCACGCCGTCGTATTGTCGGGATCGACGTTCTCGGCTCGACAGAGTTCGTAGTAGAACGACGGAATGAGAAAGACTTGCGTCGCGATTGGTGCCGTTACGATCTTCACCGAAATCTCGTCCGCACCGCAGCCGCCTGCGAATGCGAGACCGTGAAGACTCGGATGCGTGGCTTGATAGGCTTTTAGCTCGGCCTGGATCCGGTCGCTGAACGCACCCTCGAATGGAACATTGCCAAGCTCGTCGTCATCGTGAGCCGTCCCAAACTCGGGCCCAAGTGCTTTCGCGCGTCCGGCTTCGTAGCTCTCGAAGGCGGCAAGCGTCGCGCCCCAAACATTGCGCGGGTAATCCAGCTTCATCAACGCACGCTGATAGCGGACCGCGATGTTGGCGATCATCGAATAGTGCGCGGAAAGCGTACTCGACTGAGCCGCCGGCAGATGGGTGTCCAGCATTTCGCAGCCGCCGACGACGCCGCAACCTGAATGTGCCCAGCAGGCGGTTCCCATGGAATTCCCACCGTAACGCATCAATGACGAGCCGACAACGTCGGCCGGCACGATTGCGGCGACAGCCGTTCGCACCGCGGAATAACTAGGCGCGGCGGCGTCTGCAGTTCCGGCAGTAGCTGCGAGAAGAACGAGGACCGCGAGAGCAGCGATGAGGCGCAAGGCCATAGGTCGCTCTCCATTTGCGCGGCTTCGGACGAGCTCCCGCTGGGATAAGGCAACTCATTTCATTGACGGAACCGGGAAAAAGAGTATGCTAGCTGAGGATTCCTCGTTAGGTGAGGCGTCCGTACGACAAATATGCCACTGCCCGGAAAGGTCGAGAGACCCCAATGGGTTACCAGGCCCCGTCGAAACAAGGCGGGATCTAATGTGGCTGAGCCCTCCGGCTCTACGGCGTACGGTGCCGAACCCCGGACGTTGAGGATGCGCAGGGCACGATCGTGCGCTTTCTTTACCGCCGGACCACGAGGTTCGCGGTTTTTTTGTTTGTCTCGATTTTTATCCGAAAGGGGGTGATGAAAAGCAATGGACGACGGCAGTAGTTGTATCGACCGACCACCGCCCGGTAACGGGCGTTCGCACCGACGTCGTCCAGACGCGACGTTCTCTTAGCGAGGCTTTCTTCATGGTGCACCGTGCATCTCAATTTCAACTCGCCCGCCGGCGGATTGTCCTTTTTCTCTCGGTCGTCGGCCCGGGCTTGATTACGGCGAACGCCGACAACGACGTCGGCGGAATCCTCACGTACTCGCAAGCGGGTGCGCAGTTCGGATACTCGCTGCTTTGGCTGCTCGTCCCCGTAACGATTGCGTTAATCGTGACGCAAGAGATGTGCGCGCGCATGGGCGCGATCACGGGCAAAGGGCTCGCGGACCTCATCCGCGAGAACTTCGGCGTCAAGGTGACGTTTTGGGTGTTGTTGATCTTCGTCGCTTGCGACCTCGGCAATACCGCGACTGAGTTTGCGGGCGTGGCATCTGCCGCTCCGATCTTCGGAGGCTACGCCGCCTGGGTGAACCCGGGCGTGTTGAAAACGGCCATGGTCATCGGCGCCGCGATGCTCGTGTTTCTAACAGTTACCCACGGCAACTATAAGGTTGTCGAGCGGATCTTCTTTGGATTCTGCGCCGTTTATGTGGCCTATGTCGTCAGCGGAATCGTCGTCCACCCCGATTGGCACGACGTCGCGCATCAGACCCTCTTTCCCCACTTCTCGGCGTCCAAGGCGTACGTGCTCATGATCATCGCCGTGATCGGAACGACGATTTCTCCGTGGATGCAGTTTTATATCCAGGCGGCGGTCGTCGATAAGCGCATCCGGGAAGATCAGTACCCAAGCTCTAGAATCGACGTCATTTCCGGCGCCCTGGTGACGGACATCATCGCCTACTTCATCATCGTCGGATGCGCGGCGACGATCTATATCCACAACCTGCACGTGCCGGCGGCGGCACAGATTCAAGTCAACGATGCGGGCGATGTGGCGATCGCGCTCCAGCCGTTAGCGGGGAAATTCGCATCGCTGCTCTTCGCGATCGGTTTGCTCAATGCCGCGATCTTCACAGCCTCGATCTTGCCGCTCTCAACCGCGTACTATGTCTGCGAAGCGCTCGGTTTCGAGCGCGGCATCGATCGGCGCTTTGGTGAGGCCAAGGTCTTTTACAGCCTGTACTTGGCCTTGATCGTCATCGGAGCGGGGGTCGTCATCATCCCGGGCGCCCCGCTGCTTGCGATCATCTTTTACTCGCAGGTGCTCAACGGCGTTCTGCTTCCGGTGGTCCTGGTCTTGATGCTGCTGCTGATCAACAACAAGCGGATTATGGGACGCTGGACGAACGGAACGGCCTTCAACATCGTCGCCTGGGCGACCGTCATCATCGTCGCCGTCTTGACCGGCATCTCAACCCTGCAAACGTTGTTCCCACAGATCGGGAGTTGACGATTCACGGACTATAGGCTGCGACTTCGTCTCCCGTCCGCTTGGGATCGATCAGGATCTTTGCATGACGCTCGGGATCGCCGAGCGCGGAAAAGGCACCGGCCACGCCGTCCAAACCGACCGTACCGGTGAGCACGGGCGCGCACTTTACCTTACCCTCCGCGATGAGATGCAGCGTGTCGCGATACTCGAGCGGCGAATAGCCGAGCACGAAACGCAGATCGATTTCCTTGTTGATTGCGAGTGACGGTTCGATCGTGTCGGGAACCATGCACACCCCGACGACGATCACGCGCGAATACAAAGGCGCGCCGTCGAGGATCGTTTGCAGTATGCCGGGGACGCCGACGCACTCGAAGATCACCGGGCGCTTGGGTTTGACGCCGAGCGAATCGATAAGACGCCATGTATTCCACCAGGGGAACGGCAGCTTGCCGAGTTTTTCGCGCGTACCGAGCGCGAGCTCGAGCAGGCCCGGGATGGTACCGATGAACCCGTACTGCTCCCAGCTCTGATAGGGCGAATTCTTCGCTGGATCGATCAGCACGTCTGCACCGCAGCGGCGCGCAAGCTCCCGCCGGCCGGGTGAGAAGTCGCTCGCGACGATCGTCTTCACGCCGCGCGCCTTGAGCATACAGATCACCGCGAGGCCCACGGGACCGCAGCCGATGACGATGCTCACGTCGCCTTTCTTGACTTCGCTGCGCGCGACGGCATGCAGTCCCACGGCCATCGGTTCGGTTAGGGCAGCCCGGTCGGCGTCGAGGCCGTTCGGCACGGGGGACATCAGCGTCTCCTCGACGACGACTTGTTCTGCGTACGCGCCGGCCGAGCGCGCCGAGAGGCCGAGCAAATCGATGTCGGCTCCGTTGCGCAGGATCGGCACCGCGGTCACGCGCGTTCCCGGTTTGAGCTTGTGCGACGTTCGCGGCCCGTACGCGAGAATTTCGCCACAAAATTCGTGGCCGAACACGACTTCGTCGGAAGCACTTGGGAAGTGCGGATAACCCGAGCGCACCATGAGTGCAGCCATGTGGTCGCAGTGATAGCGCAAGTGCAGGTCGGAGCCGCAAATCCCGCAGCGCAACACCTCGAGCAGCACCTGACCCTTGCCGGGGGCGAGCGGCGGTCGATCGACGACGCGAAGGTCGGTGTTTTGGCAGACCACGGCTTTCATAAGGGAGGCTTCGCGTTCTGCCGAAGCCACCCTCGATGCAAGAGTCGCGGCATCGTCGCGCGCTTCTGATGGCGTCGCTTGTCGCTCTGCTGCCGATCGCGGGCGGAGCGCGTGACGCTGCGCCTGCAACGCTGCAGCTCGCGACCCTGAACTCCCAGCTCGGCAAAGACCGTACACGGCACGATTGGACGGCGTACCTCGCCGACGCGAACCGCATTGCGGCGCTCGTCAACGAGTCGCCGGACGGCTTGCTCGAGGTCGCGCGTGGCGACACGCATCTGAAGCGGGCGAACGACGCGCTCGCGCTCGTCCGCACGGTCGCTGCGATGGGTCAAGCAGATCCCGCGGTCAGGGCACTCCCAGACCTTGCTTCGCTTCGAAAATTGCCCGCGTTCGCGCCGATAGCCGCGCGCTTCGTGGCGAATGCGCGCGCCGTTTCGCGCGCTTCCGCTGCGTACGTGTTGCCCGATGCGGGCTTGATTCCGGAGGATCTCGATCGCGACGAACCGCGGGCGCGCTATTTGCTGACGAGCGCGGCGGAGAAGAAGATCGTGGCGCTCGATGCTGCGGGGCACGTATCGGATTTCGCGCGCAGCCCCGATGGCTGGCCAATGCTCGCGCTCAAAGTCGATGCCGTACGCGGCGTGGTGTGGGCGACCGAAGCGGCAATCGACGGCTTCGTGTTCGTTCCCAAGCGCGACTGGGGCCGCACGGCCGTGCTGCGCTTCGATCTCGCGAGCGGCAAGCTCTTGCAACGCACGGAGGGACCGCGGCCCGCGCAGTTCGGCGATGCTGCCGTGAGCCCGAGCGGTGACTTGTTGCTCGGCGACGACAACGCGGGCGCCCTGTACCTCGCCCCGGCAAACGGCGCGCCACTGCGCCGTCTGGACCACGGGGAATGGATCTCGCCGGAAACCCCGGCGTTTATCGACGCGCGACGCGTGCTGATTCCAGATTACGCCCGCGGTATCGGCCGCTTCGATATGACTACCGGACGCGTGAGCTGGGTTCCGATGCTGGGCCGCTTCGCACTCGAGGGCATCGACGGTATGTACCTTCGCGGGCACGATTTGCTCGCGATCGAAAACGGCACGACGCCCCAGCGTGTCGTCGTCTTTCGTCTCGATGCCGCGTTCGATCGCGTTCTCTCGCAAGAGACCATCGAGAGCGGTACCCCCTCACTCGATCCAACGCACGGCGTCATCATCGGCGACGCTTTCGAGTACATCGCCAACGCCGGCTGGGCAAAGCTCGACGCCCACGGGAACTTGTCGCGCGGCCTACACTTTACGCCGGCCCGCATCATGCGCGTGCCGCTCGTCCGCTTAGCAAAGGACTTCGGGCACTCGTAAATCGATTACGCGTGCTATGATCGCACGCCGCACCGGGCTTTCCCGACGCTCGTTCTTACTCTCGGGCAGTGCCGCGCTCGCAAGCTGCACGGTCGTCGGTGCGGGCGGTGCGAACGGCCGCGTCAACCGCACGACGATTCCTGGGACCTTGCGCTATACCGACGGCGAAGGCGTGTCGGGCCTCAACGACCATCTGGTGCCGCAGCTGTCCGTCGGGTATCTCTCGAACCTGCATCAGGGCTTCCTGATGCGCTACGACGCCAAAGGGCGGCCTTATGGCGACCTCGCCGTCGACATCCCCTCGCTCTCAAACGGCGGCATCACAAAAGACGGTAAGACCATCACGTTCCGTCTGCGCCGCGGGGTCAAATGGAGCGACGGCGCACCCTTCGGACCGGACGATGTCGTCTTCACAACACACGCGAGCCTCGATACTAAGAACAACGACTTGTACCAAAGCGTGCTTTCCTCGATCGCCGATGTCGCGGCGCGAGGTGCGGACGAAGTCGTCTTTCGGCTGAAAGAGCCTTATGCGCCCTTTACCGACGGTTTCTTCTCGAGCGACGCTTCGTGTATCTATCCGAAGCATCTACTCGAGAACGTCTCTGCGATCGACCGAGGGACGTACGCAGATTTGCCGATCGGGCTTGGGCCGTTCACGGTGACGCTGTGGCGGCGTGACGAGTCCGTGGAGCTGGTTGCGAATCCGGACTTTCATCTTGGGCGCCCTAAAATTGACAAGATAACTTACAAGATCCTGACCGATTGGAACACGATCCTCAACGATCTCCGCACGGGAGATCTCGACCTCGCGATGCTGGTACCGACGGCGCAGTTCGTACAAGGGACCGCGGTCGCAGGTTATCACGGCATTACAGTTCCGGGCGGAACGTTCTCGCAATTGAGCTTCAACATGAAGCACCCGCCACTCGACGATCTGCGCGTACGGCAAGCGCTGCGCTATGCGACGAATCGAAGGCTGCTCGCACAGAAGGTAATGCGCGGTCTCGTCGACATGCAAGAGTCCCCAGTCGGCGGTCAGAGCGCGCATAGCGACACGCATATCCCGTTTCACGAATACGATCCGAAGCGGGCGGCCGCGCTGCTCGATTCCGCAGGCTGGCAGGTCGGCGCCGACGGGATTCGTGTGAAGAACGGCGCGCCGCTGGCGCTGACCCTCGTGACGTCGACCGGTAATCAGGAGCGCGACGCGATTGCGGCGATCGTGCAGGACGATTGGAAGCGGCTCGGCGTCGATCTGACGATCAAGCACTACCCCGCAACAATGTTGTACAATACCTACGCGGCAGGCGGCATCCTCGAGCGCGGTCGCTTTGACGTCGAGCAGAGTCATCAGGGCTACGGACTCTTCGGCGATGAGACCCAGATCTGGGCATGCGCCTCGCAACCGCCGGTCGCCGTCAATACCTCGCACTACTGCAACCCGAAGTTCGATCGCGCGCTCGCCGCCTTCAAGCAAGAATACGATCCGGCTCGCTCCCAGCACCTTGCCGATACGTTCCAAGAACAGCTCGCGCAAGACATCCCGACCGTCGTACTCTTCATCGCCCGCGACCTCTACATCGCAAGCAACGACTTCAAAGGCCTCCATCCGGGCTGCACCTTCGACGGAAGCGAAAACTGGACGATCTAACGGAGGCCACCATAATGCAATCCTTCCGACCGTCTGCGCCTGGTGGGTCGCCTCGGAATGCGCGTACGCATTCGGCGAAGCCCTCGAGGCCGGCGGCGAGGACTGACGCGCGTCACTCGAGACGATCGATATGGCTCTCGATTACCTCTTTTAGCGTCGCGAGACGCCGTCCACCGAGATCGTCCCAGCCGAGGGTTCGAAGGACGACCTCGCGACCACGCTCGAACGCGGTGACATTCGAGATCATCAGGAGCGCTTCTATCCGCACGGCGGCGGAGCGAGCAGATTTTTGCACGACGCAACCGATAAGCGCGCTGCAGAGATCGATTCCGCGACTCCAAATGCTTTTGTAGAGCACCTCGAATGCGGGGCCGGGGTCACTCATCTCGTGCAAGACGAACAGGCGCCACACGTCGGATTCGTCCGACGCCAAAAGAAAGTCAACGAGACCGGACATCGTAAGTTTGAGGCGCGCTCGGGCTCGAACCGGCGTCATCCCAACCTTGAGCTCGGCGCGAAGCGACTCTTCCAAGACAGCGAATTGGCTCTCGAAGCGTTCGACGATCTCGGTGGCTCCGGCGAGATAGAGCCCTTCCTTGCTGCCAAAGTAATATTTCAGAGCCGGAAGACTCACGCCGGCCCGTTCGGCGATGTCGCGAGTCGTCGTTGCCTTAAAGCCGTCCCGGCCGAACGTCTCCAGCGCGGCGCGCAGGATAGCCGCTCGGGTTACGTCGCCTTTGGTGAGGTTCACGGTCAAACTCCCTCGACGGGGACGCCTTGCGGAAAAGTGTATCACGTGATAGACTTATCACGAAATCTATCATTTGATAGGTTTGCCTCAGGGCTTTCGCTTTCCCATGCCGAAAACTCGGAACTGCTCCTTGCCCGCTCGGTGGCCGTCGTCGGTGAGAGCCGACGCTTGGGTCCGCGGAACCGCGAAGAAGCTACGGGTCCGCGTTCCGCGGCCCGACGATCCGCTCTTCGCGTGGCTGGGGCAATTGCTCGTAAGCGAAGATGACGTAACGGCGAACCTCATCGAATGGTTGGCGAAAGAGAAGAACGGACGCGCTCAATTCGACGCCGCGCTCGATTACGGCGTTGAGACCTGGGCGAATCCGCCGCAAGGGCTCGCAGCGTTTTTCAATGCCGTCGAACGGCGACCCGCGTGGGCCGATCCCGAGATCGTCGCTCTCGGCTGCAGGGTCCATCAGCGACTGGGATTGACTGGAACCATGATCACGGGAGCGCTCGGACTTCTAGCCGGCTATCGAAACGGCGCGGTCGCGAAGACGCTCGTCATGACCGGCTCGCTCACCGAGGCGGCAAAGCGCCGAATCGACGAAACCTCGCAGTTCATCGCCGATGTGTACGATTCGCAGGGAATGGCACGCGCGAGCGCGGGCTTCAAGTCGGCCGTCCGGGTGCGTCTGGTACATGCCTATGTTCGTCGCGCGATGCGCCGCTCGCCGGATTGGCGTGAAGATCTCTATGGTTCCCCGATTTCAATTTTGGACACGCTCGCAACGGCGATGCAATTTTGGGTACCCCTCGTCCTCGCGGCACCGACGTTCGGATACGATCTCTCGCGACATGAGTGCGAGGCGCTCATGACGCTCTGGAACTACGTGGCCTTTCTCCAGGGCGTACCCGAAGAAGCGCTGCCCCAAAGGCTGGAGGACGCGTACCGCGCGTACTGTGCGGTTTGGATGCTGGGGCCGCCGGCTACCAGCGACTCGCGGACGCTGGGCCAAGCGTTCTTAGCAGCGGTGTCGGAGCGCGGCGACGTTACGTCGCGAGCCCGAGCAAAGCTCTTTCATGGCGTAGCTGCGCTGTTAATGCCGAAACGGCATAGGGTCGACGTTGGGATCGAGAATACGATCGCCAGAATCTGGCCGATCCTGCTGCGACCGATCGTATCGTATCGAGAGCAGCGACGCTTACGGGACCCCTCTTTCGAAAGAGAGCTGATCGCACGCGGACGAGCCGCGATTG
>Ga0302326_10021119_pt1 | contig 13367 bp, 13 predicted proteins | sample Palsa_T0_3_FD_202264 | JGI IMG/M metagenome (GOLD analysis project Ga0302326, IMG submission 202264) | Peat permafrost microbial communities from Stordalen Mire near Abisko, Sweden - Palsa_T0_3 | ecosystem: Environmental > Terrestrial > Soil > Palsa > Peat permafrost | place: Sweden: Abisko... | reverse complement strand
GAGGCGCAAGACGGCCCGATGGCGAACATATACGGGTGATGATTGTCCAAACCGACGCTCTTAGTGACGTACAGCGCGCTGCTGTAAAGCATACCGACGGCCCCGTCCTCATCTTCGCGGGCGCCGGAAGCGGTAAGACCAGAGTCCTCACTCAACGCATCGCTTACCTGCTCAACGAAAAGGACGTTTTCCCGGACCGAATCCTGGCCGTCACCTTCACGAACAAGGCGGCCGGTGAGATGAAGGCCCGCCTCGAGAAGATGGTGGGCCCGGTTGCAAAGGACCTCTGGGTCGGCACGTTCCACTCGACCTGCGTTCGCATGCTCCGCCGCGACGGCAAGAAGATCGGCATCGCCTCGAATTTCGCCATCATGGACGATACGGACCAGCGCTCGATCGTGCGCGACGTGCTTCACGATCTCGATTACGACGAGCGCCAGATCTCGCCCGGCGCCGCACTCGACGAAATCAGCAAAGCGAAGAACGCCCTGCTCAACGCCGACCAGTACGAAACGAAGAACACGTCGTTCTTCGGCGAGCGCGTGGCCGTGGTGTTCCGCGAATACGATCGCCGCCTGCGCGAATCCAACGGCCTCGATTTCGACGACCTGATCGCCAAGACGATCGAATTGCTCGAAACCGACGTTGATGTCCGTACGCGCTACCAGAACAAGTTCCGTTACATCCTGGTCGACGAATACCAAGACGTCAACTACGCGCAGTACAAGCTCTGCTCGCTGCTGGCCGGCGAACACAAGAATCTCACCGTGGTCGGCGACGACGATCAGTCGATCTATTCGTGGCGCGGCAGCGATTATAAGAATATCTTGCGCTTCGAAAAGGATTTCCCGGGCGCGAAAGTCTTCAAGCTCGAAGAGAATTTCCGCTCGACCCAGACGATCCTGACCGTCGCAAACGAAATCATCTCGCAGAACGCGACGCGCGCCGCGAAGAAGCTCTTCACCAAACGCGCCGTCGGCGAAGCCGTCACCGTGTACGGTGCGGAAACCGAACGTGCGGAAGCACGGTACGCGATTGAGAAAATCAAGGAACTCGTGCGCGAGGGCGCGGCCTATCGCGACTTCATCGTGCTCTATCGCACGAACGCGCAATCGCGTGTGTTCGAAGAAGGCTTCCTCGGCGAAGGCATCCCCTATCGCGTCGTGGGCGGCGTCGGATTCTACGCGCGTTCCGAGATCAAGGACATGATGGCGTACCTGCGTTACATCGTGAACCCCTCGGATGCCGTGGCGTTCCGGCGCATCGTCAACGTGCCGCGCCGCTCGATCGGGCAGCAAACGCTCGCGAGCCTCGTCGATGCGGCGGCTGCCGCCGGCGTCTCGGTCGGCCAGACGGTGTTCGATAAGGAGATGCTGCGCCGCGCGGTTCCGAAGAAGCAGAAGGAACTCGAACGCTTCGCGGATCTCATCACGTCGCTGCGCGAACGCGCCGCCGCGCTCACGATCAGCGATCTGCTCGTGGCCGTGATGGAAGAGTCCGGCTATATTCGCGAATTGCAAGGCGAGGATACGTCCGACGCTCGCGCACGCCTCGAGAATCTGCAAGAGCTCGTCGGCGTCGCGAAGGAGTTCGAAGGCCAAGAGAACGCGGGCTCGCTCGACGATTTTCTCGCCAACGTCGCGCTCGTGAGCGATCTCGATACGCTCGACACCTCCACCTCGTTCGTCACGCTGATGACCCTGCACGCCGCGAAGGGGCTCGAGTTCCCCGTCGTGTTCCTCACCGGGCTCGAAGAAGGCGTCTTCCCGCACGACCGCGCGCTCAAGGATATGACGGATCTCGAAGAAGAGCGTCGCCTCGCCTATGTCGGCATCACGCGCGCCATGGACCGCCTGTACATGTCGTACGCGATGCGCCGCACGCTGTTCGGCAACACGTTCGCCCATCCCAAGTCGCGCTTCTTGGATGAGATGCCGAGCGTGGAAGTGATCGGCAGCATCACGCCGATGCCGCGTCCGGCGGGCGGCCGCTGGCGCGAAGTCGCGATTCACGAGACGGCAGGCGCCGGCGTCGGCCTCGATCTCAAAGTCGGCGATCGCGTACGTCACCCGAAGTGGGGCGAAGGCAAGGTCGCGGCGACGGAAGGGGCCGGGGGTGATGGATTGCTCACGATCAACTTCCCGAACGTCGGCCAGAAGATGGTCATGCTCAAATACGCCCCCCTAGAAAAGGTCGTCTAGGGAAATACGCCGCTTTTCGCGCATGGCGTCGCCCTGCACAAAAATCAGGGCATTTCCCGAGCGTTTGAATGGATTCGATGACAGCCGGGACGTGGCAATGATAAAAGTTGCGGTGGCGGGCGCGCTCGGCCAGATGGGCCGGGCTTCGTGCGCCGCAATTGCCGCGGCGGACGATCTCGATCTCGTCGGCGGGTTCGCGCGCGCCAGCGGGGGGGCATCGCCCCACGGCATGCGCCTGTACGACGACATCACCGATCTGTACGACGAGCAAAAGCCCGACGTGGTCGTCGACTTCACGTATTATCCGACCACCGTCGACGTGGCGCGCGAGGCGGTGGAACGCCGCATCTCGCCCGTGATCGGCGCGACCGGCTGGACCGACGAGGATCGCACGAGCTTCGAATCGATGTGCGACGAATACGCGGTCGGCGCGGCCATCGTGCCGAATTTCGCGATCGGGGCCGTCCTCATGATGCGGTTCGCGGAGCAGGCGGCCAAGTTTTTCCCAACCGTCGAAATTGTCGAGATGCATCACGACGGCAAGCGCGACGCCCCGAGCGGAACCTCCAAGCTCACGGCCGAGCGCATCGCAACCGCGCGGGGGGGCGGCGAGGTTCCCATTCATAGCGTGCGCTTGCGCGGGCTCGTCGCACATCAAGCCGTGATGTTCGGCGGCGACGGCGAAGTGCTGACGATTCGGCACGACTCGCTCTCGCGGACCTCGTTCATGGCAGGCGTCTTGCTCGCGGTTCGCAGCGTCCGGGCGCAATCGAAGCTGGTCGTCGGACTCGATGCATTCTTAGGAGACCCCGAAACGTGAGAGTAGCGTGAAAGTCGCGATCGTTGGGATCACGGGCGTCGTCGGCGAGACGATTCTGCGCGTGCTGGACGAGCGCAGCGTCGCGATCGACGAACTCGGCGCGTTCGCTTCGCGCGATCGGCGGGAACCGCTGCTCTGGCGGGGACGTCCCTGGCCGATCCTCGCCGCTACGCCGCGAGCATTGCGCGAGGGCGGCTTCGACGCGGTGTTCTTCGCTTCGAGCGACGATGCGAGCGCAGAACTCGCCGAGCACGCGGTCGCGGGCGGCGCCGCCGTCATCGACAACTCGGCGACCTTTCGGATGCGCGACGGCGTGCCGCTGATCGTTCCCGAAGTCAATCCGCACGCGGTCGGCGACGACGACATGATCTTCCCGGTCGCGAACTGCACGGCCATCGTGCTGTGCGTCGCGCTCGCGCCGATCGCCCGCGCGGCGGGACTACGCAGCGTGCGCGTCGCGACGTATCAGGCGGTGAGCGGCGCGGGCCGGGCCGGTCTCGATGCGCTCGAACGCGAAGAAAAGGCCGCCTACCGGCTCGAAGAAAATCTCGCATCGTCGCCGTTCGTGCGCCAGATTTTCCGCAACGTCATCCCGCAGGTCGGTTCGATCGACGAATTCGGCGACAGCGGCGAAGAGAAGAAGATCGCGGCCGAAACACGCAAGATGCTCGAACTGCCGGACCTGCACGTTGCCGCGACGGCCGTGCGCGTTCCCGTCCGCTACGCGCACAGCGAGGCGGTGTTCGTCGAAACCGAGCGCGACACGGATCCCGTCGCCCTCGGCGAAGCACTCGGCGCAGCGCCGGGGGTCGTATTTTTTCCCGACGGCAACGTGACCCCGCGCGACGTTGAAGGCGAGGATCGCGTGTTCGTCTCGCGTCTGCGCGCGGAAGAAGGGCCCTCCAAGCGGCATTTCCAGCTCTGGGTGGTCGGCGACCAAGTCCGAAAGGGCGCCGCGACCAACGCCGTGCAAATCCTCGAACTCCTGATCGCGCGGGAGCATTTCACGAAGTCAAAACGGCAGGTTCTTGCAGATTAAGACCATCGTTCAGAAATTCGGCGGGTCGTCGCTCGCAACGCCCGAGTCGCGCGAAACCGCGGCATCGCGCGTGCTCGAAGCGCGCCAGCGTGGCGCGTCGCCCGTGGTCGTGTGTTCCGCGCTCGGCCGGGCGCCGGAAGCCTATGCCACCGACACGCTGCTCGGATTGCTCGGTCCGTCGCGCGGGGGACCCAACCGCGACCTGCTGCTCTCGTGCGGCGAAGCGATCGCGTGCTCCGTGTTCGCGGAACTGCTGACCTCGTGGGGTGCCGACGCGCAGGCGATGACCGGCGGCCAAGCGGGCATCATCACCGATGACATTTTCGGCGACGCGCGTATCCTGCGTGTCGAGCCGAAGCGCGTGCTCGAGGCACTCGAACGCGGCATCATTCCCGTGATCACGGGCTTCCAGGGAGTCACGGAAACGGGCGCCGTTACCACGCTCGGACGCGGCGGCAGCGACCTCTCAGCGATCGCACTCGGCGACGCACTCCATTCCGAAGCCGTGGAGATCTATACCGACGTGAGCGGCGTGATGTCGGGCGATCCGCGCCGAATTGCGGGGGCTCACGCGATCGACCGGGTAGCTTACGCGGAGATGGTCGAACTCGCGGCCGACGGCGCGAAAGTCATGCACGCGAAGGCCGCGGAACTTGCGCGCGTCACCGCGACGCCGTACGTCGTGAAAGGCCTGCGCTCGAACTTCGGCACGACGATCGACGAGGGCCACAAACCGGAGCGCGCGCGGCCCGTCACCGGCATCACGTCGCTGCGCGACGTGGTGTTCGCGCGCATCATCCAAGGCGAGATCGACGATCTCGACGTGCGCCGCGAACTCGAACTCGAGATCTTTCGGCGACTCGCCGAAGCCGACGTCTCGGTCGACATGATCAACATCAACAGCGCCGGCATCTTTTTCATCATCGATAGCGATAAGCTCGAGACCGTGCGCTCCGAACTCGCAGGTCTGAATATGGCGCTGCGCGTCCGGACGCATTGCGCGAAAATCTCGATCGTGGGTGCCGGCATGCGCGGCGTTTCGGGCGTCATGTATCGCGTCGTACAAGCTCTCGCCGTCACGGAGATCGAGATTATTCACTCCACCGACTCCAACATCACGATTTCCGTGCTCGTTCCGGAAGAAGACGTCGCGCGTGCCGAACAAGCGGTGCACGATAGCTTCCGGCTGGGACGCGGCCAAGATGCCACGCCGCCGCAGATGGCCGCCGGAGCGCAGCGATGAGTTCGTTCTCGCGCGCGCCGAAACTCGGGCCGCTGATGACGGCGATGCTGACGCCGTTCGATTCCTCCGGTACGGTCGATCTCGTGGAAGCTCGCCGGCTCGCGCGTTTTCTCGTCGACGAGGGCAATCACGGGCTCGTCGTCTGCGGCACCACGGGCGAAGCGCCGGCTCTGGGCTCGGCCGAACAGCTCGCGCTCGTCGCCGCGGTCAAAGAAGAAGTCGGCGATCGCGCCGGCATCGTGGCCGGCACCGGATCCTACAATACGGCCGATACGATCGCGTTCACGAAGGAAGCGCACGCGGCCGGCGCCGATGCGGCACTCGTCGTCGTTCCGTACTACAGCAAGCCGACGCAAGACGGCATGCTCGCGCACTTCGGCGCCGTGGCCGAGGCCGTCGCCCTGCCGCTGATCGTGTACAACATCCCGTCGCGCACGGCCGCGAACATGCTGCCGGAGACGCTGCTGGAACTCGCGCGCCGACATCCGAATGTCGCGGGCGTCAAAGAATCCACCGGCGACTGCGCGCAGTTCTCGGAAATCTTACACCGGCGTCCCGAGGGATTCGGTTTCTGGGCAGGCGACGACAACATGTACCTGCCGGCGCTCGCGCTCGGCGGCGACGGGCTGATCAGCGTGGCCGCGCACCTCTGCGCGCGCGAGCTGCGCGAGCTCGGCGACGCGTACGCCGCGGGCGATGTCGTGCGCGCGCGGCGCATTCACCTCGCGCTCACGCCGCTGTTCGCCGCGCTGTTCACGACGTCGTCGCCGATACCAGTCAAGTGGGCGATGAACGAACTTGGATTCGCGCTCGGCGCGTGCCGCTCGCCGCTCGGAGCGATGCCGGAAGCCTCCGCGGCGCGCCTGGCCCCGTTGCTCGAGGGCTATCGCGAACGTTCGCGCGAGGCCGTCTCGCTCGCTCGGTGATGCAGAGCGTGACGATCCTCGGCTGCCGCGTGGATTCCGTCGGCAGCGATGAAGCCGTGCGCCGCATCGCCGCGCTCGCGCGCGATGCGCGCGCCGCGCTCGTGGTGACCCTCGGCACCGAGATGATCGTGCGCGCGCGCCGCGACGCGCGTTTTCGCGAGATCGTCAATGCGAGCGCTCTCTCGCTGTGCGATACTGTCGGCGTAAAGTATGCGGCGCGTCTGAGCGGCATTGCCATCGAGGAACGCGTTTCCGGCGTCGACCTGATCGCGCCGCTGTGCGCGGCGCTCGCGGTGCAAGGCAGCAGCGTGTATTTTTTGGGAGCCAAAGGCGATACGGCAGCACGCGCGGCCGAAGCGGTCCGCGCGCTCTGTCCCGGGCTTCTCGTCGCCGGAGCACGCGACGGGTATTTCCCCGCGGATAAAGAGACTGAAGTCGCAGCCGCCATCGCGGCGAGCGGCGCGAAAGTCCTGTTCGCCGGTCTCGGTTCGCCGCGCCAAGAATTGTTTCTGGACGAACGCCTACAGGAGACCGGTTGCGCCGTCGGAATCGGAGTTGGCGGTTCGTTCGACGTTCTCGCGGGGAATGTAGAACGCGCTCCGGCAATCTGGCAACGGCTCAACCTCGAATGGTTCTACCGGCTGCTGCGCGAGCCGCAGCGTTTCCGCCGTCAACTCGCTCTGCCGCAATTTGTCTGGTTGGTGCTGCGCGAGCGCGTTGCACGACGAACGTCACGGAGGTTTTCTTGAAGGCGATGATTCTAGCCGGCGGAATGAGCACGCGGCTCTATCCGTTGACGAAGGAAGTGCCGAAGCCCCTGGTGCCGATCGCGGGCGAACCCAATAGCGGCCACCTCATGCGCTATCTGCGATCGTTCGGCATCGAAGACGTCGCCATCAACGTGCACTATCTGGCCGATAGCATCCTCGAAAAATTTGGCGACGGTTCGGCCTACGGCGTGAACCTGCACTATCTGCACGAAAAAAAACTCATGGGCAGCGCCGGCGGCGTCAAGCAGATGGAATCGTTCTTGCGCGACGATACCTTCGTCGTCATCGGCTGCGATGCGATCACCGACATGCGCCTCGATGCGTTAATCGCGTTTCACAAAGAACGCGAGGCCATCGCGACGATCGGGCTCGTCGCGGCGGAGGATGTGTCGCACTTCGGCGTCGTCATCGTCGAGAGCGATGGCCGCATCGTGGATTTTCAAGAGAAGCCGCGTCCGGGGGCGGAACGATCGAAGCTCGTCAATACGGGCGTCTACGTGTTCGAGCCGGCGATTTTCGACCGCATCCCGGCGGGCGAGTTTTGGGATTTCGGAAACGACGTGTTTCCCGAGTTGCAGCGCGACGGCGCACCGTTTTACGGTCTCGAAATGACTGGCGCGTACTGGCGCGACATCGGCACGATCAGCGAATACCGCTCCGCCTCACGCGACGTGCTCGAAGGCCGCGTGCGCTTGCTCGGAAGCGCGCGCGCTCGAGGATATCCGCCCGACGCGGTGCTCGGCAACGACGTGAAGGTCGAAGGCGACGTGCGGATCGGCTCGCGTGCCCAGCTGGGCGACGAGGTGCGGGTCATCGGACCGAGCGTCGTCGGCGACCGCGTTCGCATCGGCAACGGTGCGGTGATCGAAAGCTCGATCATCTGGGACGGTGCGACGATCGGTGCGCACGCTCGCGTCGTCGATAGCATCGTCGGCCTCAATTATCGGGTCGCGCCGGGCGTGGCGCTCGAAGGGTCCGTGGTCGCGAACGAACCAGAGCCGGTTCGTTAGCTGGCAGTGTCCGCGAAGCGCGGATGCGGGCACTAACGCACGGTATGGGCGTGCGTATTCTCGAGCGCTTGATCGGCATCGTCGCGGGGCTTCTGGGCGTCGCGCTCCTGGTGGCTGCCGCAGAGCACCTCGGCGAGCCGGTCGTCGCATCGGTGCCGGCCGGGAGAGCGCCCGTCGCAGCCGCGGCGAAAGAAGTGCCGGCGCGGATCGAAGCGCCCGCGACGAGGAGAACGGTGCGCCTGCCGCAGGTCGCCGCGGTGCGCGAGGTGGTCGCAGCGGGGTTGCCGGACGCGATCGCAAAGCGCGCGCCCGTCCGGGTCGTTCGCCAAGCGCGGATTGTCCACACGCAGATCGCCGCGCCGGCCGTGCCCGGCCCAAACGCGGTTTCCGGCTCGCACGTACGATCGGGTGCGAAGCCCCTCGCGCTCGCTTCCCCGACACCGCCCGTGGGCGACGTGGCCGATCCGAATGCCACCCCCGAGCCGCCGCTTGGCTACGATCCCGAACCGGCAATCGTGACCAGCGCCGTCGATGATCCCGCGGCGACGCCTGCCACGCCGTCGGCCGACGATCTTCCCGTTCTCGCGGCTCCGCACAAGCGCCGCCGCTAGCCACTTCGCCGGCGACGCCTCGCGGCGGGCGCCGCTCGTCGCGATGGGCACGTGTGTTTGCGCGGATTCTCGATGCCGTTTTCCCCGCCTCGTGCTGCGGGTGCGGCGCCCCCGGCGTGCCGTTGTGTGTGCCGTGCGCGCCGCAAAGCGCGGTGCGGCGGCTCCTCGTCGGCCCGCTGCGGGTCGCGGCCGTGGGACCGTATGCCGGTCCGCTTCGCAAGGCGATCCTGCAGTTCAAGCGCGGGCGGCGCGACACCGGAGAAATCCTCGGCGCCCTGCTTGCGGAGCGCGCCGGGGCTCGCCTTCCGTCCGGCGTCGTGCTCGTGCCCGTGCCGACCTTTGCGACACGCCGGCGGGAACGCGGTTTCGATCAGAGCGTGCTGCTCGCCCAAGCGTGCGCCGCTCGGAACGGACATCCGGTCTTGCTTGCGCTACGCCAACGCGTGGACGACCCGCAACGTGGCCGCTCCCGGGAAGCCCGACTGCGCGCCCGCGCCCGCTTCGTGTGCACCGCTCCCGCTCTCGTCTCCGGCATGCGCATCGTCCTCGTCGACGACGTGCTCACCACCGGCGCCACCTTACGCGATTGCGCCGCGACCCTGCAAGCCTGCGGCGCCGCCGCGAGCGAAGCCATCGTCCTCGCCTTTGCTTGAGATCCGAGCGGCAACCAAGGCCGCGCGGTATGGGTCGCAAAACAGATGAGTATGGCAAAAGCTGTTTGGAACGGGGTCGTGTTGGCCGAGAGCGACAATACGGAAATCGTCGAGGGAAATCACTACTTTCCGGCCGATTCGATCGACCGCGGCCACTTCGCGGAGAGCGCGACGCAGACCGTCTGCCCGTGGAAGGGAACGGCGAGTTACTACACGATCGTGGCCGACGGAAAAGAAAATCGCGACGCCGCTTGGTATTATCCGAGCCCCAAGGACGCGGCGAAGGAGATCAAGGATCACGTCGCGTTTTGGAAGGGCGTCGAGGTCACACCGTAGCTTCGTCCGAGGCCGAGCATTCGGCCCACCTCTCGGCGCTGGACCGCGTGTACTTGCTGCGCGCGTGCGAACTCGCGGAGCGCGGGCGCGGAAGCACGTCGCCGAACCCGGCGGTCGGGGCCGTCTACGCGCGCGGTGCCACGACGCTGGGCGAGGGGTTCCACCACGTTCGCGGCGAGCCGCACGCCGAGGTCGAAGCGCTTCGCGATGCGGCGGCGCGCGGTACCGACGTGCGCGGTGCGACGCTCTATGTATCGCTCGAACCTTGCAATCACATGGGTTTGACGCCGCCGTGCTCGCAGGCCGTGCTCGATGCCGGCATCACGCGAGTCGTCGTCGGCACGTGCGATCCGAATCCGAAAGCAAGCGGCGGTGCCGAGCGCCTGCGCGCGGCCGGCGTCGCCGTCGTCGTCGCGCAGGACGCGTGGGCGAAAGCCATCGTCGAGGACTTCGCCGCGTCCGTAACGGTACCGGAGCGGCCGTTCGTGCGCCTCAAGCTCGCGGTGTCGCTCGACGGCTGCGTCGCGCCGCGACGCGGGGCACAACATTGGTTGACCGGTGAAGAATCGCGCGAGTTCGTGCGCGATCTGCGCGCGTCGTACGATGCCGTGCTGGTTGGCGCGGGAACGGTGCGCATCGACGATCCGCAGCTTACCGTCCGGCCGATTCGCGCGCGCCGGAAACCGTACGTTCGCGTCGTTGCGTGCGAAGATGCGACCGTTCCGGCCGACCGGAAAATCTTCGCGCCCGAGGAGGGCTACGCGCCGACGATCGTGCTGGCGCCGGCCGGCCGGCGCGAGAACTTCGCGGAACTTGAAAAGATCTGCGATGTCGTCTACGTCGCGCCCGCCCCGGATCCGAGCGACGCGCTGACGCTCGATCTTCGCGAGGCGCTGCGGGCCCTGCGCGAGCACGGAATCGCGAGCATCCTGTGCGAAGGCGGGCCCACGCTTGCCGGGCGATTGACCGAGCGCGGCCTCGTCGACCGCATCGATTGGCTCGTCGCTCCGGTCTTCCTCGGCGGGCAGGACGCCGTGCCGGCGCTCGGACATACGACCCAGAACGGCTCGCTGCGGTTCGACGGCGTCGAGCGTTTGGGTGCCGACATCCACATTTCCGCTTCGTTTCGAAAGGGAGCCACGTGTTCGGTGGATTGATCGCGCATCTCGGAACCGTCGTAGCCTGCGACCGCGACCCGCGCGGCGGCGTGCGCTTGCGCATCGAGGCACCCGAGGCCGTGGCCGAAGGTGTAGGACCGAAGGATTCGGTCGCGATTTGCGGCGTCTGTTTAACGGTCGTGGAAAACGATGCGACATCGATGAGCTTCGATGTGGTGCCGGAGACGCTCGAACGCAGCGTGCTGGGATCGTTCGTTTCCGGTTCCCGCGCGAACGTCGAGCTTTCGCTGCGCCTGGGAGATCGTTTGGGTGGCCACCTCGTGTACGGTCACGTCGACGCGACCGCGCGAATCGTCGGAAAACGGCCCGAAGGGCAGGGCCATCGGCTTACGATAGAAGTGCCGCTGGGGCTCGAGCGCTTTCTCGTTGAGAAGGGCTACGTGGCCGTCGACGGTGTGAGCCTCACGATCGCGGCGGTTCGCCGTGGCGCCTTTGAAATTGCCCTGATCCCCGAGACCTCGGCGCGAACCACGCTCGGCGCTAAGGGCCCGGGCGACCTCGCGAATGTAGAGATCGATCCGATCGCGCGCTATGCACTCGCCGCCGCGGCGACGTACGGGCGGCGTGGGGGCGGGCCGACCGACGAAGAACTGTCGTGGGCATATGAAATCTGATCGGAGCGCCGCTACGCCGGCCGGGAGCGGCGCTTTCTCCGTCGTGGAGCGGGTCCGTTACCCGGATGTCGATCCCGCGGGGATCATCTACTTCGGCGCCTACGCGCGCTTCATCGATATCGTGGAAAGCGAGAGATTTCGCTCGCTCGGGTTCACCTACGCTTCGCTCGAAGCGTTCGGCATCGTGCTCGCGCGGGTGCACGTCGAATTCGATTTTTTCAAGCCCGCGCAGCTCGATGACGAACTCGTGTTGCGCTTGCGCGTTGCCGGCGTCGGCATACACTCGGTACGCTTGAAGGTCGATATCCATCGCGCCTCGGACGAAGCGCTCCTCGCGGAAGCCCGCCTCGTCACCGCGTGCGTCGATCATGAGACGCGTAAATCGAAGCCGTTGCCCCCGGAATTCGCCGACGCGTTGCGCGCGAAAATTAAAGAACGATAGTGCTCGCCGGGTACCTGATCGAACCGCGTCGCGTCGAGCTGCGCGAGGTCGAGCTGCCCGCGCCGGAGCCCGGCGGCGTGCTCGTGCGCGTGCGTGCTGCCCTCACGGACGGAACGGATCTCAAGACGTTCCGGCGCGGCCATTGGCTTATGCCGATGCCGACGCGCTTCGGCCACGAATTCTCGGGCGACGTCGCGGCGATCGGCGCAGGCGTCACGGCGTTCGCGGTGGGCGATCCGATCATGCTCGTGCAGTCCGCTCCCGACGGCACGTGTTACTGGTGCGCGCGCGGCCAGGACGAGTTGTGCGAGAGCTTGGTTTCGACGATGATCTTCGGCGCGTATGCGGAGTATATTCTCGTGCCGCCGCACATCGTCGCGCGTAACGCGTATCGCAAACCGGATGCGCTTTCGTACGAAGCGGCGGCGTTTCTCGAACCCGTGTCGTGCGTGGTCCATTCGCTCGCCGCGCTCGCGCCGCGCCGCGGCGATATCGTGGCGATCGTCGGCGACGGCGGGTTCGGCATCTTGCACGCGCTCGTGGCGCTCGCGCAGGGGGCGCGCCCGATCTTGATCGGACGGCGTGTCGCGCGGCTGGAACTCGCGCGGTCGCTCGGCGTCAACGCGGTCATCAACGCGCGTGAGAGCGAACCGGCGGCCGCGCTACGTGAGCGGACGCACGGCCGCGGCGCAGACGCCGTGATCGAAACGACCGGTACCGCCGAAGTATGGGAGGCCGCACCTTCGTACGTGCGGCGGGGCGGCACGGTCGTGCTCTTCGGCGGCTTGCCCGGCGACACGCGGGTCGGGTTCGACGCGGCGCGGCTCCACTACGACGAGGTGAAGCTCACGAGTCCGTTTCATTTCACGCCGCGCGACGTGCGTGCCGCCTTCGACCTGCTCGCGGAGGGCGCGATCGACGTCGTGCCGCTCATTAGCGAACGCTTCAAGCTCACGGAACTTGCCGAGGCATTTACGCGCCTCGATGAGGGCCGCGGGATCAACCTCAAGTTCGCGATTCTGCCGTGACCGTGCTCGAAGCGCTACCGCGCTCGATGCGCGCGGCCGTCATGTACGCGCCGGACGACATCCGCATCGAAGAGCGGCCGTTGCCGCAGCTGCAGCCCGGCGACGCGCTCTTGCGGATGGCGGCGTGCGGGGTATGCGGCAGCGATATGATGCCGTGGTACGTGCGCAAGAAGGCGCCGTTCGTGTTCGGCCACGAGCCCGCGGGCACGATCGTCGCGCTCGCGGGCGAAACGCAGGCAGGACCGCTCCTCGGCGAGCGTGTGTTTGCGCACCATCACGTGCCGTGCTTCGCGTGCGAGGAGTGTGCGGCCGGGCGCTACGTGCATTGCGCGCTGTGGCGCTCGAGCGCGCTCGATCCGGGCGGAATGGCGGAGTACGTGCGCGTTCCGCGCGCGAACTTCGGCGATATGTTCGCGCTGCCGGAGGCGATGTCGTTTACGGACGGGTCGCTGATCGAGCCGCTCGGGTGCGTGATCAAATCGCTGCGGCGCGCGTT
>Ga0302326_10021117_pt1 | contig 13368 bp, 7 predicted proteins | sample Palsa_T0_3_FD_202264 | JGI IMG/M metagenome (GOLD analysis project Ga0302326, IMG submission 202264) | Peat permafrost microbial communities from Stordalen Mire near Abisko, Sweden - Palsa_T0_3 | ecosystem: Environmental > Terrestrial > Soil > Palsa > Peat permafrost | place: Sweden: Abisko... | reverse complement strand
AAAACAGACTTAAGAACACACGCAGAACACAAGAGGCACTACACCCCAGATGATCCGAAACACCTAAAATCCCTGGTGTTGAGGGCAGATCGCCCGTAATGGGACCTCATCCTGGGTGTCGTTATTATTGGGCGTACTTTCCGTATTATTGGGCGTACTTTCCGTCAAATACACCCAATACTTTGGTTTTTGTTTTGCCCACGCGTTAGCAGACTGCTTGACGGGAAACGCGAAGCACGGGACCGTTCCGCATGATCCAGATTTTGATCTTGGCGACGCTCGGGCACCCATCCGCAGCGTGGTCACGACCAGGGCGGTTCCTGCCGCCACGGTTCGAGCTTGCGATCGTCAGATGGCTGCGCGTTCACCAGGAATGAGTTCGTGCTGATCATCAGCGCGAGGCCGCCGGTCAGCAGCGGCAATCGCGCGCTGCCGGTCTTGCTGGTCAGCCAGGTCGCCAGGGACGGGCAGACGGCCATCGCCGCGGCCGTCGGCAGCAGGTACAGGCCAGCGCCAAGTACCGAGGAACCCCGCACGTCCTGCAGGTAAATCGAGGTGAGAAAGAGGAAGCCGCCCAGGTCCGCGAACGCGCAGATCGCGATGAGCACGGCAGCGGTGAATGACGGGCTGCGGAAGCAGCACAGGTCGATCAGCGGCTCCTTCCTGCGCAGTTCCTGCCCGGCCAGCAGCACCAGTGCCGCGGCCGCCACCAGGAAGAGAGCGCGGATCGCCGGCGCCCGCCAGTCGCTGTAGGCGCCCTCGATGATCGCGTAGGCAAGCGAGCCGAGCGCGATGATCACCAGCACCTGGGCGACCGGGTCCGGCCGGCGCGGCGCGGCCGCATGTGACTCAGGCACGAACGCGGATGCCAGCGCGATGGCGCAGAGCCCGACCGGGATGTTGACCCAGAAAATGCCCCGCCAGCCGACCGTGCCCGCCAGGATCCCGCCGAGGGCCGGCCCGAGCGCCATGCCGGCGCCGAACATGCCCACCCAGATGCTGATCGCCCGCGCCCGAACCGGTCGGCCGTGGCACCGCCGAAAATCAGCAGGCTGGCCAGCGTCATCGTGTAACCGTCAATGATCCACTGCAGACCCGAGACCGAGGCGTGCAGCCCACGGGAGATCGTCGGCAGCGCGATGTTCACGATCGTGTCATCAAGCCCGATCATGAACAAGCTCAGGCAGCATATGCCAAGAACCGCGATGCGGCGCCGACGGCTGAGTTGGGGCACAGCGACCACCTTTTATTCAGCTATCAGGTTGAAACTCAGGGCATCCCCCAACTCACCTGTCCCCGCAGGACAACCAGCTTTACAGGCATAGCCAAAAGTAACGCTGCTACCAGATGCACACAAGTGTCAGACGCACATATGTTCTCACATGCAAACAATTTTCTCACCAAGCCAGCCTGCCGCCGGGGGCGCCTCCCGCGCGGCCAGGCGGAGACCGGACATCAATATTGTGCGGTTCTGATCGTAGATGTATAAACATGACAACGTTGTCGACGAAGGTGCCGTCATGTTCCTGCTGGATCGCGGTAAGCGAGTACGGTTCGGTGTCACGGTTGTCGCGGTTGTCGCGATTGTTGCCGGCGTGACGGTCATCACCGCGGTGCCAGGCTCCGCTGCAGCCGTATCACGGCCTAATGGCCTGGTCAGCGACCCGGCCTCGCTGGTTGACCCCATGATCGGCACCGGTTCAGGCGGTGCCACGGTCGGCCAGATCGACACATTTCCTGGAGCGTCCGCGCCGTTCGGCATGCTGACCTTCAGCCCGGACACGCCCTCACGCCCCGATGGGGGCGGATATAACTACGCCGACAACTCCATCACGGGCTTTAGCCTGACGCACCTATCAGGACCTGGCTGCGGCGCCGACGGCGACTTCCCCGTCCTGCCGACCGTGGGCGGCATCGGGGACGACCCGGCCGACGCCGCGCAGCCATTCGACCACGCTGACGAGCAGGCGGTGCCGGGCCGGTACCAGGTGACGCTGGCCCCTGGCACGTCAAGCGCCGTCGATGCCGACCTCGCCGCCAGCACCCGCACCGGCATCGGGACGTTTACCTATCCGTCCACCACCGCGGCGAACCTGCTGTTCAAGATCGGCGACGCGCAATCGGGCAATACGGCCGCGGACCTTCAGATCAGCGGCGACGACGAGGTCACAGGGGACGAGACCGCCGGGCAATTCTGCGGCTCTCCCGGCACCTATCCGATCCACTTCGTCGCGAAGTTCAGCCGGCCGTTCGCCTCCTACGGCACCTGGCAGACCGAGCCCACAGGACCCAACGTCTTCACCCAGCCGACTGGGAGCCTTGACTGGGGGTACCACGAGGTCAGCAGCGGCGGCACGACCCCGACTATCACCTCAACAACCACGTCAACCGGGGCAAGCGCGATCGCCTGGCAGCAGGCGACGGCGGAGGCCAACACCTGGATTCAGGCCAATCCGCCGGCGCTGGCGCAAGGCGATACGTACCTGCTGAGCGCGACCGTGCAAGGAGAGGGCGACGTCTACCTCGACTTCTACAATGGGCAGGAGGACGTCGACAGCCAGCCGGTGAACCTCACCGACGCGCCGACCACGCTGACGGTCGCCGCGACCGTGCCGACGGGAGCGATCGGGGCACCGGTGGTGCAGGTTCGCACCGCGGACACGGGCCCGGTCAACCTGGAGGCATCGGCGCTGTCGCTCCGGCAGGAGTCGGTCGTGGAGACCACCGGATCCACCCGGGCGACGACCCACGGCACTCCCGTGCAGCGCGTGCCGGCCGCCTCCGACGGGAGAGCGGCGGGCCCGGTGCTCACGGCGCCAAGCGGTACCGAGGCCAAGGGCGGCCAGTCCCGCACCCAGGTCGCCACCGCGACCGGCCTCGGCTCGGGCGCGTGGGTGACCTTCGACACCACCAAGCAAGCCAGCGTCACGATGAAGGTCGCCATCTCCTACGTGTCGCAAGCCGGCGCCTGGCAGAACCTGCGGGCGGAAGACCCCGGGTGGAGCACCAGCGCGGTCGCGGCCCGCACCTACGCCGAGTGGAACGACTACCTCGCCAGGATCAGGATCGGCGGCGGCACCGCCGCCGAGCAGACGCAGTTCTATACCGCCTTGTACCACTCCCTGCTTGACCCGAACGTGTTCTCCGACGTCAACGGCGCCTACCTCGGGTTCGACAATGAGGTGCATCAGCTTCCCCCTGGTCAGGTGCAGTACGCCAACTACTCAGGCTGGGACATCTACCGCAGCGAAGTACCGCTGCTTGCCGTCGTCGCGCCGGAAGAGACCAGCCAGATGATGAGCTCCCTGCTCAACGATCAGGCACAGGGCGGCTGGCTGCCCAAATGGGGCTTCGCCAACGACTACACCGACGTCATGAACGGCGACGCGGCCGATCCGATCCTGGCCGAGGCGTACGCCTTCGGCGCGCGGGACTTCGACGCGCGGGCGGCCCTCGCCGCCATGGTGAAGGGCGCCACGGTCGTGCCGACGGCGAGCCAGCTCGGCCAGGGCTGGTACGACGAGCGTCCAGATCTAGCGGACTATGAGTCGGCCGGGTACGTTCCGAATACTCAGGAAAGCTCTTTGTCGCCGGTGGACAACGGGGCATCGGAGACGCTGGAGTACTCCGTGGCCGACTTCGCCATCTCGCAACTGGCCCGCGGCCTCGGCGACACCGCCACCGCCACCGGCTTCCTGCAGCGGTCGCAGAACTGGACGAACGTCTTCAACACCGCGACGGGCTATATCGAGCCGCGTGACGGGTCCGGGCAGTTCCCTGAGCTTGGTCCGACCACGTACGGCTGGAGCAGCTTCGGCCAGTCCGGCTTCCAGGAGGGCAATGCGGCCCAGTACACCTGGTCGGTCCCGCAGGACCTTGGCGGTCTTATCGGCGCCATCGGCGGCGACGCGGCGGCGACCAGCCGCCTCAACACGTTCTTCCAGCAGCTCAACGCGGGGCCGAACGCACCCTACGACTGGGCCGGGAACGAGCCGTCGCTCGGCACCCCCTGGGTCTATGACTATGCCGGGGCGCCAGCCCTGACCCAGCAGGTCGTGCACGAGGTGCTCACCTCGGTGTACTCCGACAGCCCCGGCGGCGAGCCGGGCAACGACGACCTCGGGTCGATGGGCTCGTGGTACGTCTGGGCCAGCCTTGGCCTCTACCCGGAGACCCCGGCGACGACGGTGCTCGCGCTCGACGCACCGATTTTCTCCCGCGCCGAGTTCGATGTCCCGGGCAGGCCGCGGGTCACGATCAGCGCTCCCGGCGCGTCGACCTCGTCCTACATCCAGGACGTGACCGTCAACGGCAGGCCCTCGCAGGACGCGTGGCTGAACGGGACGATCTTCGGCGTGTCCGGCGTGTCCGGCGTGTCCGGCGTGTCCGGCGTGTCCGGCGCGCCGTCCGCTGGGACGACGGACATCGCGTTCGGTCTTTCCGGCACGGCCGATACGTCCTGGGGCTCCGCGCCCGCCGATGCGCCGCCGTCCTACCAGGCCAGCCCGCTAATGTTCCCGCCCGGCCGCACGCCGGAGACCCTGGTGCCGACCGGCCCGAACCTCCTCGGCACCACCCCGACCGGCCAGCTCGACTGGCAGGGACCGGTGGCGAACGGGGTCGGCTCGGTGCCCGGCACGATCACGCCCGACGTCACCACCCCGCAAGGCGCGAGCGCGGTGGAGTGGCAGGAGACCGACGCCGCCCCCAACACGTGGATCTGGATCAACCCGACGTCGGACCTCACCGGCGGCCAGCTGTACCAGGCGACCATCACGCTCCAGGGCACGGGCGACGCCTATCTCGACTTCTATAACGGCCAGGAGGACCTGACGAGCGAGACGGTGCAGCTCACGCCGACACCGGTGACGCTCACCCTGGACGTCGAGGTTCCCAGCGCCTACTCGACCCCCCTCCAGGTGCGCACGGCGGACGCCGGTCCGGTGGACCTCTACGCGAGCGGCGCCTCGATCCAGCTGCTCACGCCGGAGGGCAGCGGTTAACGGCCGCGGTGAGTCGGCTGCTAGATCCTCGCGACGTAGGCGCGGACATCGGCGACGCTCCACCAGTCATTGGGGTCCGCGGTGGTGAGGGTGATGCGAACGTATTGGATAGCACTGCCAGGCAAGTCGATGGTGGTGAACTGTCCGGTTCCCTGTCCATCGGACAGGACCGTATTCCAGTCCGTCCCGTTGGTGCTTGTTTGCACGTTATAGCCGCGCGGGTAGTCGCCGGTGGACGCGCCAGTGTCGAAGACGATTTGACGGGCGGGGATGGTTGCGCCGAAGTCGACCTGCAGGTACTGGCCGGGCGCCTGGCCCTCACCTGTTGAGTACCGGGTGCTTGCGTCGCCGTCCACGGCGTTGGCTGCGACGTCACCAGTGCAGCATGGGTTGGTCGGCCCGCTTGGGCTGGCGGTAGCGGTCCAGCCTGAGGGGGCGACCTGCCTGAGTGGATGCTGCCCGGCGAGATTGCCCTCCCAGACGAAGGTGGCCAGCGAGTCGCCTGGCAGCGTGTAGGTAAACCGCTGCTGGCCTTCCTGGACGGCAAATGCCTGCGCGTTGTCGTTCTCATAGTGTGCCACAAGCACGGTCGAGCCATCCGGGTTACGGAACGCGACGTCTATCACCTCGCCGTTCCATCCGGTGGTGCCGAAAGAGGTGCTTGCGATGCGCACGGCGCCAGGCTGGACGAACCGGGATAGCTGCCCGAGCGCGTAGTACTCGGCGTTAGGAGTGACCGTGTCTCCCGGACCGATGGTGACGATGCCGGTGCAGGTGCCGCATCCGCCGACGTGCGGGCCGCCGGTGGAATCGAGGGCCAGGTTCCAGTTGATCACCGTGCTCGACCAGTTGCGGGTGGAGCCGATCTCCAGGTTCCTGGAATGCCACTCGATCGTGTCGGAGAAGGTGTCCGCAGGATCCGCGGACTGGCTGCCCGAGCACTCGTCCTCGAAGATCTGCAGTTTCGGGTACTCGTTGTGGAACGTCGTCATCGCGCTGGGGTCGCCGTAGTAGCAGTGGAACGCGATACCGGAGATCCATCTGGCCGCCGGGGTGGCCAGGACATTCTGCACGTACTCATTGATGTCGCCGACCTCGTCTGGCGGGGTGGAGGCAACGTCGTTGGGGTGCTCCGCCCAGTTGTGGTCATAGGCGAAGATTTCGGTTCGCAGCTGCGCGGCCTTGATCATCGGGCCGAGATCGGAGATGACTGCGGCTTCCTGCGCCGACGGCATGTCAGTACCCGGATAATTGTCGGTGGTGCGGTCCTGCGGCTCGTTCTGCACGGTGATCGCGTTGACGTTGACTCCGTTGGCCAGGTACGCCTCAATGAACTTCAGCAGGTACAGGGCGTAGGCCTGGTAGATCTGGGGGGTGGCGATGAGCCGCCCGCCGATCAGGCTGTCGGAGGTCTTCATCCACGCGGGCGGGCTCCACGGCGAAGCGATAATCTGCAGCCGGGGATTGAGAGCCTTAGCCTCGCGCAGCAGGGGCAGGATCTGCGCCTGATCGTGGGCGACACTGAAGTGCTGCATGTTGTAGTCGGTCTGCCCGGCGGGCAGGTCGTCGTAGGTATATGGAGCCGTGGCGACCATGTCCGAGCCGCCGATCGGCTGACGCAGGTAGTCCAGGCCATCCCCGGTCGTGGGGCTGAAAAGGGACGCCATCACCTGGGCACGCTGGCCGGGAGGCAGCGTGTAGAGGGCTGACGCCGAGGAATCGGTGATGGCGCCGCCAAATCCCTGCATCGTCTGGTAGGTCAGGGTGGGATCGACCACCACCGTCGGGGCGGTGCTCGGAGCCGTGGAGAAGTCGACCGTGCCGAGATCGTTCAGCTTGTCGACACCGTTCGCGGTCGTGATCCAGACGTGGGCCGAGACCGTCCCCGGCTCTGGGGCAGCGGCGGCAGTCGCGTTCAGCCCTACCGCGCCGACCGCGGCGACAATGGCGCCTGCCGCGAGCAGGCTTGCCGATCGCGGCGTCCACAGCCTGCGTAGCCCCGCTGGTCTTAGAGATCCGATTGCTTCCCGCATGGAACTGAACCTCCGATTCGATGACGTCAACGCGCGGACGGGAATGGCTCAGGATTCTTGAACGAGCCGGAAGGTCTGGGCTGTGTCACCGGCTGTGCAGGCCCATTGCTGGAGTTGCGTGCCGTTGGCCGTCGAACGGTTTGTGACATCCAGGCATTCATTACCGCTGTTGCGGGCGGTGAAGGTGTAACTGCCGTCGGATTGCGGCGTGGGCAGCCACTGCTGGTTGGTGCCGCCGGTAGCGCTCCACAGCTGGACCGGGGTGCCGTTGCCGGTGGCGGACGGTCCACCGGTGACGTCCCAGGCGAGGCTGGGCGCGTTGCGGCTAACGACCTGGTAGTACCCGTTGTTCGTGGGCTGGAACTGCCATTCCTGGTTGGCCTGACCGCTGCCGCACGCCCACTGCTGCAAGGCGGTTCCATTTGACGTCCCCCAGTTGGCGGCGTCCGCGCAGTCGCCGCTATTGGAGTTGACGACCTCATACCACGCGCTCGAGCTGATACCGCCGCCAGTGCCGGTGGAACCTGGGGTCCAGGTAAACGTGGCCACGGCCCCTGCGGGCAGCGTGTAGGTGAAGTACTGTCCGTTCTCGTCGACGTTGAAGGTGTCCGCGTTGGAGGTGTCGGCGTTCAGCGCGATCAGCGCGTCGGAGCCGTCGGGGTTCTGGAAGGCCACGTCCTCGAGGTTGCCGGATCCGAAGGTGTTGGAGTCGATGCGCACCGCGCCCGGCTTGACGAACTTGCTGGCCTGGCCAAGCACGTAATACTCGGCGTTGTAGGTCGCGGTGCCCGCGGAATTGTCGACGGTCACCACCCCGGTGCAGGTGGTGCAGTTCATGCTGGGGCCCCCGCTGGGGTCCAGGGCCATGTTCCAGGTGGCGACGGTCTTGGCCCAGTTGCGAGTGGCGTCGATGATCAGGTTCTCGGTCTGCCAGTCCAGGCTGTCGGCGAAGGTATCGGCCGGGTTGGACGCCTGGGTGCCGGAACATTCGGTGAAGTAGGTGTCCTTGGTCGGATAGGCGTCGTGCACCGTGGTCTGGGCGCTGGGGTCGCCCGCGTAGCAGTGCCACGCGACGCCGGCTACGTACGGGCCGGCCGTGGGGTCGCTAAGGACGGTTTCCGGGAAGCTCGTGTCGTTCCAGTTGTGGTCGTAGGCGATGATCTTGGTACTGAGCCCGGCGTTGTGCAGGTCCGGCCCCAGGTTATTGCCGATAAGGCTGGCCTCCTGGCTTGCGGTCAGCGTGGAACCCGGGTAGTTCGACGGGGAGTACTCCGGCTCGTTCTGCGGCGTGATCAGCGAGATGGGCACACCCGCGGCGTCATAGGCCTGGATGAACTTGGTGAGGTAGTCGGCGAACACCTGGTAGTCGCCGCTGTTGAGTGACCCGCCGATCATCGAGCCGCTCGACTTCATCCACCCAGGCGGGCTCCACGGCGTCGCCATGATCGTGATGTTCGGGTTGATGCTCAGCGCCTGCTTGAGCACCGGCAGGATGTAGGCGTTGTCGTGCGCGATGGAGAAGTTCGCCAGCGTGGGATCGGTCTGGCCGGAGGGCATGTCGTCGTAGCTGAACAGCGACAGCGAGAAATCCGACGCCCCGATCGGCTGTCGCAGGAAGTCCAGGCCAATGCCGTTCGTGGGGTCGAACAGCTTCGTCATGATCTGGTTGCGCAGCGGGGAGTTGGCGACCAGCCAAGCCGAGGAGTCGGTAAACGACGCGCCGAACCCGGTCATGGACTGGTAGCTGGTGGACGGGTTAATCGTGATTGTCTGGCTCGCGGACCCGCTGCCGGTATTGAACGTCGCACCCGCCTGCGGAGCCAGGAGCTGGCTCTGGTCGGCCGTGGTCTCCCAGACGGAAACCGCCGGCCCGGACGCGGCGTGCGCTGGGCCTGGGCTCAGCACGGCGAGCCCCGCGGCGACGAGCGCCGCCGCGCCCAGCGATGCCGTCGTGCTTTTGATGCGAGACATGGTCCTCCTTCAGAACCCCGCCCATGAAACAATATGTAACAGCCTGAAACATATTTGATACAACGATAAAAGCAGGCAAGAATGGGGCTGTCAATAAGCAATTACCAGGCCTGGCGGCGATCTGACCGGCTAGCTATGCTGCGGATCATGGAACAAATACCTGTAACAAATGAGTAGGCCGCGCGGCCAGCGTGCTACCGTCCGGGACCTCGCCGCGGAGACGGGTGTATCCATTGCCACCGTCTCGCGCGTCCTCAATAACCAGGCCCATGTAGCTCCGCACACGCGCGACCTCGTCCAGCGGGCCGTCGAGCGGCTCAGCGCGCAGCCGGCAGGCCCGCGGACGTTCCCGGCTCGCGTGACGCAGGGCTCCGTCTACCTACGCTGCCCCTATCTCCTGACCGACTACTTCGGCCTGATCGTTTCGTCGATCGCCGAGACGCTTGAGCTGCACGGCAGGCCCGTGCTGCTCAACGCGGGAGAAGCCGCACAGCGGGCGGCGGTACTGCCCACGCTCGCGTCCCGGCCCGGCATCAGCGGTGCCATCGTCGTCCTGCCGCCCGAGCCAAGCGAGCAGCTCGTGGACCTGCGGGTACGCGGGTTCCCTTTCGTCGTGGTGGATCCCCGCGTCCCGATGCCTCGCGACATCGCGGCCGTGTCGGCGGCGCACTTCGCCGGAGCTCGCAGCATCACCAGGCACCTGGTCGACCTGGGACACCGGCGCGTCGGCGTGATCGCGGGACCGCACAACTGGCTCGCGAGCGATGCGCGCCTCGCCGGGCACACGTCGGCTCTGGCGAATGTCGGTGTGCTACCCGACCCCGAGCTGGTCCGCAGCGGTGAGGCAACCGCGCAGTTCGGCTACCACGCCGCCGGCGAACTGCTTGACCTGCCACAGCGGCCAACCGCGCTCATCGGGTTCAACGACAAGGTCGCCGTCGGCGCGCTGGCCGCGGCGGCCCAGCGCGGACTGCGCGTGCCCGAAGAACTCTCCATCGCCGGCTTCGACGACATCGACCTCGCGTCCCCTGCTCACAACCGTGCGTCAGCCGCTGCAGGAAATGGGCCGCCTCGCCGTCAGCCTTCTTATCCGGCTCATGGAGTGCCAGCGGCTCCACGCACTGCACGTCGAGCTGGCCACGGAGCTGGTCGTGCGCGACTCCACCGGCCCGGCTGCCCCAGGATAGACATCACGGCACGGCACACGGTGACCTTGACATGACAGGCATGCCTCAGCCGGTGAGCCAGGCGGCTAGGAGGCAGACGTCGTCGGCGCGCGGCGCACCGCTGGGCAGCATGGCCTGCGCCGTGACGCAGGCCTGCTCGGCCGATCTGGCCACACCATTCCGCATCGTGACGGCGAGGGCGTCGAGGCCATCGGTGATGTCGCGATGGCGGTCCTCGATGAGCCCGTCGGTGTAGAACAAGATCCCGTCGCCCCGTGCCAGGTGCCGGCGTCTGGTGGTGAAGGCGACGTCGCCGGGAACGCCGAGCATGACGCCGACTGCCGCATCGAGGTACTCGGCGTGACCCGCCCCGGCGGTGACGATCGGCGGAAGGTGCCCGGCGCTGGCGTAGGTGAGCTTGCCGACGGCCGGGTCGAGAACGGCGTAAACCACGGTGGCCAGGGCGTCGGGCAGCAGCCGGGCCAGGGCGGTGTTGGTCCGCCGCAGCACATCGGCCGGCCGGGGGTTCTCGATGGCGTAGCCGCGGAGCAGGTTGCGGACCTGGCCCATGATCGATGCGGCGGCGATGTTATGGCCTACCACGTCGCCGATGACGAGCCCGACCCGGCCGCCGTCAAGCGGGAAGGCGTCATACCAGTCGCCGCCGACCTCAAGGCCGTCCGTAGCCGGCAGGTAGCGCACGGCGAGGTCCAGGCCGGCGATCTCCGGCAGGCCGTCGGGCAGCACGGAGCGCTGCAGCGTCTCGGCGATCGTGTGATCGCGCGCGGCGGCATCGGCATGCTCCAGCCCGACGGCCATACGGCGGCCGAGCTCCTCGACCACCGCGACATCAGCCTGGGTGAAACCGGGCTGTTCAAGGCCGCGGCCCAGGGCGAGGACCCCGGCCGGACGCGGCCCGGCGGTGAGCGGTGCCACGATCACGTTGTCCGGCCGCAGCCGGCCCAAGAGGCTGGCCAGCAGTGGCGGCAGGTCAGCTTGGCTGGCCAGCCGGGCCGCCGCGTCGCGCACCAGCTGGCTGGTGCCCGTGGCGTAGACGGCCTGGACGGTCAGCTGGCCGACTTCCTGTATCGGGTAGTCGGCCAAGTCGGTGAGGATTATGCCGCGAATCTGGTCACGGTAAGTAATCGAGGCGGCGCGAAGGGAATCATCTTCGGCGGGCAGGTAGACGAGGCAGAAGTCGGCCATGCTGTCCACCACCAGCCGGGCCGCCTGCCGGAGCAGTTCGTGCCTGTCCCGGGCGGCAGCCATCAGGTCGCCGGCCTGGAGCAGGAACGTAAGCCGCTCCCTGGCGCTTTCGGCTTCGGCCTGGGCGGCTTGTTCCCTGGCCAGCAGTTCGGTCCGCTCCCTCTCGGCCCGCTGCTGGGCGGTCAGGTCGACGACGAACGACATCCAACGCAGCGGACTGCGGTCAATCACCGCCGCCCCGATGAGGACCGGCACCCGGTGCCCGTCGCGGTGGATGTACTCCTTCTCGAACGGCTGGCAGACCCCGGTCCGCCGCAGCTGCGCCAGAGCCTCCTGCTCAACTCTGGTCGACTGCGGAGGGCTCATCTTCCGCCAGTCAATGCGCCCGCCCACCAAGTCCTCGCGGGTGTAGCCGATGATGTCCAGGTAGGCATCGTTAGCATCGATGATCCACTGCTCATCCAGCGTCACGACACCGAGAACGTTCGCGTCGCGCAGCCGGACTAGCAGCTCGCAGCCATCCCGGACCGCTGCCTCCGCCCGGCGCTGCTCGGTCAGGTCACGGATCATCGCGTAGGCGCGTTGCGGCCGCCCGTCCTCGTCTCGCGCGTCCGGGACCGCGGTGACCCGCAGCCACCGCGTCTCGCCGGTGCGGCCGTGCGGCATCCCTAGCATCGCGTCGACGACCACCTCACCGGTGCGCAGCGCCACTGCCGCAGGAAGCTCCTCCGGTCGCCAGGGTGAGCCGTCCTCGTGGATGGCCCGCCACGCGGAAGCCAGTGGCCACCTGACTATTGCGTCGGCCTCAACGCCCAGGATCTCGCAGGCAGCGGGGTTGATCTCGAGCACACGGCCGTCGGCAGCGCAGTACACCACCCCTTGCGGCAGGGTCTCGAACAGCGTCCGGTACCGGTCCTCGGTCACGGTCAGCTGCTCAGCCAGCTCCTCCTGGCCGCGCCGATCTCGGACATGCGCGGTCGCGTCGGCCGCGAACACGAGCAGCCCGGCCGCGGCGGTGCCGGCGTCGGGTACCGCCTGGACCAGCTCGCCAGCCAAGATCTCACGCGGCATTGGTACTGATGCCACTACCCCTCCCCAAGATCTATGTAGCACACCAGCCGTCACGAACAGTATCAGCCCGAGTGGGAGAAACACCATTCAATGTGGCTAATTGCGGCTTTCTTAGCGATCGACCTTCGAGGGGGTGGACGCCTCGCCCGCTGATCGAAGCCGTGGCGCGGCAGGAGCACCACGCGTCCGTTCGGGATAAAATCTTTGAATTTTGCCGAACGGACGCGTGGCTTCGCGCTCATCCCACGGGTTCCGCCGCGGTGGTGTCATCCGATGAATAGTGACGCGCCAGTCGTCTTCGGCCAGTCCGGCCAGGAGTTCGGCATCTCCGGCGCCGGCCCGGACCTGTATTCCGGCGCCGATGCGTACAGGTACCACCCTGGGCGGCGCAAGAATCCGTTCGGACTGATTTTCCTTTGAATCGGTTCAAGCACTGACGCGCGCTATCGAAAACTTTCGAATCTGTTAATTCCCTATTGACTGCCAATTACTCCTCCGCGTACCTTGCCATAAATCCAACTTTCGCAACGAAAGTTTCGCATTGGGGCGAAATATTTCGATGCGAATGGGAGGCTATGCGATGAGACGCCGTAGTGTTCTGGCAGCAGGGGCGACGGGCGCGGCAGCGCTCCTTACCGGCGGTATCAGCGCCGAGGCCGCTACCCTGTCGAGGACAGCGACGGCCCAGGCGGCCGTCACAGGCGACGTGGCGTGGGCGTCCGCGTCACTGCGAGACCTGGCCGCCGGGGTAGGCCTTCGCTTCGGCTCTGCCCTTATTCCGCAGGACATAGAGGGGTCTTCAAAGTTAACCGTGGTGGTGCTGTCGCCTGGTTACTCCTTGTGTCGTGCTGGCGATCTGGGTTACGGTCGCCGAGTGCCGCGTGTGCAGGCGATGCGGACGCGGCGGCGCTGGTTTGC
>Ga0302326_10021116_pt1 | contig 13368 bp, 12 predicted proteins | sample Palsa_T0_3_FD_202264 | JGI IMG/M metagenome (GOLD analysis project Ga0302326, IMG submission 202264) | Peat permafrost microbial communities from Stordalen Mire near Abisko, Sweden - Palsa_T0_3 | ecosystem: Environmental > Terrestrial > Soil > Palsa > Peat permafrost | place: Sweden: Abisko... | reverse complement strand
CTGCTAGCGTTCCGCCAAAGACGCGAAATCCGATGTCCGCGGGATGCTCGAGGATTTCGAACATGCTCCCATTGTTACAAAACACGGTGGGCTGCGCCCGCCTGAGTCGGCTACGCCCGGCGCGATGGCACGAGTGCCCTGTCACTTAATTTTCGCAAAGATGACATTCTGCATAAATAGTGGGGCAGGCCCTCGGCCTGCGGCGGCCTCCCAGGCCGCCATTCCGGGCGACATGCGGGTCCAGGGGACCCGCGCAGGCCAAGGGCCTGCTCCACTATTTATGCAGACCCATCGACAACTCTAAACTAAGTGGCATGGGGTATGGGTGCCCACGCCACGTCGCGCGTTATAATTGCACCTGAATGGATGTATACGAAGAATTGGTGCGCTTGCGCAAGCTCGGGCAGAAATGCGCGATTGCCACCATCGTGCAGGTGCGCGGATCCATTCCCAGCTACGAAAGCGCCAAGCTGCTGGTGCGGGAAGACGGTTCCATGATCGGCACCATCGGCGGCGGGTGCGTGGAAGCCGAGGTGTGGAACGCGGCGCGCGAGGTGATGCAGACGGAACAGCCGAAACACCTCAGTTTCAATCTCGGGCAGGAAGCAGCTTACGACAACGGCCTGATCTGCGGGGGCCAGCTCGATGTCTTCGTGGAGCCCGTGTTGCCCGTGCCGGGAGCGTTCATCTTCGGCGCGGGGCACATCTCGAAGAGCATTTCCAAAGTGGCCAACCTGGCCGGCTTCTCCACCACAATTATCGATAACCGCGCGAACTTCGCCAACCGCGACCGCTTTCCCGAAGCCGCCGGGATTTACGCGGAGGAATACGAAGACGTTTTCGCCAAGCTGGCCGTCAACGAGACCAGTTACCTGATCATTGTCACGCGCGGCCATCGCGACGATATGCGGGTGTTGCGTTGGGCGGTGACCACCAGCGCGCGGTACATCGCCATGATCGGCAGCAAGCGGAAAGTCATCAACGTGATCCGCGAACTGGAGAAGAATGGCATCGCGCCGGAGAGCTTTGAGCGCGTGTTCGCGCCCATGGGATTGGAGATCGGGGCCATCTCGCCGGAGGAGATTGCCGTGTCGGTGGTGGCCGAGATGATTGCGGTGCGGCGCAACGCGGAGTCGGGCTGGCGGGCGCTCTCCAAGTCGGTTTTTTCCGACGAATCCCTGCGCGCGCTGCTGGTGAAGTGACTGCCGGGCTCATCTTGGCGGCGGGTGAATCGCGCCGTATGGGATCGCCAAAAGCGCTGCTGGAATTTCAGGGGGAGACGTTTCTGGACCGGCTGATCGGCCTGTTTTCGCGGCATTGTTCGCCCGTGATTGCGGTCCTGGGCGCGCAGGCGGAGGACGTTCGCGCGGGATTGCGCAGGGGCGGGGAAGCGCTGGTGGTGGAGAATCCGGATTACCGGCTGGGCCAACTGACCTCGATGCAATGCGGTCTGCGTGCGGCGCCTGCCGGGGCGGAGGGCGTTTTGTTTACGCTGGTGGATCATCCCGCGGTGTTGCCGGGCACGCTTGCGGCGTTGCTGTCCCCCGCGGCGACGGCGCCATTGCGCGTTCCGCGATATAACGGCCGGCGCGGGCATCCCATCTGGTTTTCCAAGGCTCTCATACCGGAGTTTCTGGCGTTGCCGGTTACATCGGCGGCGCGGGAAGTGGTAACTCGGCACGCGGGCGAGATCGCCTACATCGACGTGGACGATCCGGGGATTCTGGCCGATGTGGACGATCCGGAGGCTTACCGGCGGTTGGTGGGGGGCCTCGCATGACTATGCCATGCCGGAGGCGAGCTTCGCTCGCAGTGGGATCGGCGACGTGGCGCACGCTCTCAGCGTGCCGCGACGACACTCCTGTCGTCGCACCGGGCGTAGCCCGGCTACGGCGAGCTTCGCTCGCCGGCGATGGCAAGAGTGCCATCGCGGCACGCATGGGTGCGTGCGCCACGTCCTACGGTGCATTATGAAGCGGGCGGCGAAGTGGCTGGCTATCGCACTCGGTGTCTTGTTAGCGATAGGCATAGCGGCGCCATACTTGAGCGGCAACCGGTTGGCGCCACGGATTCGGGCGGCGCTCGAAAACGCGATGGGCCGCAAGGTGGATCTCGGCGCGGTACACTTCAGCCTGTTTATGGGACCGGGCTTCGCGGTCGACAACGTAGTGATTCACGAGAATCCCGCCATCGGCATTGAGCCGGTCGCATACGTGGGCACGCTCGCCGCCGTGCCGCGCATCGCTTCGCTATTCGGTGGACACCTGGAATTTGCGTCCATCCGGCTGGACGACGCAACCATCAACCTGGCCAAAACCGGCGACCCCTCCGAGCCGGGCCATTGGAACTTCGAACCGCTGCTGAACCGCTCCGTGATCCGTGCCATTCCCGAATTGCACGTGCGCTCGGGACGCATCAACTTCAAGTTCGGCGATACCAAATCGGTCTTCTACCTGACCAACACAGACCTGGATATTGCGCCGCCAGGGCGCGGCGCGGCGGCCTGGAGCGTGGACTTCACCGGTCAACCGGCGCGTACCGACAAGCCGGCACACGGCTTCGGCGACTTCCTGGCGCGCGGCCGCTGGACGCCCACCGGCGGCGGCCGCCTGGATTTGGACGTGCGCCTGGAGAAGAGCGCCATCAGCGAGATCATCGAGCTGCTGCACGGCCACGACGCCGGCATTCATGGTACGGTTTCGGCTCACATGCGGTTGGCTGGGCCGCTCGACGATATCCGCATCACCGGCAACATCGACGCGGAGGATGTGCATCGCTGGGATCAGATGCCCCCTTACGGGAAGCAGCGCTGGCCCCTGCGGCTGGCGGGGCGGCTCAACTTGCCGGCGCAGACCGTCGAAATGGAATCCAGCACCGCGGGCGGCCAGACACTGCCGCTGGCAGTGCGATTCCGCTGCGCCGATTATCTCTCCCAGCCGCGCTGGGGCGTGGCCCTGAATTGGAATCGCTTTTCGGCCGGCCCAGTGCTTGAGTTGGCCCGCCACATGGGCGCCGAGTTGCCGCCCAATGTGAACGTCAGCGGTTTGCTGGACGGCGTGCTGGGCTATTCGGGGCAGGGAAGCCTGCAGGGCGAGTTGGACTTTCACGATGCCTCCATCGCCGGCCCGGATTCGCCGCCCATCCGGTCGGCGCAGGCGCGCATCGTTTTCGATCGCGGGCACGCCAAGTTGGTTCCCGCGCTGGTGCGCACGGCGCAGGACGAACAGGCGCAACTGGAGGCCGATTACGACTGGAAGGCGCAATCGCTCGACTTGACGATTTCGACCGAATCGATGCAGGTGGAATCGCTGCGGGCGCAGGCCGCACTGGCCGCGATTCCGTGGCTGGCGCAGGTGGCCGGCGGCACGTGGAAAGGGCAGCTTCGCTACCAGATCGGCGGTCCTGCCCAGGCGAAGAAGGGCTGGTCCGGCGCCATCGACCTGCAAGATGCCAAGTTCCCCTTGCCGGGACTCGCCGAGCCGGTGGCGGTGGAAACGGCCAGCGTGCAGATCGACGGCGCGCGCGTGACGCTGGACCGCATGCGCGCGCGGGCCGGCAAAATCGCGTTCGAGGGCGAGTATCGCTATGAGCCGCAAATGGTCCGCCCGCATCGGCTGCGCGTCCGGATGGCGGAGGCGGACGCGGCGGAGCTGGAGCGCCTGCTGATGCCTTCGTTGCGGCACAGCCGGGGGTTGATCGCGCGGGCGCTCAGCCTGGGCCGCCCATCGCTGCCCGATTGGCTGGCCGAGCGTCACTTGGAGGCCACGCTGCAGATCGGCTCGCTGCGGCTGGGTGACGCCGAGGCGCGTGAGATCCAGGCGCATCTGCTGTGGGACGCGGCCAAGGTGGAATTCGCCGACATGCGCGCGCGTTTCGATGGCGGCCGCGTCACCGGGACGCTGGCCGTGAACCTGCGCGGCAGCCGGCCGGTGTACCGGTTGGAGGCGCGGGCGAAAGGGATCGACTGGAAAAGCGGCAAGATGGATGCGGAAACCGTGCTGGAGTCGAATGGCGCCGGCGTGGACCTGCTGGCACATCTGCATTCCACCGGCACCTTTGTGGCGCAAGGGGTAGAGATGGAGGCGCTGCCGGATCTCGAAAGCGTCTCCGGGGCTTATGATCTGGTGTGGGCGCAGGCTGGGCCGATATGGCGCTTCACCGAGTTGCAACTGGTGTCCGGCGACGATACTTATACGGGGCAAGGCGCTACGCAGCCCGACGGGCGGCTGCTGATTCAACTGACCAGCGGCAGCAAAGAGATGCACATGAGCGGAACGCTGGCCGAGTTGCGTTTGGATCAGCCCGATGCGCGGCCACAATAGTACTGCACGCCAGATTATTAACAATCGGACCTGCATCCCTTCGCTTCGCACCGTGCTAGATTGGAGCCGATTTTTGGAGGATATCTGTATGTCGAGCCGATTAAGCCGAAGCATTCTTGCCTTAGTTAGTCCCCTGCAGCGTGATCCTCGCCTACCCCGGCAACATCGTCACCTTTGACGCTCCTGGCGCCGGCACCGGTTTCCGCCAGGGCACTACCGCCACCGGCATCAACGCCGCGGGCGCCATCACGGGTTACTATGTCGACTCGGCCAACTTCTCTCACGGCTTCGTGCGCAGCCCCGGCGGCGAATTTACGGAGTTCGATGCAGGTGGCAGCACCGAGACCCTCGCCAACGGCATCAACGACGCCGGCGCTGTCACAGGCTACTACATCGACACATACGGGTTGCCCCACGGCTTCGTGCGAAGTCCCTCGGGAGTGGTTACAACGTTCGATGCTCCTCCCGCTTCCAGCAGCGGAACTTGTGCATTCGCCATCAACAATGCGGGTGCGATCGCGGGGTTTTACTTTGAAGATGCGGTGGCATACAGCTTTTTGAGGAGCCCCTCGGGCGCCTTTACTACGTTCGGCGTCCCGCGGGCGGGCGGAGCCGGGCTGAATGGCACGCGCGCCAACAGTATCAACAACTCAAACGCGGTCGCGGGCTCCTGGACCTATTCCGACGTTTATACCATTCCTAATCATGTCTTTTTGCGAACACCCCAGGGTTTCATCGAGAGCTTCAGCGCGCCGGGCGCGGGTTCGGGAGAATTTCAGGGCACTCTGCAGTACGGCCTCAACGACGCGGGCGCAGTCACGGGAACCTACATCGACGCCAAGGGAGCGACCTACGGATTTGTGCGAAGCTCCAGTGGTGGTGTCTTCACCACCATTATCGTCCCAGGCGATGCTGCGGCGAGTGCGTTGCCTTTGAGCATCGACGATGCGGGCGCCATCACGGGGAGCTTCTCCGTCCCGGCGGGTGTGAGTCACGGCTTTGTGCGCAGCCCTTCGGGCGTGTTTACACCGTTCGACGTCCCCGGCGCCGGCGGAGCCGCCTACACTGGCACTTTCCCTGGCAGCATTAACCAGGCGGGCGGCATTGCGGGCTACTTCATCGACGCAAATTCGACGAATCACGGCTTCCTGCGGACGCCATGACGGCCGTATAACAACAACGTCCGTTTCCTGCTGGCGGATTTTTTCGGCGTGCTCCTACCGTCGGGCGGCTACCGCGCACTCCTCGTCCCGCGGAACGGCGTAACCTGCCTGAGGAGCGTCGCCGTGGTGCAGTTCCAGCAGGGCGTCATGCATCACGCGGTTCGCCTCGGACACCTGCTGCTGCAACAATTCCAGTTGGCGGTGCGCAGGCAGGTTGGTATCCGGCACCACCAGATTCAGATAATCGGCGCAGGCGTCGATGACGCTCAGCGGTTGGCGCAGGTCGTGGACGAGTCCGCAGACGATTGTCCAAACCTGCTGTTGGACCGGAGCGGCGTTATCGGGAGCAATTGAAAGCATGTGGGAACCTAGGCTCGGGGGGCGAGGTTGATTATAACCTAGTTGTAACGGGATGCAAATATATTTATGCAGGATTTTTTCCGGCGCGCGAAACAGGCCCCGCGCTACACCGTCTCGGGGGTAGCGGGAGACCGCAAAAAGGGCTGGGAAGGGTGCTCGGGGAGGGACGCGGCTTCCACGCGGTTGCGCCCCTGGCGCTTGGCGCGGTAGAGCGCGGCATCGGCTTGGCGAACCAGATCGTCGGCGTGATTGATCGCGGGCGGCATGGCACACGCCGCACCCAAGCTGCAGGTCAACTTGATTTCGGTGTCTTCCAGGCGGAAGGTCTCGGCAGCGATGGCGTTGCGGATGCGCTCCGCCTGCACGAGGCCTCCGGGAAGCTCACAACCGGGCAGCACGATCAGAAATTCCTCACCGCCGTAGCGGCCGACCGCATCGTAGCGCCGGACGGAAGCCCGCATGCGCCCGGCCGCTTGACGCAGCACAGCATCGCCCGCCATGTGGCCGAATTCATCGTTGACGGGCTTGAACCCATCCAGGTCCGCCATCAGTACGATCAAAGGCTCTCCGCTGCGGTTGGAGCGCGCCAGCTCGTTCTGCAGGATGTCGAAGATGGCGGTGCGGTTCCACAGGCCGGTCAAGCCATCCCGGGTGGCCCGCTCGCGCAGCGCCTCGCGGGCTTCCACCAGTTCGTCCTGCAAGGCCAGGACGCGTTGGCCGGCAACCAGGCGAGCACGCAACTCATCCACCTGGAATGGTTTCACGATGTAATCGTCTGCGCCCGATTCGATGCCCTTGACCACGTCCTGCAAATCCGCGCGCACGCTGAGCAGCAGCATGTAAATATACCGGTCGTGCACGGTGGCGCGCACTTTGCGGCAGACCTCCGCGCCTTCCATGCCGGGCATCATCCAATCGAGCAGCGCCAGGCGTGGCCCATTCGGTTGCCGTAGGCTATCCCAGGCCTGCTGGCCATCGGAGACCACGATGACCTGATAGCCCCACTCCAGGAGCATCTTCTGCAGCATGTCCCGAAACAAAGGGCTGTCGTCGGCTACCAGGATCTGGGCCGAAGAACTCTCGCGCGATGTCGACGATTCCATCTACCGCTGACATTATAACCTCCTGGGCGGCGGATCGACCAGAGTTGTCGCCGGCATGCAAGGTGATTTACGATTCATAAGTACCGGCCTAGGCGGGCTAGGCACGCCTGCGCCGGCAGCAGCGCCGAGGCTGCACGTTGAGAGCGGGCGGCATCCGACACGTATGGAGAAGCAATGAAGAATCAAACGGCATACTGGATTCTTACCGGGCTGCTGGCCGCCTGGCTGGCGTTCGGAGGCGTCCTGGACCTCGCCCGCGTCAGTGCCACGCGGGAGATCATGCTGACGCTGCACTACCCCGACTACCTGCTCTACATACTGGGAGTGTGCAAGCTCCTCGCCGTCATGGCTCTGCTCTATCCCGGCGCGCGCTTTCTCCGCGAATGGGCCTACGCCGGCGTCACGTTCGACGCGTTGGGCGCATTTTTATCGCATTGCGCGGTGCACGACACACTTACGCATACCGCCGCGCCACTGCTGATGCTGGGGCTGGCGGCCGGCAGTTACCTATTGCGTCCCGAAGGCTTGCGCCTCTCGGCGGTCTCGTCCCGGCATTGATACAATCTCCTTCAATGCCAAAATCAGCCGTCATTCTAGTGGCCGCCTGCGCCGCCGCGCTGTCCGGGGCGCCTCTGGATCGCAAAGATGTGGAATACGCCCGGCCCGGTGGCGTGCCGCTGCTGCTCGACTTGCATGTGCCGGATGGCCCCGGACCGTTCGCCGCCGCCATTCTCATCCATGGCGGAGGCTTCGACGAAGGCGGCAAGAGCACCAACGTCCGGCCGCTGTTCGAGCCGTTGACCAACGCGGGATTTGCCTGGTTCAGCATCGATTACCGTCTGGCTCCCGCGGTCCGTTTTACGGAGGCGATGGAGGATGTGTGGAGCGCCATCCGGTGGGTGAAGGCCAATGCCGCGATGTACCACGTCGACGTTGCGAAGATCGCCCTCATCGGCGAATCCGCCGGCGGGTTCTTCGTGAACTATGCGGGCACGCACGAAACGCCGGCCACACGGGTGGCCGCGGTAGTCGATTTCTACGGGCCGTCGGATTACGGAAAGCTCGCCCAACTGCGGCGCGATCATCCGGAGCGTTTCAATATGGCGACCATCAACCGGCACGCATCGCACGGGGGCGGCATTCATTTCTTCGGCGTGGAGCAACTCGACGAAGCCGGTCTGGCGAAATTGCATGCGGTAGCGCCCATCGCCGCGGTCCACAAGGGCATGCCTCCATTTCTGGTAATCCACGGCACCAAGGACGACCAGGTGGATTACGAGCAATCGACGGAGTTCTGCGATGCGATCCGGCATGTGGGGGCGAACTGCGAGTTGATCCCTATCGAAGGCGGCGGGCATGGCATGTCCGGCTGGGCCGCACCGGAGAAACAGCATTGGAAACCGGAGATGGTCGCGTGGCTCAGAAAGACTTTGCAGGTGAAATAGCGATTGCCGCGATGCGGCGCGTTGTGTTTTACTGTGCCTCATGAAGCCTATCATGTGGGCATTCCTGGTGGCCGCGCCCCTGGCGGGCCAAGTAAGTATCGCGCAGCACGGTATCGAGTACATTTCGGTCGAGATCAAGGGCAAGCCGTTCACCCAGTTTTTCATCGGACCCGAAACCAACAAGCCTTATTTGCATCCGCTGCGCGCAGCAAGCGGCAAGATCGTGACGCGCGGTTACCCGATGGAAGACATACCCGGAGAATCGCACGACCATCCCCATCACCGCGGGCTGTGGTTCGCGCACGGCGATGTGAACGGTTTCGATTTTTGGGGTAACGAGACGCGCGGCGCCAAGTTCGGGCGCATCGTGCTGGCCAAGGTCGACAGCCTGACTGGCGGGAAGGACTCAGGCTCGATCGCCGCCACCTTCGAATGGCGCGACCCCGCCGGCAAAGCGCTGCTCACGGAAGCCCGCCAGACGACTTTCTATGCGCAGCCCAAGACCCGCACCATCGACTTCGACATCACCCTCACGGCCCTTGAGAAGGTGGTCTTCGGCGACAGCAAGGAAGGCACTTTTGCATTGAGGCTGGCGTCCGCGCTGGAAGCGCCGCACGCGGGCGCTCCCGCACAGCCGGTGCGCACCGGCCACATGGTGGACTCCCAGGGCCGCGAAGGCGAAAAGCAGATCTGGGGCAAGCGGGCCGACTGGGTCGATTTTGCCGGCGTGGTGGAAGGCGAGCCGCTGGGGATCGCCATGTTCGACAATCCGTCGAATCCTCGACACCCGATGTGGTGGCACGTGCGCGACTATGGGCTGTTCGCGGCCAACATCTTCGGCCTGCGGGAATTCGAGAACGACAAGAGCAAAGACGGCAGTCTGACGTTGGCGCCCGGCGAAACACTGCGCTTCCGCTACCGGGTGACGATCCACCCCGGAGATGCCCAGAGCGCGCATATCGCCAAGCTTTACGCGGATTACGCTGGCGGGCGATAGATCTCGCGTACCAGGGGCACGATGGTTGCGGGAACCAGATGCTCCCAGTCGAGGCCCGCGCGGACGCGCCGGCGCACCTCACTGGCCGAGATGCCGCTCAAACCGGTGGGCACGCCCAGAGCGCGGATCGCGTGGCCCAGATGCGGCGGCGGACGGTATGACCCCTCACGGGATGCCACAAGCAGTTGGAAGACTTCAAGCATTCGGTCGAACGCGTGCGGATCGGCGTTATCCCAGCTTTCGATGCGCTCGGCGGCATCCCGGCCGCAGACGAACGTCAATTGCGCCCCGGCGCCATACGCTGCGCGGCACTCCTGCGCGATCTCGACAAACAGCCCGCCATCGGAGGCAGCCGCGGACAGGCCGGGGCAGGAGGCCACCGCGGCGCGCAACATGGTGGCGCGCTGGGTGAAATTGGCGCCTACGTAGCGCTTATGAGGGAACGCGCGTGGCAGGACCAGCGCTACTTCGTCAACTTCCGCCAAGGCCGCTTGGGCAAGCGCCAGGTGGGCTTTCGTTGGCGGGTTGAAGCTGCCGGGAAGGATTCCCAGGCGGACAGGTTGTCCGGGGCACCGCCACAAGAATTGCATGACGATTCTGACCCAATATCGCAGCAGGTGGGTACGTTGGCCCACATGAAGACACAAAGGGCGCGAGATGGCTCTCGCGCCCCGAGTGATTGATACCGGGATTAAGCGGCGGCCAGCAGATCGTCGATCGACTCAGCGGCCTGGAACTCATGGCGGTCGGCGGCTTCCTGGCAACGGATGCAAAAGGCCGCCCACGGCACGGCGTCGAGACGTTTGGGCTTGATATCCTCTTCGCAGTGCATGCAAATTCCATAGCTGCCGTCGTTCATGCGGAATAGGGCGGCGCGCACATTGCGCAGCAAGCCTGCTTCACGGTCCAAGTTGCGGATCGCAAGTTCCCTCTCTCCAGCAAGTTGCACCTCATCGAGGGCGTCCGGGGTTTTTTCGATCAGGATCTCATCGCGGTTGCGAAGTCCCTTGGATAGCTCCGCTTGCTTGGCTTCCAGCATTGCTTTGTATTTGTCGAGCTCGGTTCTGTTCATGATCGTTCTCCTATCTTTTTTCGTTCTTTCTATTCGGGTTCATTTCGCCCGACAGAGAATAGACGAAATTTCACCGCAAAAGTTTCATAAAATCTCAGCCTGTTCGGCTCAAATCCTGGCGACCTTCTCTGAAAGCCGCCACACGGGAAACCACTGTAGCAACTTCAATACCAAATTGCAAAGGTAACTTCACAGATGCAAGTACTATACCGAAAGTTACAGTCTAATTGGCCACCGAACGGCTTTGCGATCCGTTCTGCACAGATTAGTGCCGGAATGGAGCGCTTTTATCAGCAGACGTTCAAATGGCGGTTGGGTTACGATCTGGTAGCGAGGACGGGTCCCGTACCAGGTGTGCAATATCCGGACAGCGATTGTCAAAATGGAGGCACGCGGAGCGGCCGGACGGGAGACTCCGCATGCGACGCTAAGCGAAAAATCGACAAAACGTGAGCAATGTGTCGCTTTATGTCGCACGCCGCCTTAAATCGGGTTGCTTGGCCCGCTGTGCATTCCGCAACCAAATTAGCACGCCGTTGAGCGGCGGCTGGTCCGCGGGCGATGAGACGATTTTTGTTTCCAACGGGTTACGGCCGGTCGCGAGAGCTGTCACCGCGGTTGCGGCCCGAGAGGCCGCGCAGGCGCGAACCGGACCGCACGGCGTACTGTACCACGCTTGTCAGAGTCTCCATCTGAATTCTTGACCGGTTCCCACGGGCCATGATATATATAGACGCCGGAGGGTTCCGGAATAAGGAGGAGGAGTGCGCCAGTTGTATACCAGAAGTGTACCCTATTTTAGGCTAGGCGTGGTTGCCATATTTGCGCTCGGCTCGGGTCTCATGGCGCAAAGCGGGAATCCGGTTACCATCGCCATACAGCCAACGCCGGCCACCACCATTGCGTTCGGTTTCAGCGGCTTCAACACGCCTCAACCACGAAACGGCGTGGAGTATTACGATCAGAAGTTCCTGACGGCTGCGACACCGCTGAAAGGCGGGTGGGTGCGGTATCCCGCGGGAACGGCCTCTTTGGCCTTTGATTGGAACCCTGCTAATCTTACCGGCAGCCACATCAATATAACCTGGATGGACTCCCTGATTCAGGGCAACCCGGCCCCGGTGACCGGGCAGGCGGCCAACATCCTGCAGATTTCCCAGGAGCTTACGCAGGCCAAAGGCGGAGTGTCGCTTTCCGATTTCGCCACTTTCGCCAGCACCTTGGGAGCGGCGGCGGTGCTCTGCTTCAACACCTACACGGACACCAACACCGGCAGCGCCACGCAGATGGCGTTGGCGGCCCAAAGCCTCGGCATACACGTGGTGGAATGGGAGTTGGGGAACGAAGCTTATCTGTACCCGCTGATCTACCCTTCCGCTCCGGCTTATGCGGCCTCCGTTTACAATCCGTACTATAACGGTGTAATCGCCGGGGTTCCCACGGCCACGGTGGGTTTGTTCTACGCGGGTCAATATCCCGGAACGCAGCCCAACGCCTTTCCGCCTACATGGTTCCCAAGCTGGGACACCGGCCTGCAGAGCTACACTCCCCAGTATTGGAACGCGGCGTCGAATCATATTTATCCGATCGTATCGCCGCAAAGCGCGCAGAACACGATGTGGACTTTGAACGGCCTTCTGGCTTATGCCAGCTCGGATTACATCACCTCCTACTTAGTCCCTCTGTTGGGGCCCAATACTCCAATTTACATTACGGAGTTCAACTGCTGTTCCGATTACTCCAACAAGTTCTTGAGCTATCTGTACAATGGGATCTTCATGGCGGAATACACGGCGCGGCTGTCGACAGTTCCGAGCGTGAAGGGCGTGGGAATCAACTCCCTGTATACCGATAACAGCGACTATCATGGACTGGTTCAATCGGTAAACGATTTTGAGTCTTATTTGATCGGCCAAGTGGAGGCCAATCCGAACTATTCCACGGACACGGCCACCGATCCAAACACGCAATTCCAGTTCTACACTTCCGCCCCGGGGCTTGCCATGGAGGTGGCCAACCAGGCCATCAATAGCGGCAACCAGCTTTTGCCCACGACGGTCACCGGCGGGTCAACCGTTTCTATCCTGGGATTCGACGGCAATCCCATACCCGCCATCTATGCGCAAGCTTACCAGGGAAGCAGTGGGAACCATAACCTTCTGATCACCAACAAGTCGGGGCATGCCGAGAAGGTTACGATTCAGTACAACGGCCACGGCGTGAAGGCGACGATGAACGTGACGTATGTGTCGAGTTCGAGCCCTACGGCGGCCAACACGGCCACCGCGCAGACCAACGTGCAGATTCAAACGACGACCTCCAGTAACCCGATTCAAATAGGGCCGTACAGTGTGACTTGTGTGACCTGGTGACGGTGGGGTAGCCGGGCTACGCGCCTGCGCAGGCAGGAGTGCCGACGGGGGTGCGCGACATAGAAGTGGGGATACGGACCACGCGACTTGAGCCGACGGATCGCAGAAAAGAGTCATTCGGCAGTTGGCCCGACGGCGATGGGAACGTAACAAACAGCGCTTAACAGCCAGCCGCCCGTGACCGGGTTCGCCCTCCCCGGCGGGGGGCGGCGGAAGCGCGGACACGCAAGGATCTCGCGGTTTTCTTTGAGTTTTTCGCGCCTCTCCGCTTTTGTATCGCACACCCTGCCGACGCGCCGACGCGGGAGCGTGCGCCGCGCGTCCGCGGACCCGGTTACCATGGTAGTCTGCGCATTGGAATCCACACATCCATAGCTGTGTCGCTGGAAGATGCGGCTCTGAAAGCATCCGGGCTGGGCGCCAACACGTTTCAGATTTTTTCATCGAGCCCCCGGATGTGGCGCGCCTCTGCGCCGGACGCCGAACAGATCCGGCTCTTGAGGCGCGCCCGCGAACGGCTCGATCTGAATCCGC
>Ga0302326_10021115_pt1 | contig 13368 bp, 14 predicted proteins | sample Palsa_T0_3_FD_202264 | JGI IMG/M metagenome (GOLD analysis project Ga0302326, IMG submission 202264) | Peat permafrost microbial communities from Stordalen Mire near Abisko, Sweden - Palsa_T0_3 | ecosystem: Environmental > Terrestrial > Soil > Palsa > Peat permafrost | place: Sweden: Abisko... | reverse complement strand
CACGGTGAGAGGACTTGCATGACGGCATCTGAGCTGGTCGATCTCGCCGCTGAGGGCGCATTGGCCGCCATGCCGGGCGACGTCTGGCTGGCCGACCGAAGCTGGACCCGTCCGCAGTGGACGGTCGAGGAGCTGGCGGCGGCCAAGGCCGGACGAACCATCTCGGTGGTGTTGCCCGCCCTCAACGAGGAAGACACCGTCGAATCAGTAATCGACAGCATCTCACCGCTGGTCGGGGGTCTGGTCGACGAGCTGATCGTGCTCGACTCGGGCTCCACCGACGACACCGAGATCCGGGCGATCGCTGCCGGGGCCCGCGTCGTGACACGCGAACAAGCGCTGCCCGAGATCGCGCCGCGGCCCGGCAAAGGCGAGGTGCTGTGGCGGTCGCTGGCGGCCACCGGCGGCGACATCGTGGTATTCGTCGACTCGGATCTGATCGACCCGCACCCGATGTTCGTGCCGCGGCTGCTCGGGCCGCTGCTCACCGAGGACGGCATTCACCTCGTCAAGAGCTTTTATCGGCGGCCGTTGAACGCCCATGACGCCAGCGGTCGCGAGGGCGCGACCGGCGGTGGCCGGGTCACCGAGTTGGTGGCACGGCCGTTGCTGGCGGCGCTGCGACCCGAGCTGGGCTGTGTTTTGCAGCCGCTGGGCGGCGAGTATGCAGCCACCCGCGAACTGCTGACGTCGGTGCCGTTCGCGCCCGGCTACGGCGTCGAGATCGGCCTGCTGATCGACACCTACGACCGGCTGGGTCTCGACGCGATCGCGCAGGTGAATCTCGGCGTGCGGGCGCACCGCAACCGGCCGCTGGCCGAGCTGGGTCCGATGAGTCGTCAGGTCGTCGCCACGCTGCTGTCCCGCTGCGGCATCCCCGACTCCGGCGTCGGCTTGACGCAGTTCTTCGTCGACGGCGACGGATACGCGCCGCGCACCTCGGCGGTGTCGCTGGCCGACCGGCCGCCGATGAACGCCGTGGCGATCGCCAGCCCGGCGGAGCCGGGCGCAGCGGGTCGCCACCAGGGACCGCTGCGACCGCGCCGCCCGTAGAGCCGGGCGCAGCGGGTCGCCACCAAGAGCCTTGGCGACGGCGTCGGACCGATAAGGCAATATCGGTGCCGTGGCGTTGGTGTTGCTCTACGTGGTGGTCTTGGTCCTGGTAGCGATCGTGCTGTTCGGGGTTGCCAGTGTGCTGTTCGGCCGCGGCGAGCCGCTGCCGCCGCTGCCGCGGGGGACAACGCCGACGGTCCTGCCAGCGTCCGGCGTGACCGGCGCTGACGTCGACTCGGTCAAGTTCACCCAGACCCTGCGCGGCTACAAGACCAGCGAGGTGGACTGGGTGCTGGACCGGCTCGGCCAGGAACTCGACCAGCTGCGTGGCCAGCTGTCGTCGGTGCACGCCGTTGCCGCCGCCGAGATGGCAGCCGATGACGAGCGACGCGCCGCCGATGTCGACGACGACCAGGAGCAGACATGACGGCGCCCGACGACGGCCTGGTCCGCTGCGACTGGGCGGTTGGGCGGCCCGACAGCCCGGACTTCCTGCTGTACCGCGACTACCACGACAAGGAGTGGGGCCAACCACTGCACGGGCGGGTGCCGCTGTTCGAGCGGATGAGTCTGGAGGCCTTCCAAAGCGGCCTGTCCTGGCTGATCATCTTGCGCAAACGGGAGAATTTCCGGCACGCCTTCGCCGGCTTCGACATCGAGAAGGTCGCCCGCTTCACCGACGCCGACGTGGCCCGCCTCATGGCCGACCAGGGCATCGTCCGTAATCGCGCCAAGATCGAGGCGACCATCGCCAATGCGCGGGCTACCGCCGATACTGAGGTCGACCTCTCGGAGCTGCTCTGGTCGTTCGCGCCGGCGAAGCGACCGCGGCCCGCGACCATCGCTGACGTCCCCGCTACGACGCCGGAATCCACCGCCATGGCACGCGAATTGAAGCGCCGCGGGTTCCGCTTCGTCGGTCCTACGACTGCGTACGCGCTGATGCAGGCGACCGGGATGGTCGACGATCACCTGCGGGCGTGCTGGGTGCCTCCAGCCGTCGCCTGAAACGCCGAGCCGGAGGTCATGTGCACCTGCCCGCGCGGATAGGGAACAATGGAGGGGTGAATGTGCAGTTGACGGGCCAGCTCGAATCTGGAGGGAGCGCTCGATGGCGGCGATGAAGCCCCGGACCGGTGACGGTCCACTGGAAGCGACGAAGGAGGGGCGCGGCATCGTGATGCGGGTACCGCTGGAGGGCGGTGGCCGACTCGTCGTCGAGCTGACACCCGATGAAGCCGCTGCACTGGGCGACGAGCTCAAAGGCGTCACCAGCTAGACCGTCACGCGCACACCTTCTGGTAGATCTCCAGTGTCTGCTGCGCGATCTGCGCCCAGGAGAACTCCGCGATGCAGCGCTGCCGCCCCGCTCGGCCGTAGCGCTCCGCCCTCTCCGGGTCGGCGATCAACGCGTTGACCGCCTTGGCGATCCCGGCCTGGTAACCGGCCGCGTCGTCGGCGTCGTAGTGCACAAGCGAACCGGTCACCCCGTCATCGACGACCTCGGGTATGCCGCCCACATCCGACGCCACCACCGATGTGCCGCAGGCCATCGCCTCGAGGTTGACGATCCCCAGCGGCTCGTACACCGACGGGCACACGAAAACCTTTGCCGCCGATAGCATTTCGCGGATCTTGCCGATGGGCAGCATCTCCCGCACCCAGAACACGCCGGTGCGCGAATCGGAGAGCTCGGCCACCCCGGTACTCACCTCGGCGGCGATTTCCGGTGTGTCGGGGGCTCCGGCGCACAGCACCAACTGGATGTCGGGATCGAAATCGTGCGCGGCCGCCAGCAGGTGCGCGACGCCCTTCTGTCGGGTGATCCGCCCGACGAATGCGACGATCGGCCGGCTGCGGTCGACGCCGATGTCGGTCAGCACCGACTCGCCCGGCGACGATTCCAGCGCGTCGGCCGGATACCAGACGTCGGTGTCAATCCCGTTGCGCACAACTTGCACCCGGTTGGGATCGACCGTCGGATAGACCCGTAGCACGTCTTCGCGCATACCGGAGCTGACGGCGATCACCGCGTCGGCGGCATTCACCGCGGTCTGCTCCACCCACGACGAGATCCGGTAGCCGCCACCGAGTTGTTCGGCCTTCCATGGCCGCAACGGCTCCAGCGAATGTGCCGTCAGCACATGGGGGACGCCGTACAGCAACGACGCCAGATGCCCGGCCATCCCGGCGTACCAGGTGTGGCTGTGGACGACGGTGGCCTCCGCGGCCGCGTTCGCCATCACCAGATCGGTCGACAGCGTCGAGAGCGCCGGGTTGGCGCCGCGCAGTTGCGCGTCGGGTTGGTACGCGAACGCCCCCGGCCGCGGCGCGCCTTGGCAGTGCACGTCAACCTGGCACAACTTGCGTAGTTGCGCGACGAGCTCGGTTACGTGTACCCCGGCTCCGCCGTAAACCTCCGGCGGGTACTCCCGAGTCATCATCGCCACGCGCATACCCGGCACCGTAGTAGTCGAGCTCGGACCGCGCAGCTCCGGCCACCCTGTATACCGAAGTCATCCAAATTTGTTGATGGACAGTTGGTCAGCGTGGGTATTCAGGTGGTTGATCTGGCAGGGGTTTGCGACGGCCGTTAGGTTTGATGCATGAGGGAAGCGCCACAAGTGCTGGGCATTGTCCTGGCCGGCGGTGAGGGCAAGCGGTTATATCCATTGACCGCCGACCGGGCCAAGCCAGCGGTTCCCTTCGGTGGTGCCTATCGGCTGATCGACTTCGTGCTGTCCAATCTGGTCAACGCCCGCTATTTGAGGATCTGCGTTCTCACGCAGTACAAGTCGCATTCATTGGACCGTCACATTTCGCAGAACTGGCGACTGTCCGGTCTGGCCGGCGAGTACATCACCCCGGTCCCCGCCCAGCAGCGGCTCGGCCCGCGTTGGTACACCGGCTCCGCGGACGCGATCTATCAGTCGCTCAACCTGATCTACGACGAGGATCCGGACTACATCGTGGTTTTCGGAGCCGACCACGTCTACCGGATGGATCCCGAGCAGATGCTGCGCTTCCACATCGAGAGTGGCGCAGGGGGCACGGTCGCGGGGATCCGGGTGCCCCGTGCCGAGGCAAGTGCGTTCGGCTGCATCGACGCCGACGAATCCGGCCGCATCCGCGACTTCGTCGAGAAGCCGATCGATCCGCCGGGTACGCCCGACGACCCGGACGCCACGTTTGTGTCGATGGGCAACTACATCTTCACCACCAAGGTCCTGATCGACGCGATCCGCGCCGACGCCGACGAAGACCACTCCGATCACGACATGGGCGGCGACATCATTCCCCGGCTGGTTAACGACGGGATGGCCGCGGTCTACGACTTCAACGACAACGACGTGCCGGGTGCCACCGACCGCGACCGGGGTTACTGGCGCGACGTCGGGACGCTGGACGCGTTCTATGACGCGCATATGGATCTGGTGTCGGTGCACCCCGTGTTCAACCTCTACAACAGGCGCTGGCCGATCCTCGGTGCGTCGGAGAACCTGGCGCCGGCCAAGTTCGTCAATGGTGGTTCGGCGCAGGAGTCGGTGGTGGGTGCGGGCAGCATCATCTCGGCGGCCTCGGTGCGTAACTCGGTGCTGTCGTCCAACGTCGTGGTCGACGACGGCGCCATCGTGGAGGGCAGCGTGATCATGCCGGGCGTGCGGGTCGGCCGCGGCGCGGTGGTCCGTCACGCGATTCTGGACAAGAACGTCGTCGTCGGACCCGGCGAGATGGTCGGGGTTGATTTGGAGAAGGATCGCGAACGCTTCGCGATCAGCGCCGGCGGCGTTGTCGCGGTGGGCAAGGGCGTCTGGATCTAACCTTCACCACACGTAGGGCAGCAGCCGGTCGTGCACCCGTTGGGTGTAGTCCCCTCAGGTCTGTACGTCGCGGCGGCGAAAGGCCGCCAGTCCCAGCGTGATCAGCGCGACGTCGATCGCCAACAAGCACAGCAGTGGAACTGGCGTGAAGGCGCCGGCGGTGACAAGCGGGATGTGCGCGAACGGCTCCAGGTCGAGCACCCACTGCGGAAAGCCGGACAGCGAACCGATCAGGTACAGCGCGACGAATCCGACCAGCACACCCCATGCGACCGGACTGAAACGCGGTACCAGACCGAACAATGCGACGGTTACCGCGGCTGGCAGCCACACAGCCGGCAGCTGAACCAGGGCGGTGCCCGCGACCATCCACAGTTTGCCGCCGACGTCGTGGGCGGCGACTCCGTAGCTGAGGCCGGCGACCGCACCGGCGATCACGATCGCGACCGCCGAGCCGATCAGTGCCATCATGAGATGACTTGTCAGCCAACGGCTTCGGCTCACCGCTCCACTCAGCAGCGTCTCGGCACGTTGACCGGCCTCTTCCTGGTGCAGCCGCAGCGTCAGCGACACGGCGAACGCGGCCGCCATCATGCCCAGCATGCAGAATGCGGCCGCGACGAAGGCCTGCTCCAAGACGTTGGTGCCGCCCATGCGCACGACGATGTCTCGTGCCGTATCGCCGCCCAGCTCATCACCGATGCCGTGGATGATGCTGCCGATCAGCAGGCCGTAAAGGCACAGCCCGAAGGTCCACAGCAGCAGCGACCCACGATCCAGCCGCCAGGCCAACCCGAAAGCATTCCGCAGCAACGGTGTTGCGGCGCCCGGGCCGGGCCGTTCGGCGATCAACCCAGCCCCGACGTCACGACGCGCGAGCAGCTGGTAGGCCAGCGCGGTGAGCAGCAGCGTCGTCGCCAGATGCAACAGCAGCACCCACCACCGGTCACCGGCGTACGGGCGGACCTGCAGCGACCAGCCCAGCGGCGAGAGCCACGACAACGCAGGTGAGCCGGCGTCGCCGACGGCGCGCAGCGTGAACGCGGTGGCCAGCACCGCGAATGCCGCACCGCGCGCGAAACGTGCGCTCGCCGAAAGTTGGGCCGACACCGCGGCGACGGCGGTGAATACCAGACCCGAGCAGGCCAGTGCCGCACCGAAAGCCAGTGACCCGGTTGCCGGGACGCTGGTGCCCAACAGGCCGGCCGCACCGAGCGCGCCGGTGGTTAGCGAGGCCCCGGAGGACAACAGCAACGCCGCGGTCAGGCTGGCGTACCGGCCCACCGCGGTCGAGTCGATCAGCTCGGCACGGCCGGTTTCCTCGTCGGCGCGGGTGTGGCGGATGACGGTGAGGATGACCGCCACGGCGATCAGCAGATGGAACATGCCGGCTTTCCAGATGCCGGTCGCGCCCAGGCTGTCGTTGTAGATCTTTCCGTAAATCGCCCGCTGCGCGGGGCTGGCCATGATCGTGGCGGCGAAGCCGGCGCGGGCCGCCTGGTCCGGGTACACCTTCTCGATGCCGCCGATGTAGACAGTGGCCAGTGGCGTCGACAGCAGTAACACCCAGAGCGGCAAAACAATCCGGTCGCGTCGCAGGTAGAGCCGTAGCATGCCGAGGGTTCCGGTGAAGGCCGAACCATGTTGTGGGGCCTCGTGCGCCGGATGCTGCGGTCGTTCCAATGTGGTGGTCATGAGCGCGCTCCTTGATCGCTCAGCTCCCGCTGACCGTCGGCGCCGTAGTGGCGCATGAAGAGCTCTTCCAGAGTGGGGGGTTGGCTGACCAAGCTGCGCACACCGGTGTCGCCGAGTACCCGGATGAGTTCGCCGAGGCCTTCGCTGTCGACGTGGGCGTGCAGCGTGGTCCCTTCGTAGCTGACGTCCTCGACGCCACGGATGCGGGTGAGATCGCCTGGGTCGTTGAGCAAGTCGGCGGTGATCGTCGTGCGGCTGAGATGCCGCATCGATTCCAGTGTCCCGCTCTCGACGGTCTTGCCGGCGCGGATGATCGTCACCCGTTCGCAGAGTGCCTCGGTTTCGGCCAGGATGTGGCTGGACAGCAGGACCGTCGCGCCGCGATCGCGTGCTTCGGCGACGCACTGCTGAAAGATGTTCTCCATCAACGGGTCCAGGCCACTGCTCGGCTCGTCGAGGAGCAGCAGCCGGGCCCGCGACGAGAAGGCGGAGATCAGCGAGACCTTCTGCCGGTTGCCTTTGGAGTAAGTGCGGGCCTTCTTGTGCGGGTCGAGTTCGAAGCGCTCGATTAGCTCGGCACGTCGCTTTTCGTCGATGCCGCCGCGCATGCGGGCCAGCAGGTCGATCGTCTCGCCGCCGGTGAGGTTCGGCCACAGCGTGACATCACCGGGAACATAGGCGATCTGCCGGTGTAGGTCGACCGCATCGGCCCATGGGTCACCGCCGAGTAGGCGCGCCGTGCCCGAGTCGGCCTTCACCACGCCCAGCAGTACCCGGATGGTCGTGGACTTTCCGGCCCCGTTGGGCCCGAGGAAGCCGTGCACCTCGCCCTCCCGCACCGTCAACTCCAGGCCGTCGAGGGCGCGAACCGTACCGAAAGTCTTTGTCAGATTGCGGATTTCGATCGGCGTGTGATTTCTGTCAACCGGCATCAGATTCTCCTTGAACATTTTGACGTGCGGCTTCGCCTAGAAATGCCTCGTACATATGGCTGTCGGTCATCAGACCGTTGGTGTAGAGCTCCAGGGCAGGTAGCACCATGTCCTGGGCGTAGTCGCGGAGCACTGCGCGTAGATCCGTTGGGGTCTCGTGCATCTGGATGTACAGCAGGAAGCCGCCGCCGCCGGTGATCGCCAAATACTTGGACCGGGCTTTGGGATCCCGGCTGGGCTTCAGGATCCCGCTACTGACCCCTTCGTCCAGATAGCTCTCGGCGTTGTCGATCATCGTGCGCCAAAACGTTCTCGCGAGCTCGCCACCGGCCTGCATGCTGCGCACCAGATAGGCCATCAAGGGTGCGTACTCCTCGATCTCGGCCATCGCGGCGAACCAGGTTGCCGGGTCGCTGGAGTTCATCGCCTCGGACTTACTGCTGCGAATCTCCTCGGCGACGTAGTCGTCGCAGGCCTTACGCAGACCGTCTTTGGAACCGAAGTGGTGGATGACGAGCGCAGCGCTCACGCCCGCCGCTTCGGCGATCGGGCGCAGTCCGACGCTGAAGCCCTGCTCGCCGAACCGCTCGATCGCCGCGTCGCGGATCCGGGCCGCGGCGGTGAGATCGTCGACTGAACGCATGTTCAGAATACTAAACACTCGTTCAGTGGGACGTCAAGGGAGTAACCCGTCACGAATCCGTAAAGAGCGTGAAGTCAGTCGCGAACGGCGGCCAACAGGCCGTCGCCGAGCGGCACCAGGGCCGGGGTGAGCAGCTCGTTCTCGGCGATGAGCCGCGCCGCCTCGCGCACCGCGGCCACCTCTGCGTCGCGGGCTGCCGGATCGCCGGCTCGGCCGCCGGCCGCCGCGCCGTGCACGACGATCACGCCGCCGGAGCGCAGCAGCCGTACACCTTCGACCACGTAGTCCGGCTGGTCGAGCGGGTCGGCGTCGATGAACACCAGGTCGTAGGAGTCGTCGGCCAGCCGGGTCAGCACTTCCTGGGCTCGGCCGCTGATCAGCCGGGTCCGCGACGCGCCGATGCTCGCGTCGGAGAAGGCCTCCTTGGCGATCCGCTGGTGTTCAGGCTCGATGTCGATGGTGGTCAGCACGCCGTCGTCGCTCATCCCGGACAGCAACCACAAGCTGCTGACACCGGCGCCGGTGCCGACCTCGACGACGGCCTTTCCGCCGCTGAGTTTGGTCAGCAGGCTCAGCAGCGCTCCGACCGCAGGCGTTACCGCGCCGGTGCCGATGTCGGCGGCACGCTCGCGGGCGGCCAGCAGCACCGAATCCTCGGAGATCGAACCCTCGGCATGCGCCGAGAGGGAGTCGGCCCGACTCGTCGTCGCTGGCTGGCCTGGCGGGCGATCGGTCGTGGCCATGGCGTGAGCGTAAGTCCAACCCCTGCCGCGTGCAGTCAGGCGCGCCCGTCACCGGCGAAGCGACACGCTCAACGAATCGGCGTGATCGAAACGTAATGTGACCGATATGTCCAGCGCAACGGGGGTATCGGCGCCATTCTCAGTGAAAGCTCAGTGCGATCACATACCGCACACACGCCGATAGACGACGGTATCTCCCATGGAGCGTGGAGGTCGCTGGTCCGGGAATACATCCCGCTATCTTCGCGTTGCCCGCGGTGATGAATTGCCGAGCATTGACGGTAATCTGAACCCGGAGGATTTGAACATAACCACACTCTTGAGCCCGTCCAGCATGTCGCACCCCGAGCAGTACCGCGACGCTGATTGGATCGAGCCCGCTGAGGAGCCCTACGGCACGGCGGTCTTCGACGCGACCGGAGACAAGACGGCCATGCCGTCCTGGGATGAGCTGGTGCGTCAACACGCCGATCGGGTCTACCGGTTGGCGTATCGCCTCTCCGGCAACCAACACGATGCCGAGGACCTGACCCAGGAAACCTTTATCCGGGTTTTCCGGTCGGTGCAGAACTACCAGCCGGGGACCTTCGAGGGCTGGCTGCACCGCATCACCACCAACCTCTTCCTGGACATGGTGCGTCGTCGCGGCCGGGTCCGGATGGAGGCGCTGCCCGAAGACTACGACCGGGTGCCGGCCGACGAGCCGAACCCCGAAGAGATCTACCACGATGCGCACCTGGGTCCTGACCTGCAGGCGGCGCTGGATTCACTGGCGCCCGAGTTTCGCGCGGCAGTGGTCCTATGTGACATCGAGGGACTGTCCTACGAGGAGATCGGCGCCACGCTCGGCGTGAAGCTTGGGACCGTGCGCAGCCGTATCCACCGTGGACGGCAAGCGCTGCGGGACTTTCTGGCGGCGCACTCGGACGACGCCGTCGCCGCTGAGGGCTAAGACACAACCCACCTGATCGGCTGTTCATTGCTGTTCGGCACCGGTCGGCGCGCTACATTCGAGATAGTGCCGCGAAAACACGACGTGATGCCGAGAGGAGTTGGTGATGGTCGAGCGGGGACATGTCTTCCGCCGAGCGTTCTCCTGGCTCCCCGCCCAATTCGCCTCGCAAAACGATGCGCCGGTCGGTGCTCCCCGGCAATTCGGCTCGACCGAGCATCTGTCGATTGAGGCCATTTCTGCCTTTGTCGACGGTGAGCTGCGAATGAACGCTCACCTGCGCGCGGCGCATCACATCTCGCTCTGCCCGGAATGCGCCGCCGAAGTCGACGGTCACCGTCAGGCTCGCGAGGCGCTGCGCGACTCCCACCCGATCAGAGTCCCGAGCACGCTGCTCGGGTTGCTGTCGCAGATTCCGCACTGCCCGCCCGACGACGATGCGGGCGCTCAGCAGGGCGGCCAATGGGAGACTCACCGCCCACGGGGCAGCGCCAACCCGCCCCGCCCGCGGCGCAGCGCTGGCCCACCGCCGGAACGCGGTAGGCCGCCGACGATGCGCGATCGATTTGCCGACGGCAGCGGGCGTGAACGCCCAGAGCCTCGGTAGGGTGGACACCAGTTTGGCCAAGCCGGTGCGTGGCGCCGTGCTCGACTTCATAGCGCGCGTTTACTAAGCGCTCGGAAGAGGATGACGTGAGCTCCGATCAAGACAACAACGGCGCCCCTCGGCTGGCGCCGCGACCTGTGTCCCGTCCGCCGGTTGACGCCGCATCGCGTCAGGCCTTCAGTCGTCCCGACGGCGTGCAGGGGTCCTTCGTCGCCGAACGCGTCCGGCCGACGAAGTATCGCGACTCCGGGGAGTTCACCCCGCATGACGAACCTGCCGACCCGGTCCTTACGGAGGCCTTCGGTCGTCCGTTCCCTGGCGCCGATTCACTGCAGCGCCACCCCACCGACGCGGGCGCGCTCGCGGACGGCAAGAACAAGGATGAACTCGAAGACCCCGAGGATCCGTGGCGCAATCCCGGTGCGGCCGCAGCTCTGGGTGACCCGGCGGTAGCGCGTACCAGCGCCCACGGGCCTGACGTCGCGCACGGCCGGCTTGGCGTGCGTGACGTGTTGTTCGGCGGACGGGTGTCGTACCTGGCGCTGTTGATGCTTGCCGTGCTGGCGTTGCTGATCGGCTTGGTCGGCGGCGTGGTGGGACGCAAGACCGCGGAGGTCGTCGAGGCGTTCACTACCTCCAAGGTGACGCTGTCGACCAACGGCAACAGCGAGTCACCGGCCGGCCGGTTCGCCAAAGTGGCTGCCGCGGTGGCTGATTCGGTGGTCACTATCCAGTCGGTCAGCGATCAAGAGGGCATGCAGGGATCCGGCTTCGTGGTCGACGGCCGCGGCTACATCGTCACAAACAACCACGTCATCTCCGAAGCGGCCAACAACCCGAGCCAGTTCAAGACCACCGTGGTGTTCAACGACGGTAAGGAAGTGCCCGCCAACCTGGTCGGTCGCGACCCGAGGACCGACTTGGCCGTGCTCAAGGTGGACAACGTCAACAACCTGACGGTTGCCAAGCTCGGTGACTCGGACAAGGTTCGCGTCGGCGACGAGGTGCTGGCCGCCGGTGCGCCACTGGGTCTGCGCAGCACCGTCACGCACGGCATCGTCAGCGCGCTGCACCGCCCAATCCCGTTGTCGGGGGAGGGCTCTGACACCGACACCGTGATCGACGCGATCCAGACCGACGCCTCGATCAACCACGGAAACTCCGGTGGTCCGCTGATCGACATGGACTCGCACGTCATCGGCATCAACACCGCCGGCAAGTCGCTGTCCGACAGCGCCAGCGGACTAGGTTTCGCGATCCCGGTCAACGAGGCGAAAGTCGTTGCGCAGACACTGATCAAAGACGGCAAGATCGTGCACCCGACACTGGGTCTGAGCGCGCGGTCGGTGAGCAACGCGATCGCGCAGGGCGCACAGGTCGCCAACGTCAAGGCCGGCGGCCCCGCCGAGAAGGGCGGCATCCTGGAGAACGACGTGGTGGTCAAGATCGGCAATCGCGGCGTGGCCGACGCTGACGAGTTCGTTGTCGCGGTGCGGCAATTGACCGTCGGGCAACCCGCGCCGGTCGAGGTGGTCCGCGACGGTCGTCACCTCACCCTCACAGTGACCCCTGGGCCGGACGGCGGCTAATGTTCGCCAACGTCGGCTGGGGCGAAATCCTGGTCCTCATGGTGGTCGGGCTGGTGGTCCTGGGGCCTGAGCGCCTGCCCGGTGCGATCCGGTGGACGTCCTCCGCCTTGCGCCAAGCCCGCGACTACCTCAGCGGAATGACGACCCAATTGCGTGAGGACATGGGCCCCGAATTCGACGATCTGCGCGAGCCGCTGTCCGAGCTGAACAAGCTGCGCGGCATGACGCCGCGGGCGGCGCTGACCAAGCACCTGTTGGACGGCGACGACTCGCTGTTCACCGGCAACTTCGATCAGCCGAGAATTGGCACACCGGAAAAGATTGTGGCTCAGCCGGTTACACAGGCGAAGACGGAGCAGACCGTCGCCGGGCCGGCGCCGTTCGACACCGACGCCACCTGAGCTCAGTGTCGACTGGTATCCAGTCCCAGTGACATGCCGGCCAATCCGCGTCGCCGTGCCGACAGGGTGTCCGCGACGCTGCGTAGCTCCTTGCCGACCGGGGAGTCGGGGGCGCTGAGCACCACCGGAAGCCCGGCATCGCCGGCAACGACCAGCGCGGGGTCCAACGGGATCTGACCGAGCAGCGGCACGTCCACACCCATTGTGCGGGTTAGCCGCTCGGCGACCTGCGCGCCGCCGCCTACGCCGAACACCTGCATCGTCGAGCCGTCCGGCAGTAGCAACCCGGACATGTTCTCCACCACGCCGATGACGCGCTGTTTGGTCTGCAGCGCGATGCTGCCGGCTCGTTCGGCGACCTCGGCCGCGGCCAGTTGCGGCGTTGTCACCACGATGATTTCGGCGTTCGGGATCAGCTGAGCGATCGAGATCGCGATGTCGCCGGTACCCGGCGGCAGGTCGAGCAGCAGCACGTCCAGGTCGCCCCAGTACACGTCAGCCAGAAACTGTTGCAGGGCCCGGTGCAGCATCGGCCCACGCCACACGACGGGCGTGTTGCCCTCGGTGAATTGGGCAATGGAGATGACCTTCACCTCGTGCGCGATCGGCGGCAGGATCATCGACTCCACCTGGGTGGGCCGGTCGGTGGTCCCCATCATGCGCGGGATCGAGTGGCCGTGGATGTCGGCGTCGAGCACCCCGACCGACATCCCGCGCGCTGCCATCGCCGCGGCCAGGTTGACCGTCACCGTCGACTTACCGACGCCGCCCTTGCCAGAGGCGACGGCGTACACCCGAGTCAGCGATCCGGACTGGGCGAACGGGATGACGGGCTCGCGGGAGTCGCCGCGCAACTGCTTGCGCAGTTCGGTGCGCTGCTCGTCGTTCATCACGTCCAGGCTGACCTTCACCGCGCCGGTGCCCGGCACGTC
>Ga0302326_10021114_pt1 | contig 13369 bp, 8 predicted proteins | sample Palsa_T0_3_FD_202264 | JGI IMG/M metagenome (GOLD analysis project Ga0302326, IMG submission 202264) | Peat permafrost microbial communities from Stordalen Mire near Abisko, Sweden - Palsa_T0_3 | ecosystem: Environmental > Terrestrial > Soil > Palsa > Peat permafrost | place: Sweden: Abisko... | reverse complement strand
TGGGATTGCCGGACTCGGGCTCCATGACCATCCCGAGGCGGCGGAGCTTGAAGTCGCCCATCAATCCACCTCAAAAGATCGCACTTGTTGGTCGTCTCCAAGGCAGGCTATGATTGCTTCGATGACCCGCTTGGTTTCATCGGGACCTCGAACGGGAATTGAAATGACGCCTGCCTGTTCCGCTGGGTAGTCATTTCCTCCCGGAAACAAGGCATCCCCAACGTAAATCATCTCTTTCAATGGAATGCCGAGAATGTCTCGGAGCTTCCTGATCCCGTATGCCTTGTCAATGCCAGGCTTGGTGACGTCAATGGATGTCGCGCCGCCGAGGCGGACCGAGAACTCGGGAATGAGAGTGTCGAGGATTGTTTTGATCTTCTTCCGCTTGGCGAAATCCGCATCCCATTTCACCTTCTCTTCCAAGGGGGCTTGCTGGCCCAGTGCCGAGTAAGTTATCTGGCTTCCCCTGTCCTCAATGGTCTCTCCCCAGATTTTTTCAGCGGGGAAGCCCGCGGTTACGACAGCTTTGTTCAGAGAGATGATGATTTTTTCCTTTTCGTTTTCCGTGAAATCTTCTGCGTAGAGTCTCTTCCACTGCCCCTTGAATTGGAAGAATTGTGTTCCGCACGTAGGGAGAATGGATAAGTTTGCCAGCTTTTTGTCGTGCGGGAGCTTGGAGAGAACCTGTGTATCAAACTGTTGCCAGGCACCTCCGGAGATGACTGCCACCCTGACGATTCCGATCAAGTCGTGAAGAAGTGACGACACTTCAGCATCGAGCGACGACTTACTCGGCGCCAGAGTCCCGTCCAGATCAAACACAATGAGCTTCTTCATTCATCTCCAGCTCTGAGGTTCTACCTATCGCTCTTTGAGCTTCCGCGCAATGCGACCTCGCAGTTATTCCAACTCCGCACTATCCCCAATTCCTTGGAATCCTGGAATCGCAATCTCCAGCGGTGTCACTTCTCTGTTTGGTCGAAAGCCACAAATTCCCGCCTCAGCGGGCAAGAGCCGGGTCTCGCCCTTGCCAATCGCATAGAAGATTGTTTCGTGCTCAATCTAGCCTGAGCCGTCAATGCAGACCAGCACTCGCGGCTCTTTGGCAACGGCCTGCATGAGTTTGAACGTCACGTGAATTAGAACCGCTCTAATGGGACTGCGCCGACTTTGACACCAGCATCCTGACTGCGATGGTCCAGTTGGTGAGGCAGTTAAATGTAGGGTTCAATTCGCCGCACTTGCAGGCATCGCTGGTTGCCGATGACCGTTTGGAACCCACGCCAGGTCACCGCTCAAAACGTAGATGGCAAGCGCCGCAGCCATCAACACAGCGCCCACCCAGAAACGCCAGTCACGGTGCATTCGTCTCCAATATGGACCAGGATCGGGCTCACCCCTGTCGCTACTATTCCCCTCGGGATTATGTTTATTGCCGGTCAATGTGTCGATTCCTCAGCTCACCACAAACGCAGGACTGTCGCGGATGCGACCTCCTGGCGCGGGGCCGCCATCTGTACTATCGGAGACGATGCGACAAAGAGTCCGGTCAATTGTGACCAGCACACCGGTCCGTTCGTCGTTTAGAAAGGAAGCTAGACCGGTTTCCCATGATAGAGGCCTCTTCAGGCCTCCTCGGGAAGACTTCAGAATCCGCCTTCCTCTTCGTTGGGCGCCATTCCGACCCAGAGAGTAACCTAAGGAGTCTCGAATGTCCGCGCCTAACCTCCCGTTGAACTCGCATCCGAGCGCCATGACCGGGCACGAAGCGCGGCCTATGGTATTCGGGACAACGCCGGCGCCATTCTTACTTGTGGCACCGCGCCGCGCGCATCCATTGCGGATCGCGGTGGTCGGGAACCACCTTCCTCGACAATGTGGAATTGCGACTTTCACGACGGACTTGTGCGATGCCATCGCCGCGGAATTCGGAACCGCTGGAGTGTTTGTGGTAGCGGTCAACGACTCACGTTCGGGCTATACATATCCTGCGCGCGTGCGTCTTGAGATAGCCCACAACGACCTGCTTTCGTACCGGACAGCAGCCGACTCCCTTAATTCGAGCGGTGTCGATGTAGTGTGCTTGCAGCACGAGTATGGGATTTATGGAGGTGAAGCCGGCAGTTATGTCTTGCAGTTGCTGAAGAATCTCAAGATGCCAGTGGTGACCACTCTGCACACGGTACTTCGCGAGCCAAACGCCGCTCAACGAGCTGTTATGCAAGAAATCTGCCGGCGTTCCGAGCGTCTTATTGTCATGAGCGAACATTCCGCTCTTCTTTTGCGGCTTGTATTCGGAGTCCCAGTCGAGAAGATTGAAGTAATCCCTCATGGAATTCCCGATTTGCAATTTGCGGATCCCGATAGCTATAAGGAGTTGTTCTCCATTTGTGGCAAGACTGTGATGCTCACGTTCGGTTTGCTGTCGCCGAACAAGGGGTTCGAGAGCGTGATTCGAGCTTTGCCGCGGATCTTGTCTCGACACGACGATGTTGTCTACATCATCGCGGGTGCTACTCACCCGCATGTCAGGCTCCGCGAGGGCGACCGATACCGGGGTCAGTTGGAGGCCTTGGCCAGGGAACTGGGAGTTGAGAGGAACGTGGTCTTCCACAACCGCTTCTTCGCCCCTCAGGAGATGGCTTCGCTGGTCGGTGCGGCCGACATTTACATCACACCGTACTGCCACGAGGCACAGGCAGTGTCCGGAACACTCGCGTTTGCCTTGGGCGCCGGAAAGGCGATTATCTCAACTCCCTACTGGCATGCCGTCGAACTCCTGGACGATGGGCGCGGGATGCTGGTTCCGTTTGAAGACGCGCGCGCTATTGCAGCCGCCGCAATTGAACTGTTAGAGAACGAGGCAGCCTGCCAGGCAATGCGCCGGCTTGCATATTCGTATGGACGAGACATGGTGTGGAATCGAGTGGCGCACTCTTACATGCGGGTGTTCGCACACGCGAGCGCCGATTGCACGCAACCTGTTCGCCTGGGGATCTCCGTAGAAGCCGTTAAAGAGAACTGCGCCCGCAGGCTTGAAATTGCTTAATCGCCTGTCGACGCAAAGCGGGAAGATGGCAATTCTAACTTGCACTCCACTTCTTCGAATTGATCCAGGGTTTAATAGGCAACGTCCCTGCAGCAGCCGTCGGGGCTGTGCGAATGTGGGAAGCGGCATGAGCTTTCCACATTTGCAAAGTTCGTCGCGAGTTTTCCCGGTGTCAGGTAGCCCCACGAGGTGGGTGTGCGCACCTGGTTGTCGTCGAGCCGGCAGCTTTCGATTGTTTCCTGCGCATCGCCCAGAGTCAGGAACCAGTGCTCGTTCAGGCGTTCCTCGCGGAACTTGACGTGAAAGCTTTCGATGTAGCCGTTCTCCATCGGACGTCCGGCGTGATATTTGGGCGAACCGTCGGATTCCCTCCGAGCCGCTTCCCTTTCGAAAGCTCCTAAGCTAATGCGCCGCAACTGCCTGCTCGAGCAATTCCACCGGCGGGACCACCATATCGCGCAATACTGCTTCGGGTTTTTCCGCAGCCTTGAGAACCTGCAGATTGTTCTTCAGCGCAGCCCCATCAGGCGCTCGATGGCTCCGCAAATCATCCAGAGCCTTGAGTCCGATGGCCGCCACTTGGGATAACGTGCGCGATACGGGAACGAGTTCGGCTGTTAGGTCCGAGTTTTCAAGCTGAGGTTGCAGCTTGGCGTCGTTGTTGCGCCAAAGAACCAGCCAAGCTCTCTCTTCTTGCCATTGTTCCGGAGAGGCATTCCCGGCAAGAATTGTCTTTGTGAGTTCGGCAAATCTGCGACCGGTCTCGCTCTCCGGTGAAACGGCATCGACCAGGCGATTAAGCGGCGTAGTGGAGTCGTACTGTTTCAGTTGACCGCGCTCGTAGCCCTCGGGAGGCTGAACAACAGCGGCGAGAACCTTCAAATACCGCGGATCGGTTTCGCCGCTCATCCTCTGCAACATGACATGGGTAAATGAGAGGTGATCCAGGCCGTAACTCTGAAGCTTCAACGACACGATGGCGAGCCGTGCGTACATTGAATCCACATCCCGGACTTCCTGCGGCGACCACAGCCGTTCGGCGATCGCTGCCGTACGAGGCCAAATGCGGCTGTCGACATTCTCCGGAGTGACGAACTCACTCCACATCGTCGCCTCGCCGCCAAGAATCCGCTCCCTTTGTTCAGCCGTTAGCGAAGCTCCCTCGCCTCCTAACGGGTCGACCAGATAATGCTGAGCCGCCGACTGGTTCAAGTCGATGTAATAACCGGTCGACAGCAAACCGCGATTTCCCTGCCTCGCTGCCGCTGCTAAGGCTGTCGGTCCGCGCCATGACTGGATCACTACATCCTTCGGTGTGTCGGGCTGCAACACTTCATCCCAGCCCTCCATGATTTTGTGATGGGCCGTAACCAGCTTCTGCACCTTTGCCGAGAAATAAGACTGCAGAGCAGCGTTGTCCTTCAATCCATGCGCCTGCTTGAATACCTGGATATGCGGATTCGCATCCCACTCCTTGCCATTGCACTCGTCTCCACCAATGTGGAAGTAAGCGTCGGGAAAGAGTGCCGTCATCTCACCAATAAAGCGATCGAGGAATTGGTAGGTGCTCTCGCGCGCCGGGTCCATCGCGGGATCGAAGACGCCCCAGCGGGTTTCAATCCTGTAAGGTCCGGTCCCGCTCGCCAAATGCGGGTAACCGGCAAACCACGCTGTTGTATGGCATGGCACGTCGAACTCAGGAACCACACGGATTCCGCGGTCCCGCGCGTACTCGATGACTCCGCGAATCTGCTGTTGCGTGTAATAGAGGCCATCGGATCCCTTCTCCTCCAACAACGGAAACAACTTGCTTTCGACACGAAAGCCCTGATTTTCGGAAAGATGCCAGTGAAAGACGTTCAGCTTCACGGCTTCCATCCCATCCAGGTTGCGTTCGATCACCTCGACCGGCATGAAGTGTCTTCCCACATCAATCATCAATCCACGCCAGGCGAAGCGGGGCTGATCGTCAATGGCGACCACCGGAACGGCGAAACCTTGCGGCGTGATTCGGACAAGTTGCAAAAATGTTTGCAATCCGTGCAGCACTCCGAGCGGGTTCGCTGCCGACAATTGCACACCCGTTGGAGTGACACTCAAGTGATAGGCCTCATCCTCGCCCAGTTGTTGCACGGCGTTGCTCGGAACATGAGTTTGAATGATGAATTTCGCCTGGTCGCCCGGCGCTTCCTGTCGGAATAGAATGCCGGTTTCTCGCGTAAGAGTGCCCAGGAATCTTTCCTTGGCATGGATGAGCCGCGCTTCCTTATATCCCTGGAGCGCAACACTGAAGCTGCCGTCGATGGGAAATTGACCTTCGCCCTGCACGATGTGTGCAGGCATGGGCATCAGCGCGAGCGACTCAGAAGTCTGCGCGTGAACTCTACGAATCTGAAAATGCAAGGTCGCTAGAAATAAGGAAAGGATCGCAACGCGGCGCAGTCCAAGAGCCCTCAAAACATCCCTCCGGCAATCGTCCCATTGTACGAGTTCAACCTGCGACACAAGAATTCAAGAGAAATACAGGTGCAGGCGGCAAAGGTCGCATCTTAATGAGCGGGAGGTTTTTGTTGAACACGGTACACGCACAGGTCAACCCGCCAAAAGCGGCCGGCACTCGTTCGAAGCGCCAATCACGGTTTGAAATCCCTGGAGTTTGTGACCTCCACAATTGCATTCAAGGGCAAGCTGTCGCTCGATCCTCCAGCCAGCACGCGGACCTTTTCCTTTTCGACCCGCCATGCATGACTCGAAGCGTCCCAATACGCCAGGTCGCGCGCCTTCAGATCGAACGCCACGTTTTGCTCCGCGCGCGCCTCGATACGCACCCGCTTGAACCCCTTCAATTCCAACTGCGGCCTTGTGACCGCAGACCCGAGATGCTGCACATACATTTGCACTACTTCGTCACTCGCGCGGCCGCCGGAATTCTTCACCTTCACCGTCGCCTGGACATTGCCGTCGGCGTCCGTTGTTGGCGAACTTAGGCTCAGTCCCTCATAGGAAAAAGTCGTGTAACTCAATCCGTACCCGAAGGCGTAAAGCGGCTTGTCTTTGTTGTAAAGATAGGTTTTTCCGTCGAGAAGGTTGTAGTCCATGATCGGCAGCAGTTGTGCGTCGCCCGTCGGCCAGGTCTGCGTCAGACGTCCTGCGGGCGAGTAGTCGCCGAAGAGCACATCGGCCAAACCATGGCCTTCCTCCTGGCTGTTGTGGACCATGTGCACAATGGCCGGAAGATTCTGTTGGCTCCAAACAATCGCGTAGGGAAAGCTCGACCGCAATACCTCAATTGTTCGGGGATTCGCCGCGAACACCTGCTTCACGAGTGTCTCCTGTTCGAGCGCGATTGTCTTGCGATCCACGTCTTCCTTGCCGTTTGACGGCGTCGGGCATTGGTCCCAGCCTGCGTTGCACTCGGGATGGTTCCCGACAACCACAATCGCCACATCCGCGGCGCGAGCCAGTTTCTCGGCTTCCGCAGAATCGGATCCATCCGCGAAAAGCACCTTGATTCCCTGCCCTGCGGCCTCTCGAATGCCGTCGAGTATCGTCACCGAGTATGGCCATGTTCCGCTATACCAGTCCTGCAGGACTTGGTCTGTCCAAGGTCCGATGACGGCGATGGTCTTCAGCTTTGCGCGGTCTAGAGGAAGGGTATTGTTGTCGTTCTTGAGCAACACGATTGCCTCATCGGTCGCCAGCCGCGCCAGCGTTTTGCTCGAATCGCGTTCCCATGGAGGCAGCTCCCCGCCTGTCTCGCGGCCGATCTTTGCATAGGGATCGGCATCGGGCGGATCCATCTCGCCAAGCCTCAGATACAACCGCAGGAGATTTTTCAGCGATGCATCAATTTCGGCTTCTGAGATCAAGCCGTCTTTCACAGCCTGAGCCAGGTCGTCTTTGTAGGTATCCAGAAAGTGGTTGATTCCCGCCTTCACTGCTGCTGCGGCGCCGTGCTCCTTGTCGGGAAATGTCTTGTGCGAAGTAATCAGCAAACCAAGTGCGCCGCCATCCGTGCAGATGAGGCCATCGTTACCCCATTCCTTGATCATCACATCTTTCAGCACCGGGTGAATCATCATGGGAATGCCGTTCCAGCCGTTGTAGGCGGCCATCACCGCGCGCGAACCGCCCTCCTCAAATCCCATGCGGAACGGCACTGAATAATATTCGCGAAAAAGCCGCTCATCAAAATCCGACGAGCTGTGCGTACGCCCATCTTCATTCTCATTGGCCAGAAAATGCTTCATCAACGACGCCGCCTGCCAATGTTTCGGATCGGGACCTTGCAAACCCTGCGCGAATGCTACGGTCAACCTGCCGACCAGAAACGGGTCTTCCCCGTACGACTCCTCGGTTCGGCCCCAGCGTGGATCGCGGCTCAGATCGGCGTTCGGAGCGCGAACGACAACTCCGCCACGATCGAAGACGGGATTCTGGTAGTAATAGCGCGCTTCGTATCCTTCGAGCGCACCAATCTTTTTGAGGAGATCCGGATCCCAGGTAGCGCCGAGTCCTTTTTCCTGGGGAAAAGTCGTGGTCGGGACCGGCTGCCTGCCGCGGCCACCCCATCCCGCCGGACCACCAAGGGCCAATCCATGAAGTCCCTCGACCTGCCCGGAAAAGACGATTCCAAGACGGGGAATCTTCGGATGGTCGGACATCAAATTGATTTTTTCTTCCAGAGTCAAGTGGGACAGAAGGTCTGCGATGCGCTGGTCGTCGCTCAGCTTTGTATTGCGAAACGGATAATCAACCTGCGCTGCCACGGCCTGCGCCAAACCTGCGGCCACGATCATCGCAGCCAACTTCATGTACCATCCACAGCAAACTCGCAGCATTCCTGTTCCCTCTTCACTTGAACCAGCGAAGCTTATCAAAGCGGATGAGCAGGCACGATTGCCCGAGCCGACCGGTGTCAGGACCAAGAAAAAGAGCGAAGCGCTTGGCGTTTCGCTCTTCTCCGCATAACTCAATCGGATGTCAATAAAGTCTGAAATTCACCTCAATGGTGATTCGCACCGGCACGGCGACTCTGCCATCTTTCATCGCCGGCTTGAACTTATACTTCCGCACCGCCTCAAGCGCCTTCTCATCCAAACCCATGCCCAAGGCCCGAATCACCCGCGGGCCCTGCGGATTGCCCTGCGCGTCCACGATCAGCGAAATCAGGCAAACACCCTGGTATTTGGCGCGCCGCGCCTCGTCGGAGAACTCCGCTTCCGGGGTAAAGATCGCAATCGGGGCCGAGACGCCGCCGCCGATTTGATACACTCCACCACCAGCGTTACCGCCCGTCCCAGGCCCAAAGCCGTTGCCGGTGCCTGAGCCCATGCCACCGCCGTAGCCGGTACCCATGCCACTGCCGCCGCCCTGCCCGTTCGAATCTAGCGTCACGTTCGCGGATTTTGCCATGCCAATGTTCGGCATGTTTGGGTTATCGGGTAGCTGAATATTCTGCTGCACATTGATTGCCGAGGGCACTGCCAGCTTCGGCTGGTCCAGTATCGGGACCATCGGTGGAGTGATCGGATCCTTCATCCGCGGAGGCAGCTTGCCCTTGATGGGATCTACAACATCGTGGGAGCCGCCGCCGCCGCCACCACCTGCAGCCACGCCCGCCTTGGGCGCCTTCAGATCGAAGTTTCCGACGTCGATATTGGTAGCCTGCACCGGCGGTTTCACAATATTGACGACCGCCTTGATGCCGAGCCAGATGACAAATGCAAGGATCGCAACGTTGAATGTCGTCGAAATGCCGATCGCCCAGGGATTGGCCTTCACAGCCATTGGGTCCGGAACAGCAATTGGCGTCGAGGTCAGTTCGAGAGGGGGAAGCTTTACCGGGAAGAAGACGTCGCGGATGTTTTCGTAGAGTGTCTTCCAGACAGGCTTCTCCTCAAACGCCTGGCCCAGGAAGGCATCGAGCTCGTGTCCGGTTGACACCGCTTTGGTGTCCGTCTGTGGCTGAATCAGTAATTCGTTTGCCATGTCTGCCGCTGGGCCAATCGCCTGCGAATTCCCCACCGCGAGCCGGTCGGTTTTGAGGCCGCTCCATCCATTATGCTCGACCAAAGCGGTGGATGTCTGTAGCGCGGGAGACGCAGGCTCATTTTTGATAACCTCCTGAGTCTCATATTCCACAGAGGGCAGGTTTCCCATAAACAATAGACGGGGCACCTGGGGACTTGTTACCGAAATTCTTTCTCAAACATTTACACTGAAAAATGAACACTTTCACGTGAACCAGGGAGTACCAATGTCTCCAGCGCCGGAGTTGAAGGCGACCTTAACTTTGCCTCAGACTGCCTTCCCTATGAAGGCGAATCTCGCCCAAAATGAGCCACTTCGGCTGACTCGGTGGACCGAGCTGCGCCTCTACGACGAACTGCGCAAGGCCAGCCGGGGTCGTCCCGTTTACCTCCTCCACGATGGCCCGCCGTATGCCAACGGGCCCATCCACCTCGGACACGCGCTGAACAAAGGCTTGAAAGACTTTGTCGTCAAGTCGAAGACCATGGCCGGCTTCGATTCACCTTATGTTCCGGGCTACGACTGCCACGGCCTTCCCATCGAAATCAAGGTTGATGAGCAGCTCGGGCGCAAAAAGCTCGAAATGCCCGTCCCTGCGGTGTTGGATGCATGCCGCGCCTACGCGCAGCAATATGTCGATTTGCAGACGTCGCAATTCCAGCGCATCGGCTGCTTCGGCCGCTGGGGTAACCCATATATGACGATGTCTCGCGCCTACGAAGCTCGGACACTTGAGGCGTTTTACGGATTTCTCGAAAAAGGCTTCGTCTATCGCGGTCTCAAGCCAGTTTACTGGTGCATCCACGACAGAACAGCTCTCGCCGAGGCCGAAGTCGAGTACGAGATGCACACCAGCCCCTCGATCTTTGTGCGCTATCGGCTCACTTCCCCGCCCGCAGCATTGGACCCGGCTCTCGCTGGCCGCGAGGTCTACACCATCATCTGGACCACGACCCCCTGGACCCTTCCCGCGTCCATGGCGGTCGCCTTTCATCCGGATTTCGAATATGTCGCCCTCGCCGCGAGCGGCTATCCCAAAGCCGCGGTCAAGCCGACTGATCCTGTTTACATCGTCGCCGCCGAACTCGCCCCGTCCGTTGTCGCCGCGTGCCAGCTCGGCTCCGTCGAGGAACTCGCCCGCTTCAAAGGGACAAAGCTGGAGAGGGCCACATTCAAACATCCATTTCTCGAACGCAGCATTCTCGGCGTTCTGGCCACTTATGTCACCGCCGACACGGGTACCGGCGCAGTACATACGGCTCCTTCGCATGGCGCGGACGATTTTTATACGGGCCAACGCTACGATCTGGACCAAACCTGTCCCGTCGATGCCTCAGGCCATCTTGAAGTGGACCACGATGCGTGGCCGCTGGCTACCCTTCCGCCCTTCGAAGGGAAAACGGTCTGGGCCGCCAACCCCATCATTCTCGCTATGCTCGAGGAGCAGCGCGCGCTCATGGGATCTTCGGATCTGGAACACTCCTACCCGCACTGCTGGCGCTGCCACAACCCGATCATCTTTCGCGCCACCGAGCAATGGTTCATCAGTCTTGAAACGCCAATAAAGCGTGAGGATGGATCGGAGACGACGTTCCGGCAACTGTCAATCGAGGAAATTGATCGCGTCGTTTGGGATCCAGCCTGGGGCAAGGAACGCATCACCAATATGATTGCGACGCGCCCCGACTGGTGCATCAGTCGCCAGCGCATCTGGGGCGTGCCCATTGCTGTTTTCGTCTGCGAAGAATGCCAGAACCCGATCCTCGATCCCGCGCTCAATCGCAAGATAGTCGATCTCTTCGAGCGCGAAGGCGTGGAAGCCTGGCACACCACAGACGTGGCGGCGCTGCTGCCGGCTGGCGCCAGGTGCTCCCATTGCGGCGGTACAGATTTCCGCAAGGAAACCGATATTCTCGACGTTTGGTTTGACTCAGGCACAAGCTGGCTTGCCGTCTGCGAGTCAGACCCGGACCTGAAATCCGACTACGCCGCATTCCAAAAACATACGGAGGTAGGCGGCAAACGCGCCGAGTGCCTGTACCTAGAAGGCGGCGATCAGCATCGCGGATGGTTCCACTCTTCCCTGCTCACCTCGGTTGCCCTACGCGGCCGTGCACCTTATTCGCACGTGGCAACGGCTGGCTGGACGCTCGATGAACAGGGACGCGCAATGTCGAAATCGCTTGGCAATGGAGTCGATCCCGTCGACATCGCCGAACGCCTCGGTGGCGAAATCGTCCGGCTCTGGGTTGCGTCCATCGACTTCCGGGAGGACATGGCCGCCAGTGAAAACCTGATGCAGCGCTGCGCCGAGCTCTATCGCAAGCTGCGCAACACCTTCCGGTTTCTCCTTGGCAACTTGCACGGATTCGACCCCGCGCAGCACCGTGTCGCCGAGGCCGATCTGCTTCCTCTCGATCGCTACATGCTGGCCCGCACGCGCGATCTCGCCGAGAAGATTCTCGGCTGGTACGAGGCATTCGAATTTCATCGGATTTATCACGCCGTGAACGAGTTTGCCATCGTCGACCTCAGCTCGTTCTATCTCGACGTGCTGAAAGACCGCATGTATACCTTTGCGCCTACCTCGGTTGCCCGGCGTTCAGCGCAGACCGTTCTTTGGCAGATCACCGAGGCGCTGGTCCGGCTCGTCGCGCCGATCTTGAGCTTCACCGCGGATGAAGTTTGGGAATACCTGCCCAAAGTAGAGGGTCGCGAAGCCAGCGTGCACCTCGCGCTGTTTCCACAGCCGGAGGAGATCGTCTCGGAGGAGCCAGCGAAGTTGCTGGAGGAGTGGAAGCAGATCTTCACGGTGCGTGACTCAGCTTTGCAGTTGCTGGAAGCGGAACGTCAAGCGAAGCGCATCGGCAAAGGCCTGGAGGCACAGCTGAAAATTACAGTGTCCGGCGACTTGTTGGCTCTGCTCAAGCGCCACGAAGGCGGCCTCAAGGAGATTCTCAACGTTTCAAAAGTAACAGTCATCGAAGGCCCAGAAATGGTGATCGCTGCCCTCGCTGCCAGCGGCTCCAAGTGCGCTCGCTGCTGGAACTTTATGCCTGAAGTTTCGAATTACGGCATATGGCAAAACGTCTGCACTCGATGCCAATCGGCCCTACGCGAAATGGGCATCGATCCGCCGCCCTCGGAGGTCGCATCGTGACCTTCATTGCGCCTCGCCCGCGCCCAGAGGGGTCCCCATCGACAGGTCCTCGTCGTTGGGGTGGGCGCCGATTGCCATGGCTGCTGCTCATCTCTGCGCTCGTGTTGGTCACAGACCGCCTAACCAAGACCTGGGTTGCCACGCACATCGAGATCGGAGACGCCATTCCAATAATCCCGCGCGTCCTCCGCATCACACATTGGACCAATGAGGGCGCAGCGTTCTCGTTGTTCGCCGATACCGCCTCCCCGCATCTCGTCAATCGGGTTCTGATAAGCTTCAACTTTCTGGTCGCCCTCGGCGTCTTGATCGCGCTAGTTCGCCTTGGCAGCCGCTTCACGCTTATCTCCGTCGCACTCGCTCTCGTGCTCGGGGGCGCCATGGGAAATGTCCACGACCGCATCGCATACGGCTCCGTCGTCGACTTCATTGAAGTCCACATCTTTTCCTATCACTGGCCGGACTTCAACATCGCCGACAGCTCCATCGTTACGGGCGCATGCCTGCTCCTGCTCGACTCGCTGCGACCGAAGGCAAAGCCAGCCGCCGGCGATGAGCGCTCGTCAGAACAACCCACCTAGCTGTCGCATTCCAATCTGGTGAAGGGTCTCGATACCCTTTCACTAGGAGCCATATTCCTTCCGCAACGCCCCCGACCGTGACATTGGGGGAACCACTCGTCACTCGAGTGCTCTTCCCGGAGCGCCCGGAGTCTTACAATATGGTGATTGTTGTCTGTGAGAGCTTGTTTCAGAGGACCACACAAAACCACGAGGACCGTAGAATGAAGTGTTGTTGTTCCCTCTCCTTTTCGCGCTCGGCGCTTTTTGCCCTCGCAGCGCTTGTCTCCTTCGTTCCAAACTTCGTAAAGTCGGCCAATTCCCAGCGTCTCCCCTCAGCCGCAATCCCCGAGCACTACGCGCTCACCCTGGCTCCCGATCTGAAGAGCGCCACCTTTTCGGGCATTGAATCAATCGACCTGGTTCTCAAGGATTCCACTAATTCAATCACCCTCAATTCCGCCGAAATCGCCTTTCAATCCGTCACAATTGCCGATGCGGGAAAGCGACAGACAGCGACTGTCTCCCTCGACGCAACCAACCAACAAGCGACATTCCATTTTGCTC
>Ga0302326_10021113_pt1 | contig 13369 bp, 8 predicted proteins | sample Palsa_T0_3_FD_202264 | JGI IMG/M metagenome (GOLD analysis project Ga0302326, IMG submission 202264) | Peat permafrost microbial communities from Stordalen Mire near Abisko, Sweden - Palsa_T0_3 | ecosystem: Environmental > Terrestrial > Soil > Palsa > Peat permafrost | place: Sweden: Abisko... | reverse complement strand
CCGCGCCAGTCTGTGCCTCATCCCCGCCCAGCAACGCCTCATCATGCGCATCGTCGATGGGACGCGCGTTGGCTGTCCAAAGCCGCCCGGATGCCGGATCGATGAGATGCGGATGTTCCGCGGCACCTGTCCACGGTCCCAGTCCGGTCAGGCGCGCAGGTCCTGAAGATAGCGGAATGCGCCCGAAAACCGTCCACGCAATATGTCCCTCCCGGTCCCCGACGACGACGTTCTGATGCGGGATGCCGATGCTCGGAGCGAGCGCGAGAACCTCTTGAACCGAGTTCGCCGTTTCCATGCTCTGCAGGTTGAAGTTGGTGGCCTGCGGCGCAAGCGCAAGCCAGCGGGCAAACCAGCAACGCTCTTCGTCAGGCTGCCTCTGCCACAGCAGTCCCAGTGCCGCAGACTTCACGGGCAATACGACGCTCGCCGCGCCGCGCACGCGGATTTCCTCGTTTTGCACCGTCAGTGACACCGATCCCGCTGACGTGCGTAGCGCTGCGTCGGCGACGGACAGGCACTCGACCGACTCCAAATCGAGCCATTTGCCGTAGCTGTTGGTAAAGCTCCACGCCACGTGGCCATTGGAGCCCGCGACCAAGAGCGGGGTCCCGGGCAGCGTCAGGCCATTCAGGTCGATCCCAGGACCCGCGGCGCTCGCGGCAGTGCGCATCCGCACGCGGTACCACACGGTCGGCACCCGCAGACTCAAATGCATGTCGCTTGCGATGAGCGCAGCGCCGCTCCCGGTCAATCGTCCGGCAAGCGCCCAATTATTGCTGCCAGCGTCGCTGCCGCGAGCGGGAATATCATTTATAGGGCCCTGCAGGGCGGCCGCCGTAAAACTGCGGCTATCCAAAGCAGTCGCGGCAGCGGGCGCCTCGGCCGGCGTCCCGTTGGGACTGTCCCACTTCGTGCGCGCCGGATAGAAAAACTCAAGGGCGCATTTCCAGCCCGGCGCGCAGTCCGCACCGGCAAGCTTGGCATTGATCCTGCGCTTCAGCAGCTCGCTCGAAAAGCCGCCGTACTGCAGATCCCACCACATCGCATACGAGACGAGAACCGAATCCTCCTCGCGCCATGGAACGGGTGCGGCGCCCAGGACCCAGTACTCCCACGGGCGGCTGCGCAGGCTTGCGAGCGCGGCATTCACGCCACGCGTATAGGCGGCGATGAGCGTGCGCTGCTCCGGCGTCGCCTGCTCGAGGACGGCCGCCGCCAGATGGCGGAAGCGGAACAGGCGTACCTTCTCATCCTGTTCCAGCGCCACGGCGCCGAAGAGCTCGGATAGCTCGCCCGCGGCGAGGCGCCGCGACAGGTCCATCTGGAAAAACCGATCCTGACCGTGAACGAAGCCCGTGCCGTAGGCAAGGTCAGCGCGATTTGCGGCGCGCACCGTCGGGATGCCGAGTGCATCGCGCTCGATCGCGACTGCGGCGCCCAACGTCGAAGATGCGATCGTCCCGTCGAGCGCCGGCAGCGAGGCCTCGAGCACGCCGTACGCCAACGCGAGCGGTAGCAGGATGAGGAGCGCGCCGGCGAGCGCGAGCAGTTTGACGGTCCGCCTGGAAATGACGGGCACCTAAGCGCAACTCTCAGTCGAGCGCGACTTTGAGGATCTGCATTGAATTCGTGCCGCCTTCCACTCCTGACTGCTCCCCTTTGGTGAGGATGACAAGGTCGCCGCGCTCGACGAGTCGCAAATCGAGCAGGCGCGCAAAGATCGAGTGGTACAGGCGCTCGGTGGTGTTGGCCGCACGAACATCGAAAATGACGGGGTAAACGCCCCGGTAGAGCGTCACCCGGCCGCGCGTCGCCTCGTGCCCCGTGAAAGCATAGATCGGAATGTCCGCCCTGATGCGCGACATGAAAAGCGGAGTTGCGCCGGACTCGGTGAGCGCCACGATTGCCCGCACTTTCAGGTGACTCGCGGTGTACATCACCGCCATCGCGATCGCCTCTTCGCTGCCGGTGAACAGTTTCTCGACCCGGTGCCGGGTGCTCGTGTGTGTGAGCTCGTATTTCTCCGCGCCTTCGATGACATCCGCCATGGCCCGCACGGCTTTGACGGGATAACGGCCCATCGCCGTCTCCGCCGAAAGCATCACGGCATCAGTGCCATCCATGACCGCGTTCGCAACATCGCTCACCTCTGCGCGCGTCGGCACCGGGTTCTGAATCATCGACTCCATCATCTGGGTCGCGGTGATGACGACGCGATTGCGCAGGCGCGATTCATAGATGATGGTCTTCTGCAGTCCCGTGAGCTCGGCGTAACCCATCTCCACGCCCAGGTCGCCGCGCGCCACCATGACGGCATCAGCCGCCTCGACGATGCCGGCGAGATTGGTTATCGCCTCCTGGCGCTCGATCTTCGCGACGATGCGCGCCGCGCCGCCGGCATCGCGTACCAGAGTGCGCGCCCTTGAGATGTCGGACGCGTCGCGCGCGAAGGACACAGCGATGTAGTCGATGCCCTTCTCTGCTCCGAAGCGGATGTCGTCCTTGTCCTTGTCCGAGAGCGCCGGTGCGGAAATCCCCCCGCCCTGCCGATTCAGGCCCTTGCGGTCCGAGAGCTCTCCTCCCAGGCGCACGCGGCATTGAATGCGCGTGCCTGCAACTGCGACGACGTCGAGCACGATCTGTCCGTCGGCGAGCAACAGCGCATCCCCGGCACTGACATCCCGCGGCAGATCCTGATAGGCGACGCCCACCTGCTCCACGGTGCCGGCCTTCGGGGCAAGGGAGGTATCGAGCGTGAACGGCTGCCCCTCCTCCAAGCGTACGGGCCCGTCGCGGAAACCTTCGATGCGGATCTTGGGTCCGCCTAAGTCCATGAGCACGCCGATCGAGCGGTCCGCGCGCCGCGCCGCCGCGCGCACCTGCTCCAGGCGCCGCAAATGATCCGCCTGCGTGCCGTGGGAGGCGTTGATGCGCGCAACATCCGCGCCCTCATCGACCATGCGATCGAAGACGGCCGGATCATCGGTCGCGGGGCCCAGTGTGACCACGATCTTCGTGCGCCGTAAGCCGATCATCCGCGCGCCCGCGCTTCGAGCATTGCAACGGCGGGCAACGTCTTGCCTTCGACGAATTCGAGAAACGCGCCGCCGCCGGTGGAGACGTACGAGATGCCATCTTCCACACCGTACTTTTCGATGGCTGCGAGAGTGTCGCCGCCGCCTGCGATCGAGAAGGCTTTGCTGCGCGCGATGGCGTTGGCGATGGCGCGCGTGCCTTCGCCAAACTGCTCGAATTCGAACACCCCGACCGGGCCGTTCCACACGACGGTGCCCGCCGCATGCAGCAGTTCACTGAAGCGCTCGGCCGTGTCCGGCCCAACATCCAGAATCATCTCGTTGTCGCGCACCTCGTGAACCGGGCGAATATCGGCGTGTGCCGTCGCGGCGATGTCGCGCGCGACGACGACGTCGGTGGGCAGCGGAATTTCGGCGCCGCGGGCGCGCGCCTTGGCCAGGAGTGCGCGCGCGACGTCGAGCATGTCCGCCTCGTGCAGCGAGCGGCCGACGTTGACGCCCGTCGCGGCAAGAAAGGTATTGGCGAGTCCTCCGCCCACGATGAGCTTGTCCACTTTCTCGAGCAGCGCCTCGAGCACGGTGAGCTTGGTCGATACCTTTGAGCCGCCCACGATGGCGATGAGTGGCCGCGCCGGTTTCTGCAGCGCGCGCTCGAGCGCGATGAGTTCGCCGACGAGTAGCGGACCGGCGCATGCCACCGGGGCGAAGCGCGCCACTCCGTGCGTGCTCGCCTCCGCGCGATGCGCCGTGCCAAACGCATCCATGACAAACACGTCGCACAGCGCGGCCATCTGCCGCGCGAGTAGCTCGCTGTCCTTCTTCTCGCCCGGATTGAAGCGCACGTTCTCGCACAGGACGGCGCTGCCGCGGGCACAGTCGACGCCCGCGAGCCAATCCTTGCGCAGCGCGACCGGCTGGCCGAGGAGGTCAGACAGGCGTGCCGCGACCGGCGCGAGCGAAAACTGCTCCTCATAGACACCCTCGGTCGGGCGCCCGAGATGCGAAAGGATGAAGACTTTCGCGTGCTGATCGATGGCGTAGCGGATGGTGGGCAGAGCCGCACGAATGCGCGCGTCGCTGGTTACGGCGCCGGCCTGCACGGGCACATTCAGATCCTCGCGAATCAGGACGCGTTTGCCACGCAGGTCGGTATCCGACATGCGCAAGACGTTCATGCCGCCTTTGACCACGCGAGGGTCGTATCGAGCATGCGATTCGAGAAGCCCCATTCGTTGTCATACCAGGCGCACACCTTCACCAGCACGCCGTCGATGCATTTGGTGAGCGTGGCATCGAAAATCGCCGAGTGCGGGTCGTGATTGAAGTCCACCGACACGAGCGGCGCCTCGTTATAGGCGAGGATGCTGCGCATGGCGCCCGCGGCCGCCTGCTCCATGAGCTTGTTGACTTCCTGCACGCTCGTCGCGCGCCGCGGCGTGAAAGTCAGGTCGACCAGGGAGACATTGATCGTCGGCACGCGGATGGAAAACCCGTCGAGTTTGCCCTTGAGCTCGGGCATGACGAGCCCGACGGCGGCGGCGGCGCCGGTCTTGGTCGGAATCTGCGACATGGTCGCCGAACGGGCGCGGCGCAAGTCTGAGTGATACACGTCGGTGAGAACCTGGTCATTGGTATATGAGTGGATCGTCGTCATGAGGCCGGCGACGATGCCGATATTGTCGTGCATCACTTTCGCAACGGGGGCGAGACAGTTCGTGGTGCACGATGCATTTGAAATCACGGTGAAGGAGGATTTGAGGATCTCGTGGTTCACGCCGTACACGATGGTGGCGTCGACGTCCTCGCCGCCTGGTGCCGAGATGACGACTTTCTTCGCGCCGCCCTTCAAATGAGCGGACGCCTTGGCGCGAGTCGAGAACAGCCCCGTGCACTCAAGGATGAATTCGGCGCCGAGCTCCCCCCAGGGCAGCTTGCTCGGGTCGCGCTCCGCGAGCACACGAATGCGATCGCCATTCACCACCATCGCATTGCCATCGACCTGCACTTCGCCTGGAAACTTGCCGTGGGCGGTGTCGTAGCGAGTCAGATGCGCATTCGTCTGTGCATCGCCAAGATCGTTGACCGCCACGATCTGGATTTGCGCGGTGCGCTTGGACTCGTAGAGCGCGCGCAGAATGTTGCGGCCGATGCGGCCATACCCGTTGATACCGACCTTGATTGGCATTTTGGCCCTCAGCTCTTCAATAATTCTTCGACTAGCCGCACGATATTATCGGCGGTGAAGCCAAAGTGTGCGAAAACATCAGCCCCTTTTCCCGAAGCGCCGTACTGATCGATGCCGAGTACACGCCCCTGGGTGCCGACATAGCGCCACCAGCCGAGCGTCGCGCCGGCTTCCACCGCCAAACGCCGGCCGACGGCTCGCGGCAGAACGGATTCGCGGTAGGAGGCGTCTTGTGCATCGAAGATATCGGACGCGGGCATCGACACGAGGCGCACGCGCCGCCCGCGGTCGGTCAGAGTTTTCACGGCCTGCGCGGCAATTCCCACCTCCGAGCCGGTCGCCATGACGAGCGCCTCGGGCGCGCCGACGCAGTCGATGAGGACGTAGCCGCCGCGGCGCACGGCTGCCTGCTGCTCGGCGCTGCGCGGCTGCTGCGGCAGCGCCTGGCGCGTAAGCACGAGCGCCGTCGGTCCGGTGCGCCGCTCGATTGCCGCGATCCACGCAACCGCGGTCTCGAGCGCATCGCAGGGACGCCACAGACTCAAGTTCGGCATCGCGCGCAGGCTCGTCAGGTGTTCAATGGGCTGATGCGTCGGTCCATCCTCCCCCAATCCAATTGAATCGTGCGTGTAGACCAGAATCACGCGCAGATGCATGAGTGCCGCCAAGCGCACGGCGTTGCGAGCGTAATCGGAGAAAGTCAGAAACGTGCCGCCGTACGGGATGAATCCGCCATGCAGCGCCATGCCGTTCATGATCGCCGTCATGCCAAACTCGCGCACGCCGTAGTGAAAATAATGGCCGGAAAAGTCCGTCGGCGTCACCGCTGTGGCGGTCTTCGGCTGCGTGTTGTTTGAACCGGTGAGATCGGCAGAACCGCCGAGCAGTTCCGGAAGCAACGGGTAGATGACGTTCAATGAGGCCTGCGATGACTGGCGAGTCGCCTGCGGCTTCGGTTCCTGCAGGGCCGCGGTTCGTGCCTGCGCTGCCGTGTCGCTCCAGTTCTTGGGCAGATCGCCGCGTATGCGGCGCTCAAGCTCTGCCGCAAGCTGCGGATTCGCCGCGCGGTAGCGCCCGAAGAGTTCGTTCCACGCGGCCTCTGCGGCCGCGCCCGCGGGGCGATGATCCCAGGCGAGCTTGATCGGCTCGGGAATCTCAAACGGCTCGTACGGCCAGTTCAAGGTCTTGCGCGCGAGAGCCACTTCGGCGACTCCGAGCGCTTCGCCGTGCGCGGCCTTCGTGCCCTGGCGATTCGGCGCGCCCCAGCCGATGACCGTCTTGCAGCAGATGAGTGACGGACGCGCCGTCTGCGCGCGTGCCGCTTGGATCGCTGCCGCCACCGCTTCGGCATCCTGCCCATCGACGTGCGGGATAACGTGCCATCCGTACGCCTCGAAGCGCTTCGGTGTGTCGTCGGCAAACCATCCTAAGACCTTGCCGTCGATTGAGATTCCATTGTCATCGTAGAAACCGATGAGCTTGCCAAGCTCGAAGGTGCCGGCGAAAGAGGCGGCTTCGTGGGAGACGCCCTCCATTAGACAGCCGTCGCCCATGAACACATAGGTGTAATGGTCGATGACTTCCAAGCCGGGGCGGTTGAATTCGAGCGCGAGCAGCTTCTCAGTCATCGCCATGCCGACCGCGTTGGCGACGCCTTGGCCGAGCGGTCCGGTGGTGGTTTCGATCCCGATGTCCAGGTCGTGTTCAGGATGCCCCGGAGTGCGCGACCCGAGCTGGCGGAAATTCCTGATCTCGTCGATGCCGAGCGGATAACCCGTGAGATACAAAACCGCGTACAAGAGCATCGAAGCGTGGCCGTTCGAGAGTACGAACCGGTCCCGGTTGATCCAGCGCGGGTTGCCAGGATTGTATTTGAGGACGCTGCGCCACAACACCTCGGCGATATCGGCCATGCCCATTGGTGCGCCCGGATGACCTGAATCGGCACGCTGGACCGCATCCATCGCGAGAGCGCGGATTGCATTGGCAAGTTCACGGTGTGTGGTCATGAGTTCAATCCGGTGTGGCGGTGGCGTGGCTGCAAGATGGGCCGGCATTTTCCATCACGCGACCCACGTGCGGCAATCACACTCTGGGGTGCGCAAGTGTCGCCGACGACACACAGTGCGCGGGCCGGCTTCACAATATCCTGTGCAGCGACGCGCACTGCGTCACTACGTGTCATGCGAACATTCTTGGCTTGATGCAGTTCACTTTGAACCTGGCGATCTTTTGTTACGCTTTCCGACCACGCGAACTCCCCGGGGCGCTTGAATGCCGTATCGCACATGAGCCTGCTGCGTCTCATACAGTTTACCGATCCGCATCTTTACGGCAGTGAAACCGAGGCTCTGCGCGGCGTACAGACCACACCGGCGCTCGCTCACGCCCTCGTGCAGGCGCGCTCGCGCGACTGGCCGGTCGATGCGGTACTCGTCACCGGCGACATCGTGCAGGATGATCCCGGCGGCTACGCTCATTTCCGTCGCCTCTTCAAGAACGCCGGGGTTCCCGTGTTATGTATTCCCGGCAACCATGACGACCCCGAGGCGCTGCGGCGCGAGCTCGACTGCGAGCCCTTCGTCGTCGGCGGCCGGATCGACTTCGGTCCGTGGCGTGTGGTGCTGCTTGACACCTGGGTAGCCGGTTCCGCCGCGGGCCGCCTGAGCGCTCAGAGCCTCACACAACTGGATCAGGCGCTGCGCACGGCAGCCGGACGACATGTGCTCGTGTGCCTGCATCATCATCCGGTGCGCATGTCGAGTGATTGGCTCGACATGGTGGGCCTGCAGAACTCCGCCGAGTTCTGGCGCGTCGTCGATCAGCACAGCAACGTGCGTGCAGTTCTCTGGGGCCACGTACACCAATGCTTCGATCAGCTGCGCGGCGACGTGCGCCTGCTCGCGACGCCATCAACCTGCGCCCAATTTATGCCCGGCTCGAAGGAATTCGCGCTCGACACACTGCCGCCCGCGTACCGCACACTCCAACTGCGAGCGGATGGTACTCTCACCACTGAGGTAGTGTGGGTAGATCAATGCGCCGTTGGCTCCTCATCTTCGGTCTCCTCGGCTGCCTAGACGCGCAGGCTCAAAGTCCCGTCTGGGCGCTCAAGGGCGCGCACAATACAGTCTACCTCGCAGGCTCCGTGCACCTTCTGAAGAAGGATGACATGAACCTGCCGCCCGCCTTCGAACACGCCTACGCCTCTGCCAAGACGCTTGTCATGGAGGTCGATATCGACGATGTGGACTCCCCCGAGGCGCAGGCGCTGCTATTGCAGAAGGGCATGTTTGCAGACGGCTCCACGCTGCGCGATTCGATCAGCGCCGCAAGCTACGAGCGCGTCGCAGCCGAAGCCACCCGCTTGGGGCTGCCGATGGAAGGCCTGCAGCAGTTCGAGCCCTGGGCCGTCGCGCTCACCCTGACGCAGCTTGAGTACGTGCAGCTCGGCTTCGATCCCGATGAAGGCGTAGAGCGGCAGCTCGGGCGGCGCGCCCACGCGGACGGCAAGCACATCCTGGGGCTCGAAACCCTGGGACAGCAGATCGGCATCCTCGCATCGCTCTCGAAGGACGATCAGGCAGCTTTCCTCGAGCAGACCGTGACGGACATGAGCGATGCCGACCGCGAGACCCAGCAGATCGTCGCCGCCTGGCGCAGCGGTGATGCCGCCAAGCTTGCGGCGCTCATGAGTGAGGACTTTCACAGCTTTCCAGGCCTGTATCACGCACTCGTCACCGACCGCAATCGTCGCTGGATGCCGCAAATCGAGCGCCTTCTCAAGGCCAACCAGAACTACCTCGTGGTCGTCGGCGCGCTGCATCTCGTCGGCGAGGGCGGTCTTTTGCAGCTCGCCAGGGCCGAAGGCCTCGAGCCTCGACCGCTGCAGTGACCGCGCGCTCATGAGCCCACAGCGCCCGCTCGTCATGCGCTGCGGCGCATTCGGGGACATGGTGCTGCTCACGGCTCTGCTGCGGCAGCTGCACGCGCGCCTGGGTACGCCCGCCGACGTCATTGCCTCCGGCTCCTGGAGCGTTCCGCTGCTTGAGGGCCAACCCGGCGTCGGCGAGATCTTCCTCCTGCACAGCCGCAAGCGATCGTACTGGGCAAGCCGCAGCCAGCAGCGCCTGGTGCGCTGGCTGAAAGCGCGGGGCGCCGGACCCACGTGGTTCTGCGATTCCGGAGCCGGTCGCGAACTCCTGCGGCGCGGCGGCATACCGGATGACTACGTCAGCGAGGATCAGTCACTGGCGCGAATTGCGGGAGAGCATTGCGTCGACCGCTGGATCCGGCTCGCAAACTCAACGCCGCCGGCATTCGCCGGGATACTGCCTTCAAGTCAGTCGCGCATCGAGAGCCGCGCCGTGCTCAGCATCGACGCGGCTGCCAGGAGCGAGCTTGAGCCCTGGCTTGCGCGTCGCGGACTCTCCGATCGCGCGCTCATCCTGCTGCAGACGGGTAACAAGCGCACGATGCGCGGCTGGCTGCGCCAGCGCGCCACTAACACCAAGTATTGGCCCCCAGAACGCTGGGCCGAAGTCGTGCGCGCGCTTCGGGCCGCGCGTCCGGAGGCGGCGCTGGTATTTCTCGGCGTGCCGCGCGAGTTCGCTTTGAATGCACAGATCATTCGACGGGCGCGCGTAGCTGGACTGCACAACGTTGCCGATGACCTGCCCGTCCGCATACTGCTGCCGCTGCTCGAGCGCGCGACGAGCCTCGTGTCCGTCGACACCGGGCCGGCGCACGCGGCGGCGGCACTCGACTGTCCGACGGTTGCGCTCTTCGGAAGTTCCGATCCGCTTTTTTATCGGCCCGGAGGCGTCACCACTCCAGCCATCGCACTCGTCGGCGAGATCGACGGCCGTCGCAATATTCTCGGCATCCAGCCGGAGGCGGTCATCGCCGCATGGCGCCAACTTCCCGCCCGGTCGCGATGAGACGCGACCACGCGACGCGCCGGCTTCCCGGCCTACGGGGGCCCGCGTCGCCGGCGTTTCCGCAACCACTGCGCCGCTCGGATAGTATTTATGGATAGGCCCAGTGCAGTGCGCATCGTTAATCTCACATGAGCGACAGGCATATCCGCCTGCTCTTCATTCCGGTATCCGGGCCGCGCGGCATGGGGGAATATGCGCGTGCGATCGCGATTGCGACCGCGGCCGTTGAGCGCTGGCCGCGTGTTGAGATTCGCTTTGTGCTCAGCCGCCGCGCCGCCTACGCCGCCGAGACGCCCTTCCAGTCCACCTTTCTGCCATCGTCGCCGACCTTTCACTCGCGCGAGGTCGCTGCGCTGATCCGGGAGTTCAAGCCCACCATCGTGCTGTTCGACAACGCCGGCCGGACATCGCAATTGCGCGCGGCCGTTGCGGCCGGCGCCCGCGCAGTTTTCATCAGCTCACGTCCGAAGCAGCGCCGCAGGGCATTTCGCCTGCGCTGGATGCGGCTCCTTGATGAACATTGGATCGCCTATCCGCCGTTCATCGCCGGTGCTCCCGGGCGACTCGAACGGCTGAAGCTGCTACTGCTCGGACGGCCGACGTTGCGCTTCCTCGACGCCGTGCTGCCGCGGCCCGACCACGCACTCGCGCGCTCGGTCATGGAACGCTTCGGCGTGCGCGAGGGCGAATACGTGTTGGTCGTCCCCGGAGGCGGAACCGGTCATCCCGGAGCACTCGCTGCACCGCAAGTCGTGGCGGAAGCGGCGCGCCGCGTTGCGCTGCGCTCCTACCCGACGATTCTCGTCGGCGTGACGCCGCAGGGCGTGCGCCACGCGCTGCCTGCCAACGATCTGAAGCTCGCCCCGCGCCTGCCAATTGCCATGGTGAGCGAACTCGTCCGCGGCGCGCGCCTCGTGATCTCGAACGGCGGCGACACAATGCTCCAGGCGCTCGCCTGCAAGCGACCGTGCGTTGCAGTCCCCATCGCGGGCGATCAGGCGTATCGCATCAAATGCTGCGTGCGCATTGGCCTCGTCGAGAGCGCGCGTCTGGATGCCGCCGATCTTGAGCGGGTGGCGGTGCGCATGCTCGAGGCAGGCGCCACACGCGCGCCAAACCCAGACGCGCCGACGGTGACCAACGGCATCGAGGCGGCCCTCGACGCGATTGAAGAGCTTGCGCGGGTCGATGTATTGGACATGCGGCTGCCCGGACGTCCATTCCACGCGCGCCCCGGCGCGGCGGCGGACGACGCGGCGCAATTGCGCCCGCGCGCCATCGCTGCGCCGCGAATTCTGTTCCTGCCGGTCTCCGGCCCCCACGGCATGGGCGAATATGCCCGCTCAGTCCAGATCGCGCAGGCAGTCGCGGCGCGCTGGCCAGACGCCGAGATCCATTTTGCTCTCAGTCGCGAAGCGAGCTACGAAATTGAGCCCGCTTTTGCTTATACGCTGCTGCCATCATCACCTACATTCCATACGCCGGAGGTGATCGCCCTCATCGAGCAGATGCGCCCCCACGTGGTCGTCTTTGACAATGCCGGGCGCACCGCTCAGCTGCGCGCCGCCCAGCGCATCGGCGCGCGCGTTATCTATGTCAGCGCGCGCGCCCGCCAACGCCGCAAGGCGTTCCGCCTGCGGTGGATGTCGCTGATCGATGAGCACTGGCTCGCCTATCCGGAATTGCTCGCAGGCCCGCTGAGTGCCGTGGAAACATTCAAGCTGCGCTGGATGGGCCGTCCGCTGCTGCGCTACCTCGATGTACTGCTGCCAGCGCCCGACCCGCGCGCCGCGGCGGCAGTGCTGCAGCGGCTTGGCCTGAGCACTGAGCACTATGTGCTCGTCATTCCCGGCGGCGGAACCGGGCATCCCGGCGCCCGTGATGCAGTGCAAGTATTCGCGGCCGCCGCGCGTGATCTCGCGGCTCGTGGTACGTCGACCGTGCTCGTGGCCGCGGCGAACGGCGCGGACATGAGCGCACCGGCGGCATTGCATAGCCTGCCGCGCCTGCCCCTCGTCGAGCTCGCCGCGCTCATGCGACGGGCGCGGCTCGTCATAGCAAACGGCGGCTCGACGCTGCTGCAGGGGATCGCCTGTCACGCGCCGTGCATCGGCATATCGATTGCGAAGGATCAGGCCAAACGGGTACGACAGTGTTCCGAGGCCGGGATCGCGCGCGCGGCGACCTTGAACGCGGCCAACATTGTGAGTGTCGCGACTTCGCTCCTGGACGACGATATCGCGCGTCTTGCGCTTGCACGCCGTGCCGGGAATCTGCAGCTCGCCGACGGGCTCGGAATCGCGCTCGCGGCAATCGAGAGCCTGCTCAGCCGGCCAGTTGCACAGTAGAGTTGCTGCCGTGCCCCACGCGACGCTCCTCGGCTACCGGCTCGATCAGCCCTCGTTCCGCTACCGGATGTTGAGCCTGGTGGGTGCGCTTGAGGCCGCCGGCTGGACGGTGCAGCTCGAACGCTTTCCTTCCGGTCGCTATGGCCTGCGCACCTGGGAGCGCCGCGAGCTCTTGCGGCGCTCGAATGTGGTGGTGCTGCATCAGATCAAATTGTCCGCCATCGAGGCGCGATTATTCGCAGCCTTCCCCGCGCACCGGATCTTTGATTTCGACGATGCGATCTACGTGCGCAAGCCCCGGCGCTTGGGTGAGCCTGCGGAGGATTCGTGGTGGCGCCGACAAAAGTTTGCAGCCACCTGCAGGCGCGTGGATGTCGTGGCCGCCGGTAACGACGTGCTGAGCGCTGCGGCGGCCCCGCATGCGCGGCGTATCGCTACGCTGCCGACCGCGCTCGATGCGAGCGTGTATCGGGCGACGTCGGCAACCCAGGCTGACCCGCCGACGATTGCCTGGGTCGGTAACCCCGAGAATCTCGTCTACCTCGAGATTCTGCGACCCGCGCTTGCGCGTCTTGCCGCGCGTCATCCCACATTGCGGCTGCGCGTCATCTGCTCAAGCTTTCCCGATTGGCCGGAAGTGCCGATCGAAGCAGTGCGCTGGAGCCCGGATGCGGAAATTGCAGCTCTTGCCGGGTCGCACATCGGCGTCATGCCGTTGACCGATGATGAGTGGGCGCGCGGCAAATGTGCATTCAAGCTGCTGCAGTACATGGCCGCATCGCTGCCCTGCGTCGCATCCCCGGTCGGTGCGAGCGCCGAGGCCGTCATCGACGGCCGCACTGGCTTTCACGCGCGTGA
>Ga0302326_10021112_pt1 | contig 13369 bp, 10 predicted proteins | sample Palsa_T0_3_FD_202264 | JGI IMG/M metagenome (GOLD analysis project Ga0302326, IMG submission 202264) | Peat permafrost microbial communities from Stordalen Mire near Abisko, Sweden - Palsa_T0_3 | ecosystem: Environmental > Terrestrial > Soil > Palsa > Peat permafrost | place: Sweden: Abisko... | reverse complement strand
GCTATGCATCCAATATATAGTTCGCATACAATAGATAGGCATAGCCTATGGGATCAAGCCGATGGAGCTAGATCAACTCCGCTATTTCTGCGCCATTGTGGACGCAGGCGGCTTCAGCCGCGCCGCCAGGCAGATTCACGTCTCGCAGCCCTCTCTTTCGCAGCAGATTCGCAAGCTCGAGGACGAACTCGGCGCGCGCCTCTTCGATCGGCTCGGTCGCTCTGTGCGCCTCACGGAACTCGGACGCGCATTTCTGCCGCATGCTCGCGGCGTCCTTCGCGAACTCGAAGCGGCTCGTGGCGACGTCCTCGAGCGAAAGGCTTCCATCGGCGGCACGATTTGCGTCGGTGTGATCCCCACCATCGCCCCGTATTTCCTTCCGCCGCTGCTCACTGCATTCTCGCGCCAGCATCCCGAGGCGCGAGTGACCGTGGTGGAGGAGATCACCCCGCTGTTGCTCGAAAAATTGCGCGCCGGGGGCGTGGATGCGGCCCTGGTGGCGCTGCCGCTGCCGGTTCGAAGCCATGAATTCGAAGCGTTGCCGCTGCTGAGGGAAAAGCTCTACGCCGTCTTGCCGAATCGCCATCCCCTCGCGCGCGGCCCGGCGTTGTCGCTGAGTGATCTGAGTGGGGAACCGTTTCTATTGTTGCGTGACGGTCATTGCTTCCGCGAAACAGCTGTGGCGGCCTGCAAGCGAGCGCATCTGAATCCGCAAATCGTATTCGAGAGCGGCCAGTTCAGCAGCATCTTGAGCATGGTCAGCGCGGGGCTGGGTGTATCGGTCGTGCCGGAAATGGCGCTGGAGAAGCGCCCGGGCTGCCGGTTCGTTCCGCTGGCGGACGAACGCGCCGCGCGCACGATCGGAGCGATTACCCTCCGGGGAAAATCCTCGACGCGCCTGCAGGAGGCGTTTCTCGCGCATCTTCGCGCATCTTCGCGCGCAAGCGCAGGCGGACCTCCCGCGTTCCACGCAGGCTGACTAGCCCAATTCTCCGCTTATCGGCCGCCGCCGTTTGCCGTTCCCGCTTTCACCCCTGCGATCCAGGAATTCGTTCGCGCATCCAGCACATCCAGAGGCAGCGCTCCTCCGCTCAGCATTTCGTCGTGAAAGGCCTTGAGGTCAAACTTGTCCCCCAACTGATCCTGTGCACGCTTGCGGAGCTCCAAGATTTTCAGTTGGCCGATCTTGTAGCTCAGGGCCTGCCCCGGATAGGAAATGTAGCGGTCAACCTCGGCCTGCAAGTCGTCTCCGGTTTCCAGCGAGTGGTCCTTGAAGAACTGGACCATCTGATCGCGCGTCCAGCGTTTGTAATGAACGCCCGTATCCTCGACAAGCCGGCTTGCACGGAGTTGCTCGCTCGCCAGTCGCTCGAAGTCGCTGGCGGGGTCCTGGTAGAAGCCGATCTCTTTCCCCAGCCGCTCGGCGTAAAGAGCCCAGCCCTCGATGTACGCGGTATACGACGCATGCTGCCGGAAGGGCGGAAGCTCGGGCAATTCCTGCTGGATCGAAAGCTGCAGGTGATGGCCCGGCACGCCCTCGTGATAAGCAATTGCCTCGATCTCGGGCAGCTCGCGATGCTCGAAGTCGCCGGTGTTTACGTAAACCCTTCCAGGACGCGAGCCGTCTGGCGTCCCTTCAAAATAGCTCGCCGCGGCGGCCTCTTTTTCACGGAACGCCTCGACAGGCACGACCTCAAGTTTGGATTTCGGAAGCAGCCCGAACAGTTGCGGCAGCTTCGGCTGCATCTGCGCGATGTAATGGCGGTACGCGTTCATGATTTCGTCGCGTGATGTCGCTTTCTGCTTGGGATCGCTCTGTATCGAGACGGCGTAACTCTTCCAATCCGGAAATCCCTGTTGCTTGGCGATTGCGGTCATCTGCGCTTCGGAGTCCTTCACTTGCGCCATCCCCAGCTCGTGGATCTGCTCCGGAGTCATGTCCGTCGTCGTCATTTCGCGGACGGCGGCCCGATAGCGCGCGTCGCCGTCGGGCAGCGCCCAGAGTCCGGGGTCGTCGCGGCCGTTCGGCTCGTATTCTTCCCGCACGAATTGGCTGAGCTTCGCGTACGCAGGACGCACTTCGGTATCGATCGCTTTTACAATCGCATCGTGCAAGCGTTTCTGATCCTCGGGTGAAACCGCGGCCGGGAATTTCAGGATCGGAGCGGCAAACGCGCTGGCCTCGCCCGCGGCGGCTGCAATCGAATCGCACTGCTTGGCCACCAGTTCCAGCACGAACTTCGGCGGCATCAACTTATCTTTCTCCCCGAGCCGGGCCACTTCGATTATCTGGTCGATCGCGCGAGGCATCTGGTGCAGCCGTGCCAAATAGTCCTCATAGTGTTTCGAAGTGTCCGCGGGCACGCCGCTCGGGATCTGCGCGAGGCTCAAATGAACTCCGGTGAACTGGTCGAGCGGCATTTCGTAATCCTTTAGCTCGTCGTCCTCTATGTCTTGGCGCAGTTTGCGCGCGAGAAGAGTCTTATTGAGCTGCTCTTGTTCGGGGAATCCCGCGGTGTCAATGGCATCCAAGCGCGTCAGGAAGTCCCTAGACGCCTTGTCCTGTCTCATCACCTCCGCGAGGGAGAAGTCATCCACTTTGTCGTTGTAGCGGTAATCACCGAAGACTGTGGCTGTCAGAGGACTTTCATGCAACTCGTATTCCCACTCCTCGGCGATCAGCTTTTTCAACGCCTCTCTGCGCTCATCGAGGGCCGCCGGCGTGGACGTACGCCGCGCGTCGGTCTGACCATAGGTCGCGCTACCCCAGACCAAAACGGAGCATACGGTCGCCACGATAAATCCGAAACTCTTGAATCGCATAATTTCCTCGAAATTAAATTTTCGTGTCGGAACCGAACGCCGCAAGAAACAGATGCCAACCTACACCAACGCGCCTGCCGGCAAGCAGTCCGGCGCTCCGGTGCTCGCCAAATATTGGACGTGCCAAACTCGGGAATGCCGTTTTGTTTGTGGGCCGGCCCTCAATGCGCGGAATCGCCGGGCTCCGTCTCCGTGATCGGCGTGCGCGTCCCTCCCGGCACCTGCATCCCGCTCTGCAATATACCTGTAGGCCAGAGCAACTTGATGACGTCAGCCTGCCGCTCGTTGCCCATGCCGGTCAGAATCTCCGGCGGACCCTGACCGAGATATCCGGAAGCGCCAGTGACTTCCCAGGCCTGCCTCAACGCGCCGGAGAAGATATCTACCCGAGTCCCAATTCCGGTCTTGTTGTCCGGATCGCCGCTCAAGGCCAGCTTCAGCCAGCCGTTCTTGTTTCCACCCACATTTTTCAGAAGCACCGGCGGCAAATTATTCTGGGTGATCAGCAGATCCGCCGATCCGTCACCGTCGTAATCGAACGCGATCACTCCGCGCGGATTGTGCAGCATGATTTTGTCGAGGCCGGTCTCATGCGAAACATCGCGAAAACCCGCTGGTCCCTCATTGCGGAAAAGCGCGATTCGGCCTTCGCCCGCAAACGTCTCGCCCACGGCGACCAGGTCCACCCAGCCGTCGTTATCGTAATCGAGCGCGGCGATCCCCCAGGCGCGCATCCAGGCCGGCACCACGAGCGGGACGCGTTCAAACGATTTTCCCCGCACGTTTCGCCACACGGTCACGGCGGGCGACGCCCAGTGCGTGAATGCCAGATCCATCCAGCCGTCGTGATCGAAATCGGCCGCCACGACACCCGCCGCGGGACCCGGCATGCTGATGGCCCATGGGCTCGTGGCGCGAAACGTGCCTTCGCGGGTGTTCACGAATACCGTGGGGAACTTCTGCCAGCCGGTAACAACCAGATCAATCGCGCGATCGTTGCTCAGATTGCTTCCGACGGCGCCGACCGAAGGTGAGCTGCCGCCAAGTCCCAGCTCTTTCGTCCTGTCCACGAACGTACCGTTCCCGTTGTTCCGCCACAGGATGTTCCCGGGAGTGGGCGCATCCTCCGGGAACGTAAAAAGGTCGATTTTGGACTCGAGTGGGAAGTTGCTGAACCGCGTGACGTAAATGTCGAGGTCACCGTCCTGGTCGTAGTCAACGAACGTCACGCCCATCGCGAGGGCAGATGCCCCGTCGCCCGCTTGTTCCACCGGTTGGGGAATGGGCTGGTCGCCGGCTTGGTTCGCCTGTTGATTTGCCTGGCGAAGCCCCGCGACATCGGTCACGTCCTTAAACGTCCCGTTGCCTTCATTGTGAAACAGCGTGATGCCATCTCCTGAGGTGACCGCGAGGTCGGGGTGGCCGTCATTGTCATAATCGCCGACGGCGCAGCCGATCCCCTCGCCGTGGAATTCGAGCTTCGCCGCTTTCGTCACTTCGACGAACGTCCCCTTGCCAGTATTCCGATAGAGCGCCGCATTCCCTTTGCCATCCGCGTTGACGAGAAAAATGTCGGGCTTGGCGTCGCCGTCATAGTCGAACACGCAAGCGCCGCTCCCGAGAAAGCTCGCCAGGGTGGATGCGGGGGCTTCGCCGACGGGGATGAGATGCTTGCCGCCCGGCCGCGCACGAGTCGCGGCCACGGCCGGCGCCAGCGGCAAGCCCGAAATCGAAGTCACGTTGACGAACGTGACCGGAATCGCCGGAGGCACAGGTTCGGCGGGTGCTGTCATCTCCTGTCCGAACGAATACTTCCCCTGCTCGCCGTAGAGAAAGCGAACCGGCGCGCCCAGTTTTTCATCCGTGATGCGCTGGAACCGTTCGAGGTGCGCTTTCGCGCCGTCGGCGTCACCCATATGCTGTTCGGCCTGGGAGAGTCCGTACTCTGCCGAGGCATGGAACGGATCAAGCTCGATCGCCCGTTTGAACGCCGCGACCGCTTCCGCGTATTTCTGCGCCTGCGAGGCGAGATACCCCAGAAAGTATTGGGTACCCGCGTCGTTCGGATCGATTGCCGCCACCTTTTCAAAATCCTCGCGAGCGGCGTCGGGGTGCCCCAGAGCCTTTTCGAGCAAGCCGAGGCTGTACCAGGCGCGTATGCTCTGCGGGTCTCTTTCGACAGACTTGGCAAGCACCTGTCGAGCGTCGTCGTACCGGCCCATGTTCAGCAGAGCGATTCCCATATTCAGGCAGCCCGTGTCGGAATCCGGGTTCATCACGCACCCCGTCTGAAATCGGCCCAGCGCGCCGGGAAAATCGCGCCGGTCCATTAGAGCGAGGCCTAGATTGTTCTCCCGGATCGCCTGAGCCAGTGTCGCGGCCGGGGGATTCGCCTGGCCCGCGGACGCCGCGATGGCGGGCTTTCGCGCGGCCGGTCGCTTCTTCTGCTGGGCCACGCCGGGGCTCGCGATGCCGCAAGCCAGCGCTAGCATCGGGACCACGAATTGCACGCGCCGGGCAAATGTTCTATTTGTGGGATTCATGAAGATGATCGCGGTTCGGCGGGCATTCTACCGTATCGCGGGGCTTTGCCGCGACGCGTCTGATCGCGTGCCATTTTCCACGCCGTGTTTTGGCCGCCACGGATCCATTCTGTGCAGCCGCTGCTAAGTTCTCTCCCGCCAGTGCGGCGCTCTCTGGCCACTCATCTGCAATGTTGAGCCCTGCAGGCCCAGCCAGGAAGAGGACGGCCATGGACACTTTTGTCGGATTCGCAGAGGTAGCAGGAGTAATCATCGCGGCGCTGGGATTGGCGCTCGGGCTCGAATGGGTCGGGCTGTACGGCCTGACCAGCTTGATGCCCGTGCGGAGGGACCACACGCGGGATGGGCGTCAATCGTAGGGCAGGAAACGCCCCGGCATGCCAGAGGCGCGCCGGCTGAGCGAACTCTTCGGAGGCGCGCTTGGTCCCCGACGGGTAGAGGAGGAATGCCATGCTGTTCCTGAGATTCATGTTGATCGCAACCTGTTTCGGCCTGTTTGCGTGTGTCGCGGGCATGGTCCTGTATGACATCTATCTGGCAGACGAGCTCGACCGGCTCTTGCTGCGGCGCCAGAAGCAGCCTGTGGACGTCGCGCTGCCGGGTGAAATCCCCGCGCCGACCCCACCGGTGGCATCGCTGCGAATCCGCCGCCAAATCCGGTGGGGCGCCGCCGCGAAGCTCGCCGTCATCGCCGCGATTTCGGGTCTTCTGGGTGTCAGCATTCTGGTGATCCCGGACGGATACGCAGGCGTCCGCATCAGCCAGCTTTCGGGCGTGCGCCCCGGAACGCTCTATGCCGGCACTCATCTGATCGTCCCGCTGGTTGACCGCGTTCAGTTATTCGACATCCGCGACCGAGTTTTCTCGACGACCGCCCTGGCGGTCCGCAACGACAAAATGGAACTACTTGAAGTGCAGGCGCGCGAGGGGCTTTCGGTTGGCCTCGAAGTGACCGTGCGCTACCGCATCGATCCGACGCGGCTCGCGTTTATTCAGGCGAACGTGCCGCAGCCCGTGGACTCCGAGATTGTCGAGCCGACTGTCGTCGCCGCGTTTCACGAGGTCGCGCCGAACTACGTGGTGCGCGATCTTTTCTCGACCAAGCGCGAGGAGTTCCGCTCGCGCTCCGCGCAACTGATCACCACGCGCCTGGGCGGCGACGCCATCGTCGTGAAGGAAGTCCTGCTGAAGAAAGTCGAGCTGCCAGAGGAGTATGCCAGGGGCCTCGAAGACCTTCTGCTGAAGGAGCAGGAAGATGACCGCACCTCGGTGGACGCCGAGATCGAGCAGAAGAAAGTGGCCATCGCTCAATCGCAAGCCGAGGCCGCGAAAGCTCGCGAGGTAAAGCGCGCCGAGGGGGACGCGCAAGCGCAGGTGATCATGGCCAAGGCGCAATCGGACGCCATGCAGTACACGCTGCCGCTCAAACAAAAGCAGATTGAGCAGTCGCGCCTCGAGGCCGAGGCGCGGAAGCAAACGACCATCGAGGACGCCGAAGCCGCCGCGCAGGCCAAGGTAATTGACAGCAAAGCCGAACAGCAGCGCCAGGGTTTTCAGGCCGATTCTGAAGCGAATCATATTCGCGTCACGGCGCAGGCCGACCAGGATCGGCAGAAGCTGCTCGCCGATTCAGAAGCCAACCGCATTCGCGTAACCGCGGAAGCCGAACAAGAGCGCGAAAAATTGCAGGCGGATTCCGAGGCCAATCGGATTCGTCTGACCGCGCAAGCAGAGGGTGAAGAGATGCAACTGCAGGCGGCCGCGCTTAAGGTCAATCCTCTGCTTGTGCAATTAACGGTGGCGCAGCGGCTTTCCGATCGCGTGCAGATCATGATGGTGCCGAACGACGGCAAATTTTTCTTCACCAACGATGTGCTGAAGTCAGCCATGGCCAGCGATTCGGGCAGTCTGCTCTCCAAGCCGCTCACGAAACCGTAGAGATTCCAGGCCGGTCTGGAATTTTTCGGGTTCGGGCTAGGAACCAGAAAGAAACCGGACCCGCTCGGGAGTAACGCCGGCAAAAACCCTTGCAGGGGGTTTCGCCAGATGTGTACCAAACGAAGCCCCCGCCGGCGCAACATCTGGGCCGCTTACGAGGTTGTGCTACGATGACTCACGAAGAACGCATTGCCCAATTGGCACAAGCCGATGCGGCCGCCCCGCCGAATACTTCTTTCCATCCTGCGCTGTATTCTTGCCGTCTCATTATTCGCCTGCGCCGCAACCCCGTCCTTCGCGCAAGCGCCCGGCCAGCTTCCCCACGCGTGGAGTGAGGCCGTGTACACCCTGGCGCAAAAAATTGCCGTCGCGCTGGGTTCTACGCACTCGTTTTCGCTCGACGTCAAGGACGTCTCCCCGGCAGCGCCGGCGGACCTCGAGAATATCCGCCAGACCCTCGAAGATGACGTCGCACTGCGAGGCGCTCGTTCCATCCCGGCACCCGCCGATGCGCAGGTGCAGGTCACGATCTCGCAGAATCTTGCGGGTTTCGTCCTCGTCGCGGAAATTCGTCGCGGCGACGCCCAGCAGGTAGCGGTCGTTCCCGTCGCGAGCACGGATGAGCTGCCGCCCCAGCCCGGCCCCGAGCCAGGAATTCAGCGAAAAATTATCTGGCAGCAAGCCATTCCAATTCTCGATTTCGCGCAGGTGCCCGCGGACTCGCACCGTGTGCTCTGGTATTTCCTGGAATCGGACCGCCTTGTGGCCTACGAATTCGACGACGGCGCGCAAGTGCTTCGTGATGCGCAGCCCATTTCCAGGCGTTACACACCGCGCGATCTTCGCGGGCACCTCGTGGCGGCGGATCCGATGCACGTGAGCGCGTTTGTAGGCGGAACGCGGTGCGACGGCTCGTGGAATCCCAGCTTTTCGGTGGAATGCCGCGAGAATGCCGGCCAGCAATGGCCGATGGGCACGGTCAGCTGGGCAGCCAACCCCACGCGAAATTATTTTTCTGGCAGTGTCACTTTTTCAAATGACTTGCAGGCGAAGTTCCCGCCCTTCTTCTCTTCCGCGTCTCCTTCGCCGGAGACGACCGGGCTAAGTTCTTCCCGGCGAATTGTCGCGGGCCTCGACGGCCAAACGCAGCTCTTCGTGGGCGCCGCTGAACCCGCCTCGAATTTTGACGGCTGGGGAAGCGACATCGTCTCGATCGCCAGCGGTTGCGGCTCGGCATGGCAGGTCCTGGCGACCGGCGTGGGTGATTGGAGCCAGAAGGACCAGATTCAGCTCTACGAGATCAGGGACCGCGCGGCGGCAGCCATCGGCCAGCCCATGGAGCTTCCCGGTCCCATTCTGGCGTTCTGGGCGGCCGGTGATGGTAATTCGGCCCGAGTAGTCTCGCGGAATCTCGAGTCAGGAATGTATGAAGCTTCAATTGTGTCTGTTTCTTGCGGTAATTAGCCTCGCTTTGCTTTGCGCGGGCCGCGTAGAGACGTCGCGGCGGCCGCGATATGGCGGAACCGTGCGCGTCGAAATTGGCGCGGTCGTTCATTCGCTCGACCCCGCCGGAGCGCCGGCCGATGCTGCCGAGGCCGCGGCGCGGGAAGAGATCGGCGCGCTGCTTTACGACCAGCGAAATCCTGATGGCACGTTCGTGGGCGTTGCAGGTTCGGGCGCGTTTCACATCGCCGAGTGGGAGCCGGGCAAGCAACTGACCCTCGCCGCCAACGAAAACTATCGCGGCGGGCGTGCGTTCGTGGACTCGATTGACATCGAGATGGGGCGCGCCTCAAAGGATCGCCTGCTCGATCTCGAAGTCGGCAAAACGGACTTCGCGGAAATTCCGCCCGAGGAAGCGCGGCGCGCCTCCGAGCGCGGCGTGCGCGTCAGCACTTCGAAGCCGGAGGTGCTAGTGGCGCTGGTTTTTGTCGCGGGGCGCCGCATTGCGGAAGACGCGCACGCCCGCGAAGCGCTTGCTCGCTCGATTGACCGCGCCGCAATCGTCAATTTCATTTTGCAGAAGGAAGGCGAGCCGGCCGGTGGATTGCTGCCGCAATGGTCGAACGGCACGGCGTTCTTGTTTTCGACAGCCACGGACGCAGCCGGCGCAAAGGATTTGTGGTCGCAAATCGGAGGTTCGCCGAGGATTGTGTTGGGATATGATTCGGGCGATTCGCTCGGTCAGGCGATCGCGGAGCGAATCGCTGTGAATGCGCGGGATGCGGGAATCGGACTTTCGGCGGAGCCGATCGCGAGCCCTGCGGCATCGTCTCCGAAGTACGATGCGCGATTGGTGCGGCTGCGGATGACGTCGTTTCATCCTCGTGACGCGCTCTCGAGCTTTCAGTCCGCGCTCGCACCGATGGCTGGCCTCGACGCGCCGCCGCTGCCCGTCGCGGCGTCGTCCGAGCAGATTTACGAACGCGAACGCACTATCGTGAACGGTTGTCGCGTCGTGCCGCTCGTGTGGCTCCCGCGGGTGTACGGTTTGGGCGCCCGCGTCAGGAACTGGAAAGCGCCGGCGGCTGGCGAAGGCTGGCCTTTTGCCGATGTCTGGCTGGAACAGGAATCACAGTGACGTTTCGCTCCAAGCTCTTCTGGGTTTTCACGATCGCGCTGCTGCTGTCTGTCGGAGTGATTGCCGCCGGCGTCACCGTCGTGGCGCGGCGTGCGTTTGACGATTTGAATCGGCAGCACAGCGAGGCGCTGGTGGCGCAGTTTGAGGGCGAATTCCAACGCCGCGGGCAGGATGTAGTCCACAGGGTACAGGGAATCGCCGACGCGGAAGGCACCGTGCGCATGGCGATTGATCTGAGCCGCCCGAAGTCGGACGTCTCCGTTTACGTAAACGACGCACGCGGCGTCTCGCAATCCCATCAGCTCGATTTCCTCGATTTTGTCGCCACCGATGGCGCGATTATTTCCTCGAACGAATGGCCTGCGCGCTTCGGCTACAAAATGGACTGGCTGACGCAATCGCAGGACTGGTCGTCGCTGGGCTCGTTCCTGTTGAAAGTGGACACGCAAGACGGTCCCGCGCTCGGGCTGATGGCCGTTTCGTCGGTTCGTGTGGGCGACCGGGATCTCTTCATCATGGGCGGCGAGCGGCTCGGAAAGGATTTTCTGAATTCCCTGGTCCTTCCGGCCGGGATGCGCGCACTGCTGTATCTGGACCTGGACCCGGCCTTCCAGCCCACCAACCTGGTGGACGCGTCGGGCCCCGTCGCGGACGGCGACCGCCTCGCTTCCTTCATCGAGCAGGAGCGCCAGCAGCCCCAGGAGCGAACATTTGAAATTTCCTGGACGGCCGACCCAGCAAGCGCGGAGGCGTTTCATGCTCTGCCGCTCTTGGGCCGGCAGAAAGAATTGCTCGGCGTGCTGCTGGTCGGAAGCTCGCAGCAGGAAGTGGTGAAGCTCGAACAACACATTCGCGATCTCGCGTTGGCGGTGGTGGCGATGGGCTTGTGCTTTGGACTGTTGCTGAGCTGGTGGGGCGCGGCACGGGTGACACGGCCGGTGCGCAAACTGGCCGAAGGGGCACGCGAAGTCTCGGAAGGGAATTGGGGCGCGCGAGTGGACGTACACGGGCGGCATGAAATCGGCCAACTCGCCACCGCGTTCAATCGCATGACCACGCAATTGACCGAGCAGCGCGAACAGCTGGTGCAGGCGGAGCGCGTGGCCGCGTGGCGCGAGCTGGCGCGGCGGCTGGCCCATGAGTTGAAGAATCCGCTCTTTCCGCTGCAAACCACGGTCGAGAATCTTCAGCGCGCGAAGGACCAGAGTCCCGAGCAATTCGAAGAAGTCTTCAGGGAATCCACGGGAATCCTGCTCTCGGAAATCGAGCACCTGAAAAACATCGTCGGCCGATTCAGCGATTTCGCGAAAATGCCGCAGCCGGAGCTCGGCCCCGTCAACGTGAATGACGTGGTCCGCGGCGTTGTGAAACTCTTCGAGGCGCAATTCAGCGCCATGGGACGCCCGCCGATCTCGACCGAACTTCACCTGGAAGAAGACCTCCCTCTGATTCAGGCCGATGCGGCGCTGCTGCACCGCGCGATTGAAAATCTGGTGCTGAATGCGATGGACGCGATGCCTGCGGGCGGCGTCCTGATGTTGCGCACCACGCACGAATCGGGCTACGTAGATCTCGAAGTCTCCGACACTGGCGGCGGCTTGACGCCGGAGGAGTGCGAGCGCCTATTCACGCCGTACTACACCACGAAGCAGCACGGCACGGGGCTGGGCCTTGCCATCGTGCAATCGGTGGTCAGCGACCACGGCGGGCGCATATCGGTCGAAAGCGAAACGGGCGTCGGCACCTCTTTCCACATTCGTCTCCCTGCCAAGCCTCCCGCCCGGCCTTCTTACATGCATTCGCAAGACTTGACTGCGCCGTCCGCTGCCGAGCATTCCGAGGCTATACCGCCCGAGACGCCTCCGAATGAGGGAGCGTAATCCCCCGGTGCCGCTGAAAGCCCACATCCTCATCATTGATGACGATGCGAACACGCTCGCGTCGCTCGCTCGCGCGTTTCGACTGGCCGGCCATGAAGCGACCGTCTGCGACAATGCTGCGCGCGCGCTGGAACTCGCGAAGGCCGAGCGCTACGACTTGATCCTCTCCGACGTGGTGATGCCCGGCCGCGATGGCATCGCGCTTCTCGAAGATCTCAAGAATATTGGCGTCGCGTCGCCCGCGGTGATGATGTCCGGGCAGGCGACCATCGAGATGGCCGTGCGCGCCACGCGGTTGGGCGCTGTGGACTTTCTCGAGAAGCCGATTTCGACCGAGAAGCTGTTGCTCACGGTGGAGAACGCCGTTCGGCTGGCGCGTCTCGAGCAGGAAAACCGCGATCTGAAGCACCGGCTGGGTCGGCATCAGATTGTGTGGGCGAGCCCCGCGATGCGCGACGTGATGGCGCAGGTGGAGCAGGTGGCCGCGAGCGAGACGCGCGTTTGCATTCGCGGCGAAACGGGCACGGGCAAGGAGCTGATCGCGCGCACGCTGCACGAAAAAAGTCCGCGGCACGGCGCGCCCTTTGTTTCGCTGAACTGCGCCGCGATTCCTGCCGAGCTTATGGAATCGGAGCTGTTCGGGCACGAGAAGGGCTCGTTTACCGGAGCCGCCGCCCGGCATATCGGAAAATTCGAGCAGGCCCATCGCGGAACGCTTTTTCTCGACGAAATCGGCGACATGCCGATGTCCATGCAGGCGAAGCTGCTGCGTGTGCTCGAAGAGGGCGAAATCGAGCGCGTCGGCGGCGGAGGACCCTTTGCCGTGGATGTGCGCGTGGTGGTCGCGACGCACCGCAACCTCGAAGAGCAGGTTCGACAGGCATCGTTTCGCGAGGATCTTTACCATCGAGTGTTCGTGTTTCCGATCGTGCTGCCTCCGCTGCGCGAGCGCCGCGAGGATATCCGCGTGCTCGCCGAGCATTTCTCGAAACAGCTCGCGGAACAGAATCATTGGAAGCCAAAGAGCTTTTCGCTGGATGCGCTCGCGGCGCTGGAGGCCTACTCGTGGCCCGGGAACGTGCGCGAGTTGCGCAACGTAATCGAGCGCGTGCTGCTGTACGCGACCGGCGACGCGGTGGAGGCAGCCACAATCGCACGAGCCCTGCCGCAGGGCGCGGCGCCTGGCGCCGGATCGGGGTCCGGAGCGCTCGGGGCGGGGACGCTCGCCGGGCGCGTGGAATCGTTCGAGCGCGAAACGCTGCTCGCCGAACTCAAGCGCAACCGCCATCACATGACCAACACGGCGAAGGCGCTGGGCCTCGAACGCAGCCACCTCTACAAAAAGTGCCAGCAGCTTGGAATTGATCTGCGCGCGATCCGCCAAACGGATTAGGGATTCAAGCGTGGCAATCTAACTAGGTATCGAAACTCCATCTCGGCTCCCCAACCGAGAGGCGTCATTCCGAGGCCCGCATCTTGGGCCGAGGAATCTCTCTTCGTGTGACGCGCTCGCCCGGTCGTCAATCGACGAGAGATCCCTCGCCCGCAATTGGCGGAATCGGGATGACACCTCAACAGGGGAGCAGCTTGGGAAACTAACTCGA
>Ga0302326_10021111_pt1 | contig 13370 bp, 14 predicted proteins | sample Palsa_T0_3_FD_202264 | JGI IMG/M metagenome (GOLD analysis project Ga0302326, IMG submission 202264) | Peat permafrost microbial communities from Stordalen Mire near Abisko, Sweden - Palsa_T0_3 | ecosystem: Environmental > Terrestrial > Soil > Palsa > Peat permafrost | place: Sweden: Abisko... | reverse complement strand
GTGCTCGTGTCCTCGGGGCTCTACGCGCTCCTCGTGTCGTTCAACGGCGCGGCCCGTTATCAGGGCTTTCGCTACTACGCGCCAGCCGTCGCGATGTTCGTGTGCGCCATCGCCCTCGGGCTCGGTACGATTGGGCGCAAGGTCGGTGCGCCGCTTGCGATTGTCCTTGGGGCGTTCATCGCCGGAGGAGCAGCGTGGCGCGCGGGCAGTCAAGTCGCCTTCTTTCGTGACGCGAGCCAGAACGTCCACGACCAGCAGGTGCTTGTCGGCAAGAAGCTCCATGACAGAGTCGCGCCCCGGGAGCGGGTGCTCATCAACGACGCGGGCGCGATCGTGTACTTCGCCGATTGCGGCGCCATCGACGCGCTCGGCCTCGGCGGCTTTCGGCGTCTCCCCTTCACGCGCGCGGCCTTGAGCGGAGAGGCCTCGACGGTGGAGCTCCTCCAGCACCTAGCCCCCGCCGATCGCCCGACCCTCCTCGCGCTCTACCCGAACTGGTTTCCGGGCATCACGTCGCACTTCGGCCACGAGCTCGACCGCGTCACGATCGAGCACAACGTCATCTGCGGCGGGCCGACGAAGGTCATCGAGACCGCCGACTGGTCCTCCCTCGACACGGACGAAGTACCCGCGGCCATCGACACGCTCGACGTGGCCGACGTCGAGAGCGAGCAAGACCACGCGTACGAGTCACCCGCACCGAACGGCGGATGGACGATCATGGATGTACTGCCCACCCATAGCGGAGTGATGGTGTTCGACGGCGGCCGCATCATCCCCGCGGGCGAGCGTGAGTCCTTCCGCGCCCGAGCCTCCTCCAAGAGCGCGACGCTCGTCTTGCGGAGTGACGACGTCGTCGATGCCACCGTCGAAGTCGCCGGCACCGTGCTCGAGCTCTCCGCGCCTAAGGCCCAACAAGGATGGACCGCGGCGGAGACCGCCAGCTTCGCCATCTCCGATGGTGAGCGCGTCGTCATTCACGCGCGAGCTCCCTTGCGCGACTTCCACGTTTGGATCGTTCCAGGTCTATAGCCGCGACTTCTTGCGGGGCTCGAATCCGAACGCCACGTGGACCTCGTCGGGGATGCGCGTCGGGCGGCCCGAGGTCGTGTCGACGTAGCCCCACGTCGTCACCGCGCGCGCGAGCACCGCTTCGTCGCGAAGGCGAACGACCTCGTAGCGTCGCGCCGATTTGGCTGCCATCACGTTCGCGACGTGGGTCCGCACCTCGAGCTCGTCGCCTCGCTGGGCCGGCCGGAGGTAATCAATCTCGTGACGCCGAACGACGAAGACTCCACCGAGCGCGACATACCGCGCGAAGTCGAGGCCGACCGATGACGAATGCGCGACGGCAGCATCTTGCAGCCACCGCAGATAGCCGATGTTGTTCGCGTGCCCGAGCTCGTCGAGGTCCGCTTCGCCGACGGTCACGCGGTGGTGATAATTCAACCCGCGCGACGTTTCGTGGTCGTCCGAGCGTGTGACGTGGTCTGAGCTTGCGCGAGCCCATCGAGCGTCGTCCCGAGCGCCTCGGCGAGCCGTGACGCCACGAAGAGCGATGCGCCAAGCTCTCCACGCTCGAGCCGCGCCACGTAGTTGCTCGACAGGCCGGCCTTCTCCGCAAGCTCCACCTGCGTCCAACCCTTGTGCTGCCGGGCGAGGCGAATGCGCTCGCCCACGCTCGAGGCAAACTCCTGCGAGTTGTCATCGTTCGTCCACGACTCGGTCTTCAGGCGTTTCCCCGTTTGCGCAGTCACTCGATGAGGATAGCAGATGCTCCCCCGCGGAGGTAGGGTTGACGTAGGTGAAGGACCTCGACGTCGGTCACGTCATCGCCCAGAAATACGTGCTCGTCCGCTTGCTCGGGGTAGGAGCGATGGGGCAGGTGTGGGTCGCGCGGCACGTCGGGCTTCAGCAGACCTTCGCCGTCAAGCTCATGGTGCCCCCCGCGGCCGATGACGACCGCGAGGACCTCGCGACTGCGCTCAAACGATTCGAGAACGAGGCGCAGATCGCGGCGGCACTGTCGCGAAAGAGCCGGCACATCGCCCGCGTATCGGACTACGGGATAGATGTCGACGAATCCGCCGCAGGCGGGACGTCGCACACACCGACGAGTGTCGCGTACCTCGTGATGGAGCTCCTCGAAGGCGAGGGGCTCGAGAAACGCATCGGCGATGGTCGCAGGCTTCATCCCGCCGAAGTGAGCACCGTCATCACGCAGCTTGCGAAGGGGTTGGCGGTCGCCCACGCGGAGGGCGTGACGCACCGCGATCTCAAGCCTGCCAACGTCTTTCTGACGCGCAGCGAAGAGGGCGAGCTGCTCGTGAAGGTGCTCGACTTCGGCATCGCGCGCATGGCCCGTCACATCGTGAAGAAAGGCACGCACGCTCCGACGCGCCTCACGATGAAGGGGCTCGTGCTCGGAACGCCCTCGTACATGAGCCCGGAACAGGCGATGGCCGAGCCGACGGACGTGCGCTCCGACGTGTGGGCGCTCGCGACGGTTGCCTACGAGGCGCTCGCCGGGGTCACGCCGTTCCACGCCGACTCCGCCGACGACGTGATCCTTCGCATCTGCAACTTCCGACCGACGCCGCTGCGGGCGGTGCTCGACACCGCCACGGTCGATCTCGCGGCCGTGTTCGAGCGCGCGTTCCTGCCGAGCATCGACGAGCGCTTCCAGACGGCAACCGACTTCGCGACGGCTCTCGCAGCAGCGCTGCCAACCCCCGCGGCGCAGCTCTCGCTGCCTCCGCCGCCAGCGCACCTGCCGACGGAGAGCGTCGCGGGCACGTCGCTGAAGGTGCCGCTGCGTCCACGCACTGTCGCATGGGGCATCGCGGTCGTCGTGGTTGCGTTGGTCATTGCGGGTGTCGCGGTGGGGGCGCGCCGTCACGGCGACACGATGCAGCTGGCTCATTCCTCGCTCGCGGAGGTTCCCCCGCCTCCATCGGTCGCCTCGGTTGTCACGGCAGCGTTGCCTGTCGTGCCCACCCAGACCGAGCAGGTCACCGCTCGTGCCGTCGACATGGTGCACCACGGAGCGAGCCATGTACCGAGCGCCCCACCAGTGGCGTCGGCGCGTGCGAGCGCGCAGCCGGACACGACTCCGCCGCCGTCCAAGTCCGTTGATCGCAGCGCCATCTTCTGAATACACTCGAGCATGCGCTGGCCGCTGACTGCATCGGTTGGCGTGTGTCTCGTGCTGGCCGTGACCGACGCGTGGGCCGATCCCGAGGCCGACGCGAAAGATCTCTTCGACCGCGGGCATCAGCTACGAGCCTCCGGTGACTGCGCGAGCGCCGCACCCCTCTTTCACAAGGCCCATGACATCTTTCCGAGCGCGCTCGGACCGCTCCGCAACGCCGCGGAGTGCGAGGAGTCGATGGGGCGGTGGGCATCCGCGAGGCGGTCGTGGCTCGATCTCAAGCGGGCGCTGCTCTTGTCGCAGGAGGCCAAATACAAGGGCTGGGACGCGGATGCCGAGGACGCCGCGCGGAGGCTCGTGGGCCGCGTCGCTCACCTCACCGTGGACGTGGCAACCAGAGACCACGACATAGGCAAGCTCGAGGTCACGGTGAACGGAGAAGCCCTCGCGCCGCCGCTCGTGGGCACGACGCTCGATCGCGATCCCGGTCACTACGTCATTCGTGCGCAGCTCGGGAACGGTGCGCCCGCCGAGCAAACGATCGATCTCGTGACGGGCGAGACGCGTGAGGTGAGGCTCGTCGTGGCTCCGTTGGGGGAGCCGAACGCTCGGCGCGATGAGAAGCCGTCACCTGTGCGGAGCCATGAGACCTCCGTGTGGACGCCGGCAGGCTGGGTGACGCTGTCGGTCGGTCTCGGCGCGTTCGTGGGCATGGCGATCGCGATCGGCGTGCGGCAAGACGCCCTCTCGACGTTGACGACACAATGCGCCGGCTACGCGTCGATGCCCTGCCCGTCGTCGTTGAAGCCAGTGGTCGACCGCGGGGACGCCGCGAGCACTGCAGCGACCGTGCTCGCGGTTGCGGGTGGTGTCGTCAGCGGTGCAGGCATCCTCATGCTCGTCGTGGGTGCAGTCACTCCCCACCGTGAGCGAAGCGTCGCGCTCGGCGTTGCTCCTGTGCAAGGTGGATGGGCGGCAGTGCTTTCGGGGAGCTTCAAATGAAGTGGCTCGTGCTGCTCTCGTGTGCGGCGTGCAGCTTCCCAAACGTCACGTTCACGGATGCCTCGGCATCCGACGCAACGATCGATGTCTCGTCGGATGCACCGACCGACGCGGCGGCCGAGGACGTTGGAGCCGACGTCGCCCCGCCGTCGTGCCTCGACGGCGGGGTCACATGCTCAGGTCTGACGACGTGTTGCATGGTGTCTTCGTCGCCCAACTACGGCATGTGCGACGTCGGTTGCTTGTGACTACGTCGACGAGGCTTGAAACGTAGCCTGCGCGAGGCCGTCAATGCCGTCGTTGGTGCCCGGTAATCCGCCGGTGCCCTTCGTTGCGGGCGCTGACGGGACGACGATGTTGGTGGTCTGATCCATCGTCGGTTGTGTGTTGGTCCAGACGATGCCCACCGAGAGACCGCCCGCACCACCACCGCCCGCGCCGCCCGTTCCGCCTTCGCCGCCAACCCCACCCGCGCAACCGGGCGACACGGCCTTGCCGGCGTAGCCACCGAGCTGTCCCGGCTGACCCGCGCTTCCACTCCCACCATTGCCTGCCGCGACGGTGAGAATATCGCACGACGCAAGGATCACCGTGCTCATCACCGACATGAGACCGATGCTGCTGCCACCGCCCATGCCGGCTTGACCTGCCGCACCGCCGCAGCCGCCACAACCACCACCCGCGCCCCCACCCGGGCTGGTCAGGCTGCCCGTGCCCCCGCCGCCGCCACCACCTTGACCGGGGCTACCGTTGCCACCACTTTCGCCACCCGCTGGAGACCACCCAGTCGACGTCAGCTTGCCCACCGCAGTCGCTCCCAAAGCGGCGTTTGCCGCTGGTCCGTTCGGTCCGTTGTCGCCCGCCATGCAGCCAGCTGCGCCGCCCTTACCGTCGGTCGGGGAGGTGCCAGACAGATTCGGCGACCCGTTGTCCCCAGCGCTCTGGGTCGTGGCGCCGCCGCTTCCACCACCGCCACCCGTACTATTCACCGAATCCATGCAGAGCGTGCATGCGTGAGCTGGGCCGCCCGTTCCGTTGGTTGCGCTGCCGCCGATGATGCTCGTGTCACTCTGCGCGACGGTGGTCCAGTTGCTCCCCGTCACTCCGGGGCCACCCGCTTGGCCGGTGCCCGGCCGGAGCTTCACGCGGCGAAGGGTTACCTGGGTGCTCGCGTTCACGAAAGCCGCCACGCTCGAGTCGCCCGGGTTCACCCCGTTGGCCGCCTGAAACGCGAGGTCCGACAGCACGACCGGTTTCGTCGCGCCATCGACGTGGAGCGCGAGCGTCGAGGTCCCCACGGTGGGTTGGTTCCCGTCGTACGTCCAGGCGACGCACGCGAGCCCGCCGTAGATGCTGATCGCGTTCGCTTCTGTGAGCGATACGTCCTCGGGATAGATCCCGTCGCACACGTAGACACGCGGCTTGGCTCCGGCCGCGCCAATCCCCTTGGCGATCGTCTTGAACGGGCTGGCCTTCGAGCCCGTGTTGGTGTCACTGCCATTCGTCGTGTCGACGAAGACCCCGATGCCGTCGTCGACGCAAGCAGGGCTCGCCGTGATGTCCGCCGTCAGGTCGCAGTTCTGGGGGACGACGACGTCGCTCGCCGCGTCCGTGACTACGTCCGCCGTGTTTGTGTCGCCGCCCGCGTCGCTCCCCAAACCGCTGTCACCACCCGAGCACCCGACGACGACGAAACCCACCACCGAAGCCACTGCCGATCCCGTGAGATAAGCGCGCATGATGCGACCTCCTGAGGATCAGCACTATAACGAACGGTATAGTGGTGTCAATCCCTAAAGGGATAGTCACGCATGCTCAAGGTGTTTCGTCTTTGGCCTTCGGCAACGTCTTGGGCGCCGCCTGCAGATCGTCCTGCTTGATGGAGTAGCGCACGAGGGCGCGCAGGACCTGGTTCCGGTCGACGTTGCCGATGAGGGTCTTCAGGTCTTCGTAGATGCTCGGGTCGACGAGGAGCGCGCCGAGCGTCCCCTTGCCGCCGCGAATGTTCGACACGATGGCGCGCATATCGTCGCTCATCGCGTCGACGTTCGTCATCAGGTGCTGCGTGTCGGTGTCGCCGTAGACGAGCGCGTGGATGAGACCGTTGCCGGTGCGAATGTGCTCGAGATCCTTGTGGACCTCCGCGAGCGAATTGGCCGCGTTCGCCGACATGTCGCCGTCGTACACGATTGCGTGCGCGATCCCCGGCCCCTGCCGCACGTGCAGCGTGACGTCGTTCATGTCGGTGAGGAGCGCGTTGAGGTGGGCGGTCGACCCCTGCGTGTTGGCGAGAATGCCGTCGATGCGATCGGCGTCTTGCTTGTCGAAGATGATGCGGTGGGCAAACCCATCCTTGTGGGCGATGCCGTCGAGGAGATCGTGCGTCGACGCGACGGCTCCCTTGAGGTCGCGCGCGAACGTCGGGTCCGAGAACGCTCCCGTCGCCTCCTGGAGGTTCGAGAGCACGCCATTCGCCTTCTGCATGATCTCGTCGACCTTCGCCACGTAGGAGGAGATGTCGAGCGGCTCTTCGGTCACGAGCGGCGTCCCTGGATCGAGGAGCGGCGTGCCGGGCTCGCCCAAGCTGAGGTCGACCATCTTGTCGCCGAGCAGGCCCTTGTTGATGATGCTCGCGACCGTGCCCTTGCGGATCACCTTCTTGCCCGTCTCGTCGTAGACGGGTTGGCGGATGCGCTCGGCTTGCGCCCGCACCACCTCGAGCGACACGTAGATGTGGGGATCCTGGGAGTTTGCGGAGTACTTCACGCTCGACACGGTGCCGACGTCCACGCCGCCCATCGCGACGGGCGAGCCCGCACGAAGACCCGATACGTTGGAGTACACGGCCATGTACGTCACCTTGCGCTCCCAGAGCTTGCGGTTCTGGCCGATCAGAAAGATGCCGATCGCGAGGATCAAGAGCCCCCCCGCGACGAAGATGCCGACCCTCTTCTCTTTGGTCATGTTCCTATTGTTTACGATGACGCGAGCAAAGATGCGACGTCTTCGATTTCGGGGGCACGGCCCTCGATGAAGTCACGCACGAACGGGTCCGTCGTGTGCTTGAAGTCGTCGACGGTCCCCACGAGGCGCACGCGCCCGCGGTGGAGGATGGCCAGCCGGTCGGACACGGAGAAGGCCGTACCCATGTCGTGTGTAACGACGATGCTCGTCAGCTTGAGCGAGCGCTTGATGCTGTTGATGAGGTGATTGATGCGCGCCGTATTGATGGGGTCGAGGCCCGTCGTGGGCTCGTCGTAGAGGATGATCTCCGGTTGCAACGCGAGCGTGCGCGCGAGGCCCACTCGCTTGCGCATGCCGCCCGAGAGATCGCTCGGGCGCATCCCTTGGATGCCGGGGAGGCCCACGAGGCTGAGCGACTGCGCGACCCGCGCGGTGATCTCGGCTTCGGTCATCTTGTGCCAGAACTGCTCGCGCAGGCCGTAGGCGACGTTCTCGCCCACGTCGAGCGAGTCGAACAGGGCAGCACCCTGGAAGAGGTACGCAATGCGCCGGCGCACGTCGACGAAGTCACGCTCCGAGACGTGCTCGATGGAATGGCCGTCGAACACGATCGACCCTGCGTCGATCGGCAGGAGCCCGATGAGCATCTTGAGCAAGACGCTCTTGCCCGAGCCCGACGGGCCGAGGATGGTCATGACCTCGCCCTTGTGGATGTCGAGCGTCAGATCGCTGAAGACGACCTTCGGCCCAAAGTGCTTCTGCACATGGGAGAAGCGGATGAGGGGGTCCGGCACTAACGGCTGTCGACGCGGATGGTCATCCACACTTCGTCGAGCGAGAGCTCGGCGCGTGCGTTCTCGGTTACGCGGAGATCGGTTGCGCGACCGGGGCGCCCATCGACGATGACGCGCGTACGCGTCGGGTCGATACGACCGGTGATGCACGGACGATGGCCTTCGGAGACGGGCGAGATGGTGACGTTCGCCGGATCGACCGCTGTGATGATGCCGCGGACACGACGCTGCGTGGTCCCATAGGCGACGGACGCGGTTACTAAGGCCGCCACCGCCACCAACACCGCTACCCCTTGAAGTCGCCGCATGACCACTGACCTCATGACTTCATTAACCCGAACCCCCGCCGTTGTAAAGATCGCGGCAGTTTCCCGCCTCGACCGAGCGGTTCACTTTGTTAGTTCTGGCCGGCGATGCGTTTTGCCCCGCCACGTTTGGCGAGTTGGTGGTCAATCCACTCGGTAAAAGGGGCAGCGACGTAGATGCTCGAATACGTGCCAGCCACGATGCCGATGACCATCGCGAGCGCGAAATCTTTGATGACGCCCGTACCCCAGATGAAGAACGCGAGCATCGAGAGCATCGTCGCGCCGGAGGTGAGGACCGTTCGAGACAAGGTCTCGGAGACGCTCAGGTTGATGATCTGCGCGAACGACTGCCCGCGGTGTTTGCTCAGGTTCTCACGGATACGGTCATAGACGACGACCGTGTCGTTCATGGAATATCCGACGACCGTGAGCACGGCGGCGATCGTCGACAGCGTGATCTCCTTGTTGAGGAGGACAAAGGCCCCGAGCACCACCATCGCATCGTGGATGCACGCGACGACGACGCCCGGCGCGAACCGCAAATCGAAGCGAAACGCGAGGTAGAGCATGATGAACACGATCGCGATGGCGACCGCGTTACGTGCGCTGTCTCGGAGCTGCTTGCCGGCTTTGGGACCCACCCACTCGACGCGGAGCGCCTTGTCCGGGACCATCTCGGGGCCGAGCTGCTTCTGGAGCGACTCGATGAGCTGGTCGCCTCTGCTCTGGAGCTGGATCTCGACGTGGTGGTCGCGTGCGTTGAGGAGCTGAGGGTTGGTCGCCGAGGCGCGCATCGTCACGCCTTGCACGCTGCGGACTTGCTCTGTGACCTTGACGAGGTCGGGGTCGGCTTCGTAGCGCGTGTCGATCTTGTCACCCCCGAGGCTGAACTTCACCTCGGTCGCGCGGATGTTCGCTGGGCAACGGGCCTCGTCGGGTGCCTCGCCTTCTTTCGCGAGGCAAAGCGCATGACGGAGCGCGTCCTTGTCCTTTTCGCCGATGGCGGTGACCTCTTGGACGCGAATGAGGAAGTGATACGGGTTCTTCGGGTCGACGACCTGAACGACCTCGGGGATGGCGAAGCCGGCCTTCTCGACGGCTGCGCGTACGCGCGCGACGTCGATCTTCTGCAAGAAACCAATCTCGACCTCGGTGCCGCCGCGGAAGTCGGTGCCGTAGTTCGGGCCCGGATAGAACATGGCCACGGTGGACGCGACGACGAGCGTGACGGAGAGCGCGATCCAATAGACGCGCACGCGCATGAAGTCGTAGACGCGACCCGGCTTGAAGAACTCCATGCCTAAAACTCCGCTCCCACGCTGAGGCGCTTGACCTTCGCGCCGCGCACCCACCAGTCGAAGACGAGCCGCGTGCAGAAGACGCCCGTGTAGAGCGACGCGGCGATGCCGACGATGAGCGCGATGGCGAAGCCTTTGACGGGACCGGTGCCGTACTGCGCGAGGATCAAGCCCGAGATGAGCACCGTGACGTGACCGTCGATGATCGACGAGAACGCCTTGTCGTATCCGGCCTCCACGGCTGCGCGCACACCACGCCCCGCGCGCAATTCCTCGCGGATGCGTTCGTTGATGAGGACGTTCGCGTCGACAGCCATGCCTATCGTCAGCGCGAGGCCCGCGATGCCAGGCACCGTCATCGTCGCCGAGAACGACGCGAGGATCGCCATCTGCAGCATCAAGTTGAAGAGCACGGCGATGTCGGCGACGATCCCGCTCTTTCGGTAGTAGAAGATCATGAAGGCGAGCACGAGGCCCGACCCGACGAGGGCGCCTTTCACCGCCTGCGCGATGGCGTCGCTGCCGAGCGAAGGCCCGATGAGCGACTCGTTCGACGGCGAAATGGGCGCAGGCAGCGCGCCACTTCGCAAGACGAGCTCGAGCTTCCGCGCCTTCGCGAGCTGGATCTCGGGATCGCCTTCGCCGAGCGTGATGGTGGCGCGACCTCCGCCGATCTTCGTTCGGATGACCGGCAGTGAATCGATCACGTCGTCCAAGATGATCGCGAAGCGCCGCTGCACGTTCGCGGCAGTGACCTCCTCGAAGCGCTCCGCGCCCACGTTGTTGAACGCCACGGCGACGAGGTACCCGCCCATGTGCTCCTGGTCCTGCTGCACGGAGGCGTCGGTGATGAGGTCACCGGTGATCTCCGCACGCCGGAAGAGGTACCAAGTGCGCCACCCCTTCTCTTCGGTCTTGAGCGTCTCCGGATCGTAGTCGACGTCCTCTTGGAAGCCGATCTCGCGGTCGTCGGCGACCTCCTGCTCGCTGACCCACTTCTTCAGGCGCTCGTAGCACTGCTGCTGCGTCTCTTTCTCTTGGCGCTGCACGTGGATGAACGGCGTCTTCACGCTGCGACCCGGGCCGTCGGGCTCGTCGGCCTCGAAGATGGCGAAGCCCTGATTGGCTGGCAGGCAGTAGGCGTCGCCCGCCTTACAATTGTCGGCTTCCTTGAACTTGGAGAAGAAGTCGCGCTGGCCGACGACGTCGACCATCTTGAACTCGAGGCGGGCCGTGCGGCGGATGATGTCCTTGATCTCTTCGAACGCGGCTTTGTTCTCGCCGGGGACCTCGATGATGATGTCCTCGTCGCGCGTCGTGACGCTCGCCTCGCGGAGGCCGAGCTCGTCGATGCGCTTGTTGATCGTGTCTTTCGCTTGGCTGACGGCCTTGTCGCGAATCGACGTCTCGACCTCGGTGCGGATTTTGTAAGTGACGACGTTCGCGCCCGGGCCGCGCTGCTGAACGAGCTCCGCCGCGAAGCGCTTCTGGTAGCGGTCGTCGAGCTTGTTGACGTCGCCGGCGTCCTTGAAGGTGACGCGAATGATCGACGCCTCGTGGGAGTCGCCGGTGGGCGTCGAGACGTGGACTTTGTCGTCGAGCTTGGCGAGCTCGTCCCGCGTGACGAGGCCTTCGCCCGAGTGGATCTCGTAGAGCGTCGCGAGCTCTTGCCGCATCTCGTCGGCGTAGCGATCACGCTTGTCGCGGATCGCCTCCTCCACTTCGACCGTGTAGACGAGGCGGAGCCCCCCGCGGAGATCGAGCCCGGGGGCGATGGCGAAGTGGATGTGGTCCTTGAAGTAAGAGGGGCACTTGAACTTGCCGTCCGTCACGCTCTCGAGCGTCGGCCAGAGCGCGATGAACGCGGCCGTGAAGCTCACGGCCACGAACCCGACCTTGAGGCGCCAGGTCGCATCCATCACGGGCAGCATGCTGACGAGCGCCCAGACGGCGACGAGCCCACACGTGACGACGCCCCAGAAGTTGTCGGCGCCACGGTGAAAGGCGTAACCGCCCGCAACGCACAGGACGATCAAGACGAGCGCGTTGCGGCGCGACGAATTCACTTCACGGCCTTCCCGCTCATGACGGTTTGCTCGCGACCTCGTCCTTTGACTTGGGGGCGGCGGGTTTGGGCTCTTCGAGCGGCGAGAGCGCGCTGGCGAGCGCCTGCACGGTCACACCCGGAGCGATCTTCACCTTCACGATGCGCTCGTCGACGTCGACCACCTCGCCGATGACGCCGCCGGCGATGACCTTGTCGCCCTTCTTCATCTTCAAGCGCGCTTCCGTCTCCTTCTTGTTTCGCCGCCACATCATGAAGAGGAAGGGCACGAACAGAAGCATGAGGAAGATCGGCGAGCCGAGGATCGACCCTCCGGGCGGCGCACCACCCGTGGGTGCGGCTGCGGGATGCTGGACTTCTTGTGTCTGACCAGCGACGGCGGGAGTCCCAGCCTTGGGGGCGGCTGGTTGAAGCAGGAGGGTGCTGAGTGTCACGGTTTTTAGGGCGCGAGGGATAGACTTTCGGGCCGCTCGCGTCAACTCGCGCGCGTGCCACGCCATTCCTCCGGCTCAGGTAGAGTGCGGGTGTGCGGACGTTGCTGCTTGCCACGCTGATGCTTCTCGCGCTCGAAGGACCGGCCCTCGCGGACGAGACTTCGCTCGGGGGCGCGGGAGAGTCTTGCCGTGCCCGTTTGGACTGCGAGAACGGCCTCCGGTGCGTAAACCGCGTCTGCGTCGAAGCCCCGAATGCAACCGGGCAGCCGCAACCGTGCCAATCGACTGCCGATTGTGGCGAGCTCAGGTGCGTCGAAGGCCGCTGCGTCAACCCTTTTCGCATGGCCCGCAACGCCGCCGCCACCAGCAATTGGCGATGGTTCGTCGGTCTGGTGCTGCTTGGAGGACCCGCTTTTGGCGGCGTGATCAGCGGGTTCAGCCGATGGGATAGAGCGGCACAGCCCAGCCTCGTCGGAGCGATACGCGTGGGTGCGATCATCGACGAACGGCACGAGCTCGCGATCGAGCTCTCGCCCTTTAGCTACGCCTATTACCAGCCGATGCCTGGTCCGACGTTCCAGGTCAACGCGACGTACGGCTACCGGATCCCGCTCGTCACCTCCCCGTCGGTCACCGTCGATTGGCCGTTTCGATTCGGCGCAGGCTTCTTCACGGGCAACACGGGTGGGGACGTGTATGCGCAGCTACGCGCCGACCTCCTCGGCGTGTCGATCCGGAGGGGCGACTTCATGATCGACCTCTACGCGCCATCCTTTCGCTACGCGATCACGAGCGTCGGAGGGGAGACCGCCAACGTCCTCTCGTGGGAATCCGGCGTAGGCGTCTCGTACCTGTTCTGAAGTGCTACACTCTGCGACGTGGCAAGGCGGAAGAAGACGGCGCTCGTTCCTCGCATCGTCTTGAGCGCGAGCTTCGTGTCGGTGATACCGGCATGCGCGCTGAGTGCTTGTGGAGGGCCCGATCCGATCCTGCAGCTCGGCGGCGGCGTTCCGTTCGGTGTCGCGGCGGTCGCCTTCTGCTGCTTCGATGGCGGTGTCGCCGACATCGCGTTCACCTTCGACGCCACAATCGACGCCACGGTCGACGCCGGGCCCGACGCCGACGCGAGCTCGGACGACGCGCTCGACGAAGAAGCCGACGCGGCCGAGGACACCTCCGGAGAGTAGCCGTGTCCGGGGCTTCGGCCGGGTCTTCGGCACGACGTGTCGGGTCTTCGGCACGACGTGTCGGGTCTTCGGCACGACGTGTCGGGTCTTCGGCACGACGTGTCGGGTCTTCGGCACGACGTGTCGGGTCTTCGGCACGACGTGTCGGGTCTTCGGCACGACGTGTC
>Ga0302326_10021110_pt1 | contig 13370 bp, 8 predicted proteins | sample Palsa_T0_3_FD_202264 | JGI IMG/M metagenome (GOLD analysis project Ga0302326, IMG submission 202264) | Peat permafrost microbial communities from Stordalen Mire near Abisko, Sweden - Palsa_T0_3 | ecosystem: Environmental > Terrestrial > Soil > Palsa > Peat permafrost | place: Sweden: Abisko... | reverse complement strand
CGAGTCGTCGGGGCCAAACGAGCGTCGCGGGGACGCGCCGCCCCACCACCATGGCCAGTCGTTAATGTTTTCACATAGTTCTTTCGCCACGGGATTATTTCGGATGTACCACCATTTCTCCGAGGCCTCTTTTTCCGTCCGCATCCGGTGATCAAAATAATTTTCCTGCCAGGAAGCACCCAGAAACCGCGTCGCATATCTTTTCCAGTTCAGGATCGTGGTCGACATGCCCGGTTCGCGCGGAAAGGCCAAAAGCGCATGCAGGTGATCGGGCATCACGAGAAACAAATCACACCACCATCTTCCAATCTCATGGTAATACCTGGCGGTCCTAAGCAAATTCCCCGCCATTTTCGGCTCGGTCAGACACGTCCCAAGGCGATTTGCCGTGCGAATTCGGACATGAAACAACTCACCGTCAGACACCCAGCCGGGAGTTTTGTGGTGCAAATGTCCATGTTGCTTCCCTAGCGGCTTAAGATGCGGCTCCATGAGCCAGGATAATAGCAAGTCGCTCCATGACAATTGAGAGCACCAAAAGCGGCCTTCGGCCTCCTGCCTCACCATAGAAACTTGCGCGCAATGGACGTACTTACCAAGCTCAGCGTGTGGGTGCCGGGTGCAGTAGTCCGGGCGCACAATGGTGTTCTTTCGAACCCGATTGAGAGCATGGACCCGCCTTGTTGCGTCGCTTCACTGGTGGCACGGCCAACGCCGATGACCCCGTTTGTTAGATTGCCAATCGATTCGCCAAGGCGGCCCTCGCATCCACTCCAACTCTCCCTATTAGCCCGCAAACGAGTTCTTGCCTTGGGCACCTTTGTGTCGGCTGGATTCGCTGTAATTTCCCGGTCCATCAACAGCCTCCCTCTGAGGGATGTTTCTTGTTAGAGTCCCAATGGTGGGGCGACGCGTCCCCGCGACGCCTGCTTCGCTCTGTCGACAAAGCAGTTTCATACTGCCCAGCCGTCAGAGCCGACCGAGCGTCGCGGGGACGCGCCGCCCCACCTCTGATGTCTGCGACTAACCCTTGATTCCGCCGAGCTGGATGCCGCTGACGAGCTGCTTTTGCATGACGACGAAGAGGACGATCAGGGGGACGATGTTCATTACCGTGGCGGCCATGATGAGCTCGGTTTGCTGGCCATAGTCGGTCTGAAAGAGCAAGAGGCCGATCGGGAGGGTGCGCAGGGACTCGTCCTTGACCATCACCAGAGGCCAGAAAAACGACTGGAAGTTGCCCAGGAAGGTCAGGATCGCGAGAGTGATGAGTCCGGGGCGCGTCAACGGCATGATGATGTCCAGGAAAACCTGCAACGGGCCCGCTCCGTCCATCTCGGCCGCCTCGTCGTAGCTACGGGGCAGCACGATCATGAACTGGCGCAGCAAAAATGTGCCGAAAGCCGAGAAGGCCATCGGCAGGATGAGCCCGACATAGGAGTTCACCAGCCCCAGTTTTACCATGATCTGGTAGTTGGGCAGCATGAGCACCAGGCTGGGGATCATCATCGTTCCCAGGTAGAGCAGGAAGACCGTGTCCCTCCCCCGCCAGGTGAGCCGCGAAAAAGCGAAGGCCGCCAGCGCGCTCGTCATGACCTGGAGGCTCGTCACCCAGGCGGCGACGAAGAAGGAGTTGAAGTACCATTTCGGAAAATTTAGCTCGAGCAGCCGGCCCGTGTGGGGATCCGGCGCGCGCTTGAGCACAATCGCGTAATTGGCTGGCTGGGGATGCTCCGGCAAAAGCGAGACATGCGCGATTTCCGGGTTGGGTTTGAAGCTGGCGCCCAGCATCCAGAGAAACGGAAGCACCATCGCGATGGCGAGAAACACCATGAGGAAATGCTTGAGGAACGTCCGAAGGTCGCGGGCCATGGCGGGAAAGGTCAGTCGGATCCGTCGCGCGCTCTGTGGCGCCATTGCAGCAGGGTCAATCCAAACACCAGGACAAACAGCACCCACGCGATCGCCGAGCCATAGCCCAGATCGAGGCGCTCGAAGCCCTGCTGGTAGATGTAATAGCTGAGCGTCGTGGTCGCACCCGCCGGGCCGCCGAAGGTCATCAGCCGGGCCTGCTCGAAACCACCCTGGAGACCCCCGATGACTGAGATCACGACGATGAAGAAGGTGGTCGGCGCCAGTTGCGGCCAGGTCACATGGCGAAAACGCTGCCAGGCGCCGGCCCCGTCCATATCCGCCGCCTCATGGAGTTCGGGCGGAACATTGGCCAGGCCCGCCAGAAAGAGGATCATATTGTTGCCGCCGATCGCGCCCCAGACGCCCATCAGCATGATTGCCTCGCGCGCGCCCAAGCCGAAGCCGCCGTTGTTGAAACGCGCCGGCCAGGGCAGAAAGCCCAGCAGGGAGCGCGTGCTGGTGAGCCAGCCGGGCCCGTCGACTCGCCAGCCAAAGGCCGCCGCAACGTGCTGGATGCCCTGGTTGATCAGCCCGAAATTGGGATTGTAGAGCTGGCTCCAGAGCAGAATCGTCGCGGCGCCGGCCGTGAAATAAGGCAGGTAAAAAACGGTGCGATAGGCGACCGGGCCGAATAAGATTCCCAGAGTGGCGATGAACCCCAGCGCCGCGACGACATAGGCGAGATTGGGCGAACCCGTCAGCCACAAGGCGGCCGACGACATCAGGGCGATCGTCCCGGAGGCCGCCGCCAGGCGGAATCCGCGCCGCGGCCGGCCGAAGGAAAACCGCCCGTGCAGCAGGACGGCGAGCACCAGCGCCCCGCCGATCGAGAACGGCAGCGCGAGCATCAGGTAAAATGTATTGTAGAGGTAGAAGTAAAAATTTCCGTCCTGGAAGAGCCGCGCGTAGTTGTCCCAGCCGGCAAAATGAAGGGGCACCGCGGGCCGCAGGCTCCAATTGGTGAAGCTGCCCGCAAAACTAAGGACGACGGGCACGAGCGTGAACACCAGGAAGCCGAGCAAATTCGGCCCGAGAAAAAGCAGCGCAATCGGCCAGCGGTGCGGTTTCATGGCGTGGAAGCCACGGCGCCGTGGGCAACGCGCAGTCGATATTGAGCAGCCAGCTGGGGATCCCGGCTCAGGTTGAGCCGCAACGCCGCCTCGAGCTCGCTTTGCGCCTCGGCCAGGAGCTGGCCGCAGTCCAGGGAGGGATCGGCCTCGAGCCGGTTCACCTGCGCGTCGAGCACGCGATCGACGTCAAAGTCGAGCAGGAACGGGCTTTTGCGCGTCTGGTATCCGCTCCGCAGCGACTCGACCTCGCAGCGCGTGAGTTCGCGCTCGGCGAGCTCCGGATCGGTCACCGGGCAATCGGCGTCGGCATGTTTCGGATTTCCCGGAATGTTGTAGCTCTCGACCCTTTGGGCATAGGCGTCGCTGGCGAGAAAACGCAGGAACGCCAGCGCCTGCCGGCGGTGCGGACTGGCCGGGTTGATGACCACGGTCTGGGAGAGGGCCGCGCAGGAAAATGGGCGACCGGAAAAATGCGGCAGCAGCGCCACCCCGATGCGCAGCACCTCGGGCCGCGGCTCCGTCCGCTGCCGCCCGGGATCGGCCTCCCAGCGGGCAACGTCCCTTTTTTGCATCTCAACGAACCCGCGAAGCGAGGCCAGCGCATACTTGCCGGAAACGATCGTCGCATAATGTCCCTCGGCAAACTGGGTGGTGGCTGCATTCCCCCACCCTCCCTGTCCGGTCATGGCGCCGACATCCACGGTCCTGGGGAGCACCCGATAGGTGACAATGGCGTCCTTGTGCAGCTGAAGCGCCACGCGCATGTCGTCGGTGTCCACGGTCGGACGGGTGCCGTCGGGCGTGAAAAATTCGCCGTGGCGCGAATAGAAAACCGTCTTCCAGAAAAAAGCGGCCGGCGCGGTGCCCGCATAGTCCACGGCATTGGTGCCCCAGACCCGGCTGCCGTCCGGGAGCGTGCCGCTCACCCGCATCAACCGTTGCAGGAATTCCTCCCAGGTCATCGACGAGGACGGATAAGGGACGCCCCGACGGTCGAAGACGTTCTTGTTATATAGGATGAGAAAACAGCCCACGCCGGCGGGATAGCCGTATTGCCGGCCTTCGTACGTGATCTCGTTATGGATCGCCGGCCACGCGTCGCTGTCCGCCGCGATGCCGTTCGCGGCGGCGGCGGCCGTGATGTCCCACGCCACGCCCGCCTCGACGTAGGCCTGGAGGTAGCTGCCCTTGAGCACGTCGAAAACGTCGGGGCCGACCCCGCTGCAGGTCTGGACGATGATCCGTTGAAAATCGGCGTTGCCCCCGTCCAGCCTGAGCCTCAGCTCCGGGTGGATGCCGTTGAAATAGTCGATCTGCCCGTAACGGTACGGATTTTTTGAGCTCGCCCACACGAGCGGAGTCACCCCGGGCGGCAGGCGGGGCGGCCGCAGCAGCATCGCCACCGCCGTCAGCACGGCCAGGAAAACGGCGACACTGGCGATCAGGGCGCGCATGCGGCTTCAGCGTTCAATCCACGCTGACCGGACGGCCGCTGTCGGCTGACTGGTAAACCGCGTCGGTGATCCGGGCCACGAGGAGCGCATCCTCAAGGGAGGTCTGCGGGCGCCCACCGCGCAGGATCGCGTCGACGAAGTCGAAGACCACGCCGTCGTGCTCATGCGAAAGGACCGACTCGTCGCCTTCCCAGAGCACCCGCGTGACCGTGCCGGCCGCCGGATCCGGCGCCGTGAGGACCACGTTGGCGGAGCTGGCCTTGAGCATCGCGAGGGTGAGCGTGCCGGATTCGCCCGTGATCTGCCAGCGATTCTCCCGCGGCATCGTGGAAAATTCGGCGCGCTCGTAAGTCAGGACGCAGCCCTCGGCAAATGTCACCAGAGCGGTGACATGGGTCTCGGCGTCGGAGCCGGGCGCCGCATAGGCGGCATAGGGATGCCCCACCCGCCACGTGCGCGCCAGGGCATACCGGGGAGTGAGCTTGAAATCCAGGAGGCCGAGCAGGTAGTCCAGGTCATAGCACCCCCAGTTCATGAGGATGCCGCCGCCGTTGAGGTCGCGGCGCAGGCGCCAGGCCGGCGGCGGGGTCTTCGGCGGCTCGCCCGCCGGCACAACGGCGCGGCAGGTGATGGCGCGCAGCGCGCCGAGCGCCCCGGTACGGATGAACTCGCGGGCGGCGCGCGCCGATTCGAAGGAACGGTACCGCGACGAGCAGCACGCTCCGATCCGGCCGCCCTGGGCCGCGATCAGGCGCCGGACTTCGGAAGCGTTGATCGCCACGGGCTTTTCGGTGAGCACATGCTTGCCGTGGCGAAAAGCCTCGAGCGCCAGGGCGGTGCGGGCCGCGGCGGGCAGGGCGAGGATGACGCCGTCAATCGACGGATCGGCGAAAATCTCGGCCGGCGCGCTGCTCCAGCGCGGCACGCCGTGCTCGGCGGCAGTCTTTTGCGCCGCGTCCGCCCGCAAATCGCAGACGACCGCGATCCGGGCGGTCTTGAGCTTGGCGACGGCGCGAAGATGATAGGGAGCGACGACGCCGCACCCGATGATGGCAAGGTTGAGCATGGAAGGTGTTTACCGTGAAGCCAGTTGCAGCACCGTCACGGAATACGGCGCGAAACCGCGCATGAAATCCGGGCTCATCCCCTGCAGTTTCGATGCCACCGGAATGACTTTGGCCGGCTCGTCCACGGAATTGGTGTCCGCCGGCTGGGCCGACCAGAGCAGCCATTCCATGCCCTCCGGACCGACCGAGGCGACGCCCGCGATTACGACCCGCACGCATCGGGGCGTCCCCGTCGTGTTGACGGCCTTGAGGTAGATCGCGCCGGTGCGCGTATCCCGGGTGACCGAATAAAAAAAGCCCGGGGCACCGTCGAAGGACGATTTCAGGACGACGTCGCCATGGTGGCGGCTGAACATGACCTGCGCATGATACGACGGTGAACCGTAGCTGATGAGGCCGTCGAAGCCGATCAGGTTCGTTTTCCACTGCCTCGCGCCCGGGTTCACATTGACGAGCAGCGGGGCGTAGGCGGCCATGATGACCAGGTCGCCATTGCGCTCCAACCCCGTCAGCCACGCCGCGTCCCTCAAGGCGGCATGGAGATCGGGCGTCGGCGCGCCTTCATAGGTCGCCCACTCGCCGACGAAAATCTTCGGACCCGACCGGCTGTAGCTATCATAGCGGTGGGTTGCCGCCTCCATCTTCGCCGCCGAATAATAGAAATGCTCGTCGTATACGTCGGGCGTGCGGGACTTGACCCGGGTCGTCGCGATGACCTGCAGGCCCGGGTATTTCGCCTTGATCGCATCGTAGAATTGCGCGAAACGCCCGTCGTAGCTGCCCGACTTGTCGGCATTGTCCTCGTTCCCGACCTCCACATACGTGAGTGGGAAAGGCGCGGGGTGGCCATCGGCCGCCCGCTCCGCGCCCCAGCGGGTATCCGGTCCGCCCGTGACGTATTCGATTTCATCGAGCGCGTCCTGGACAAAGTGCCGCAACCCCGGCCCGGGAGGGACAAATGCGTGCCCCAGCGAATAGCCGGCAAAGACGGCGAGAACCGGCTGCATCCGCAAATCCTCGCACCACTCCAGGAACTCGAGCAGGCCCAAACCGTCGGACGAACGATAACCCCAGGGCCCGGGATGACCCGCGCGCTGGTCGAGGCCGTGAATCGTGCTCTTCCAGTTGAAACGCGTCCCGATCGTGTCGCCTTCGAGGTAGTTGCCGCCGGGAAAGCGCAGGAACGCCGGATGGAGATCGGCGAGTTTGCGCATCAGGTCGATGCGGTTGCCGTTGGGCCTGTCCTTCCAAGTCGGCGGAAAGCACGAGACGAGGTCGAGGTACAGCGTGCCGGAGTGGGCGGCATAGATCGCCAGGCGGCCGTTGGCCACGGGTGGCGCGCTCCCTGTGGTCAATTCGGTTGAATAATTCCTCCAGTCGCCGCCCACCTTCTGCATTTTCGTGCTGCCATAGACTTTCGAGCCGTCGGCGCTTTCGAGCGCCACCGTGAGCAGGCCGCCAAAATCGCCGCCCGTTTTGGCGTAAAACGAAACCCGGTAGACTGTGTCCGGCTTGATCGGGACGCCCCAGAATCCGTCATTGGCGACGCCCACCAGCTGCTTTTCCGAGGCGGTGTTCACGTCGAGCCGCAGGCAGGTCGTCAGCAGCGCGTTGATCGGCTGGGTGTCGTCCAGGGACATCGACACCGAGCCGCCGTTGCGCTGCACGAGGGACCAGTGCAGGGGGGACTTGGGGTCGTCGTTGAAGACGCGGTTGCTCACCAATTCCGCGTACAGTCCGCCGTCATAGGAATGGTTGATCTCCTCGGTCATGAGGCCGTACAGGAGGGGACTGACGTGCGCCGTGACGCTGCCGGCGTCGATCCGCAGGACGGGGACCGATTTAGGTGGGGCGGCGCGTCCCTGCGACGCCTGTTCGGCGTGAAGCGCTGGCGATCCCAAGGCAAAAGCGGCCAGGGCCGCAAGGCCAAGGTAGACGCGGCGGCCCGCCGCGTTCCTGAAGGTACGCGACAGAATGTCGCGTCTTCTTTCGATCGACGCGCTCAGCCCGTGGCTTATCCGGTGAAATAAAGATAGGCGCCGAAAATGCATAAGAGAATCAGGATGGAAAAGACGACGTCCCGGCGCTGCCAACTCTCGCGGGTGCGGGCCCGGTCCGCCGGCGAGGCCGTGTCGAAAGTGAGGCCGCCAATCCTCGCATAATCGGGCGCGGGGGTCGCATAGCTGCACGCCACCATTACCAAGGCCGAGATCAGCGTGATCAGGACGCTGAAATACTGAAAATTGATGTTATTCACCACCCACAGGAACGAGCCCGGGGTGTATCCGTTTTCGACGCCGCAGAGCTTCATCGTCACCACGGTATCGACCCCCATGCGAAATATCCCGATCAAAAATCCCACCACCAGCGCCCAGAGGCAGCCCTGCGCATTCAGGCGCTTCCAAAAAACGCCGAAAAAGAAGACGACGAAAATCGGCGGGGCGAGGTAGCCCTGGACCGACTGCAGGTAATTATAAAGTCCGCGCGCCCCCTGGATGACCGGGATCCACGCCAGCGCGATCAGCACCACCCCCGCCGTCGAGATGCGTCCCATCCGAACCAGTTGATGCTGTGAAGCCTGCGGCCGCAGCTTTTGGTACAAGTCGACCGTGAAAAGGGTCGAGCACGCGTTGAACACGCCGGCGAGCGAACCCATGAGGGCGGAGAGGAGCCCCGCGACCACGATGCCCCGCAAGCCGGGTGGAAGCAGGTACTTAACCATCAGGGGAAAGGCCGCCTGCGCCTCGGCCGGCAGCAGTTTGCCGTCGGCGCCCATCATCGTGGCGAAATGGGGCACCCGGCCGCTTTTGGCCAGGGCGAAAAAGATCAGTCCCGGGATGATGAACAGATAGACCGGAAACAGCTTCAAAAAGGCCGCGAAAATGCTGCCGCGGCGCGCGGTCCGCTCGTTCGGCGCTCCCAGCGCGCGCTGGACAATGTACTGGTCGGTGCACCAATACCACAGCCCGATAATCGGGGCGCAGATGAGCATCCCCGGCCAGGGGAAGTTCCCATTGAAATACCAGGCCTGCCGCACGACCGCCCCGGTCGCACCCGTCTCGAGCACGGGGGCCCAGGTCGATTGGACGCCGGCCGGTGTGATCGGCTTCCACAGGTTGAACATTTCCGAACCGCAAAAATGCCGCAGCTCGGACCAGCCGCCGAGCCGATGCAGGCCGTAAAAGGTCAGCAGCGCGGATCCGCCGATCAGCACCACCACCTGCACGGCGTCGTTATAGGCCACCGCGCGCATCCCGCCCAGCGCCGTGTAGAACCCGGTGAGCACGATCACCGCGACCGACCCGATCCAAAAGCTGTTGATGGAGACCCCGAAGACGCTCGCATGGATCTCTGGCAGCAGGGTGGCGAAGACCACGCCGCCGGCGAAGATGCCGACGGCTATCTTCGTGACGACAAATGTGATCAGGGACACCACCGAAAGCACATAACGCGAGGGGACGCTGAAGCGGCGCTCGAGAAACTCCGGCATGGTGAACACGAGGGAGCGCGAATAAAACGGCACGAAGACCCAGGCGAGCACGAGAAGACACCAGGCGTGGAGCTCGTAATGGGCCAGGGCGACGCCATCGGAGGCTCCCGAACCGGCGAGGCCGACAATGTGTTCCGAGCCGATGTTCGAGGCGAAGATCGACGCCCCGATCACCCACCACCCCAAATTGCGGCCGGCGAGGAAGTAATCGGTCGCCGTATCCTTGCCCTTGCGCACGACCCACCAGGCGACTCCAAGCAGGAGGCTGAAATAGAGCGCGATCGCGAGCCAATCCAGGCCGGTCAGGGTGGGGGGCATGGGGAACCAGAAAGTGGAAAGTAGTAAGTAGTAAGGAGTAAGTAGCGAGAGCAAGGATCATCACGAAGCCGGTGGGGCGGCGCGTCCCTGCGACGCCTGTTCGGCTCAGCCGGCGACAAAACGCCTGCAGAGTCCAACTGGCGTCGCGGGGACGCGTCGCCCCACCTTTCAAGCGGGGTCTGCGCTTGTTATTATACGGTCGTATGAAACACCTCCTCATTGCCGCCGCGATATGCCCGGCGGCGGCCCTCGTCGCCGCGCCCTCGGAACAGCAGGTCCTCCTCCCGGCCTACCACCTCGCGGGCGGTCCCCTGCCGGGGGCGGATCCGCTCGACGAGCCGGTGGCTTCGTACCGCGCGGTGCGCATACCCATCGCCGCCGCCTTCCTTTCCCTCAGCCGCGCCTACGGCATCACCTTCGTGCTCGATCCCGCCATGAAGGGCGAAGTGTCCATGGAAATGCGCAACGGCACCGTGCGCGATGCCATCGACGCCCTCGCCCAGTCGCAGGGCTTTTATTGGGAACGCGACGGGCACCTCATCGCCGTGCGCAAGAACGTCGTGCGGTTCTATGAAATCGATTATCCCCAAATGACCCGCTCGGCCCAGGGCAGCAGCAATGTCGTCCTGTCCGCCCAGGCGGCCTCCGGCGTGAATACCGCGAACAGCGCCGTCCTGAACGGGTCCGCGGGTTCGGCCAACACGTCGAATGGGGCCAATTATCCCAATCAGAACGACCAGACCAACATCTCGATCCAGCAGCAGAACCAGAGCACGTTCTGGGCTGACGTTCAGTCGGAGCTGTCCGGCTTGGCGCAGCAGGGAGAATCGGTCGCGGTCAACCGGCTCGCCGGGATCGCCGTCGTGACCGCACCGCCTTCCCGCCAGGGCGACTTCAAGGCGTTTATCGACATCGTCAACCGCCGCATCTCGAGGCAGGTCCGCATTTCGGCCCGGGTGCTCGAGGTTGAACTCAATGACGAGCACCAGCTCGGAGTGGATTGGGCGCTCGCCGCCACGAAAATCGGCGGCCTCAACCTCAGCGGCTTTGCCACCAACACGGCCTTTGCGACGATCAACGGCCAGACGCTCATCCCCGGCACCGTCTCGGGAACCCTCTCCGCCGGCAAGGTCTCCGCCGCCATCAGCGCACTCCAGGAGCAGGGCGACGTGCATGCGGTCTCCAATCCATCCGTCATCAGCCTGAGCAATCAAACCGCCTTCGTGAAGGTGGGCACCGAGCAGACTTTCTTCTCCCTCTCCAACGCGACCACCATCAACCAGGCCGGCGCGACCACGCCGTATTCGACCACGCAGGAGAGCTATGTGCAAAATGCCATCACGATCGGAACGGTCCTCTACGTGACCCCGGAGGTGAACAGCGACGGGACCGTCACCGTGGACGTGCTTCCGGCCATCAGCCAATTGATCGGAGTCGATACCTCGCCGGATGGCCAGCAAACCGCCCCGCGCATGGACATCAAATCGCTCTCCACCATCGCGCGCCTCCATCCCGACGAGTCCGTGATGATCGGGGGGCTCATTTACGAGGAGACGAGCAAACAATCGCAAAAAGTGCCCATCCTCGGCGACATCCCGTTCATCGGCCGGGCCTTTGCCACGACGGGTGGCACCCGGTCCCGCAGCGAGCTGGTGATCTTCCTCACCGCCGAATCGGTCCGGTGACCGCCATGCCCGACCACGATCCGTTCTGGCTCGGCGTGGCCTTGGTTGAGACCAAGGCCATCACCGAGGAGCAGTTTGCCAGCGCGAAGCAGTTTTGGCGCAAAAATCCCCGGGAAAACTTCGCCACCGTCCTGGAAATCCTGGGATTGGTCAGCCCGCTGCCGCTCGCCGGGCTGATCGCGCGGCACCACCATCTGCCCGCGGCGGTCCTGGGTGCGCGCACCTTTGACCGCGCGGCCGCCAGGCTCATTCCGCCGTCCGTAGCGCGCCAAAAGTGCCTGCTGCCTTTTCAGCAGACCGACCGCCAGTTGCACGTGGCGGTCGCCGACCCGGCCGCCTACGGCCTGCCCCAGGCGAAAAGGGATTTTCCCGATCATGACGTATGCCTGCACGTGGCCCCCCGGCGCGACATTCTCGGGCTGATCGAGGAGGCGTGGCGCCCCGCCCCGGCCCTGAACGTCAACGCGGGCGAGCTGTTCGAAACCATGATCCGCGAAGCCGTCGCGGAACGGGCGACCGACCTGCACCTCGAGCCGCGCGACAACAGCCTCGACGTGCGGCAGCGCATCGACGGCCTGCTCGTCCACAAGTGTTTTATCGACCAGGCCCTGAGGGACTCGATCGTCCAGGCGGCCAAGATCGCCGGGCGCATGGACATCGCCGAGCGGCGCCTGCCGCAGGATGGCCGGGGGTCGCTCGAATTCGGTTCGCGGTCCTACCACCTGCGCTTCTCGTGCATCCCCGCGGTCAACGGGGAGTCCATCGTCGTGCGGATCATCGACGAACGGGCGGGACTGCGCTCGTTCGCCGAAATGGGCTTTTTCCCGGCGGACATAGCGCACCTGCACGAACTCCTCAACCTGCCCAACGGGCTCGTCTACGTCACGGGCCCCACCGGCGCGGGCAAGACCACGCTGCTCTATTCCATGCTCAACAATCTGCCGCCCGACGAGATCAACCAATTGAAGATCGTCACCCTTGAGGATCCGGTCGAGGTCCGCAACCCCCGCTTTTTTCTGCAGGTCGCCGTGGACGAACGGATCGGTCGCACCTTCGGCGAATTGCTTCGCCACGTCCTGCGGCATGATCCCGACGTGGTGCTGGTCGGCGAGACGCGGGATCTCGCCACCGCGGAGATCACCCTGCGCGCGTCTCTCACCGGGCGCCTGTGCTTCAGCACGCTGCACACCAATGACGCCCTGGGGGCGATCACGCGGCTCACCGAAGTGGGGCTGGATCCCCTGATGCTCGCCTCGGCTCTCAAGGGAGTGATCGCCCAGCGGCTGGTGCGCCGCCCGTGTCCGCAGTGCCGGCGGCCCCATCCGCAAAACGACCTATTTTCCGCCCGGTTTCATCCGCTGCTTACGGAAGAGGCCTGGGATGGAAAACCGATCGGCTTTTTTGCGGCCCATCCCGGCGGCGATTGCCCGGCCTGTCACGGGCGGGGTTACCAAGGCCGCACCGCCATCGTCGAGGTCTTCCCGCTCGCCGGATTGGACCGGTTGATCGCGGAGCGGGCCCCGCCGGCCGCCTTCATGGCCTCGCTGCGCCCCCGCGGCTGCCATTCCCTTTTCGAGGATGGTGTCCGCAAAGCGGCCCTGGGGCTGACGACGATGGAGGAGGTGTATGGCGCCATAGAGGCCCCGCCGGCCGCTCACATCTGAGGTGGAGCGAGTTGCCCTCAACCCGCTCGTTTGGCTCGAGTCCAACAAGCGTGTTGGGGGCAACCCGCTCCACCTCCGGATGCTTCAATTCTCATGCTCAAATTTCAGCGGGTCTGCACTTGTTATTATACGTGCACACCCATGAAAAATTCAAAACACACCCAAGCCTTCACCCTCGTCGAAACCCTGGCCGTCCTGGCCGTAATTGCGGCCATCATTGCCATTGGCGTTCCCGCCATTTCAAAAGTCATGCAAAACAGCCGGGTCCGAAACGCGGAGGGCACCGCCAGCGTGATCAAGTCGGGCCTCACGCAATACCTGAGCAAACCCGGCTCCCTGGGGACCATCCCCGTGACCGAGGGTAACGTTCCCTCCAGCGAGTATGTCACGACGGGCACCATTCTCACGGCCGCCAATATCGCCAATGCCGCCACCCTGGACAACATCCTGCTGGCGGAAGGCGTGCTGGAGCGGCCGATCAACGTGCGCATGGGAGCGCAGAATTTCGCCCAAACCGGCGTCGCGCCGGTCTGGACTCCGGCTTCGTCGCAATTCACCGGCCCGGCCACGGGGACGCTGACCACCTACGCCAACGCCTCCAGAGTGGAGTGCGCGGTGAGCGATGGCGTCAACAATCCGGGGACCACCGGCCAGGCCGCCGGATCGGCCGCCTGTGCGTTCAACCTGGCCGGCGCCGGGACGCCGATC
>Ga0302326_10021107_pt1 | contig 13371 bp, 10 predicted proteins | sample Palsa_T0_3_FD_202264 | JGI IMG/M metagenome (GOLD analysis project Ga0302326, IMG submission 202264) | Peat permafrost microbial communities from Stordalen Mire near Abisko, Sweden - Palsa_T0_3 | ecosystem: Environmental > Terrestrial > Soil > Palsa > Peat permafrost | place: Sweden: Abisko... | reverse complement strand
TGGTGGTGCGTTTATGGGGCGTCGGACTCGTGGTACTCGTCGTACCGGACGCTGTTGTCTGTGCCAGCCCGGCAGACAGTGCCGAGACAAGGGCCAGCGTCGCCAGCGTCTTCAGTTGGATCTTCATTTGGCCTCTCTTTGCTGTTTAGATCGCAGTGCAACCACGATGCAGGAAAAGTCTGGTACAAGCGCACGCGCGTGCACCCCGATTCGTCGGGGTACCTGAGCGCTCGGGGGGCCCTTTTCGCTGCTGTGAGATTCGCAGCTGCCTGTGAACATCTGAAGAATTTGCTGTGAAAAACAGAAGAAACAGCGGCGAAAGACCTTTGTTTTGAGTAGGTCGCGCTACAGGGGAAGGAGAATTGTGACAAATCGCCCGAAAGCGGGACAGTCAGGCGCCAGGTGGGTGATGGGATGCTTGCGGCGGGATAAGTCAGTGTTCCCGCATCAGGCGAGACGCGGGAAATCAATCAAAGTGAACTCAGTCGAAACGGACGGTAACTTCTCCGAGCTTAGGGAAGCGCGCCAGCGCAACCGAGCCGCTATCAGCCAGGATCTTGCCCGTCCAGCTTCCTGTGGTGATCCATTGCCCTGCTAACAAACCGCCAGTGCGGCTTTGCGCTTCGTTCGCTAACCACAAAACCAGGCGCAACAGATCCCCTCCGGCAGCATTCTTGCCGTTTTCCACGCGCACAAAACCGTCCACGTTCATCTGCGCGCTTTCGCCGGCGAAGTTGAAATCCACCCAACCGGAAATTGGAGGGCCGGCAATGAAACCGCCATTCGATTGCAGATCAGCAATCGCCGTAAGCCGATCCGCAGTGTCCGGGTTAAGCAGAGCCGATTCCAGTAGCTCGATCGCCGGGTGACAACTGGCGATGGCATTCACCAGTTCCTCGCGTGAGTACGGCGCAGCGCGCGGAGGCAGATCTTTCCCCAGCAGAAAGGCAATTTCAGCCTCCACCCCGCGCAGCCTGCGGAATTGCTTTGCAATCAGCTCCCCGCTGGCAGCAAAGCCGGCCTTAGGCATCGGCGCGTACAACGGCGTTGCGTCCGGGGCAGACGCGCCTATCTTCCAACCGCCTACGTTGCCCAGTGCCTGGAGCATCAGGTCTTGAATGAAGTAAGCCTCTTCCAGAGTCTTCGGCCGCAATTCAGGCGGTAACTCGTCGATTGGCTGCAGCGTTCGCCGCGCTTCCAACAGCATCTCCGCTGCCTGGTGCAACCTGTCCTTCTCGGCTCCGTTCAACCTTTCCAGCTGCGTGCCATCCATGGATTTCCCTCGGGCGTTCTCTTATGTCAAGCCTAAGCTCACGAAACGAGATTAACCCGGCGCAGCCGGTAAATGGAGTAGAACGCGATCACGGCGTAGCCGATCAGGGGCACTGTATAGGCCCAGGCGAGATGTTTTGACTCGTCGGCAATAATCCCCATCAGCGGGGTGAGAACAGCGCCGCCAATGATCGCCATGACCAACAGCGAACCGCCAACCTTGCTTGACGGTCCAAGGCCTTCAATCCCCAGAGCGAAAATGGTTGGATACATCAGCGACATAAAGAAGCTGGTGAAGAAGATAGCCCAAATGCCTATCCAGCCGGGCATGAACGTGCCCACGCCAACCAGCAGAATATTGATCGCGCTGTAGATCGCCATCAGCCTTGCCGGGGCCACAAATTTCATCAGCCATGCAGAGATGAATCGCCCTCCGGCAAACATGCACAGCGTACCGGTGAGAAAGTAGCCGCCAACCTTCTCTCCCTGGCCGGAGTAATCCTGCACGTAAGAGATGAAGTAGCTCCACGTTCCCACCTGGGCGCCGACATAGAAGAACTGGGCCACGATGGAAGTGATCAGAGTCCTCTGCCGTAGCAGCGCCCAGGCCGGCATGGGCTGGGCCTGCTGCTCATCTTCTTCATCGCGCAGCCGGGGAAAGCGGGACAGAAAAATCAGCAGCGCCCACCCCAGGGCCACGATGCCTAACACCATGTAGGGGCGAACCACGCGCAGGATCTCGCCGTGGAGATACACCTGGTACTGGACGGGACCAAGGGAAGCCACCCGGCCGGCGGAGAGTTCGACCCCGGAGAAGATGAAAATGGTGCCGATGAGCACACCGCTGATAGAACCCAACGGATTGAACGCCTGGGCAAAATTAAGACGCCGCTCCGCGGTCTCCGCCGAACCGCATAAGGCGATAAAGGTGTTGGACGCGGTTTCGAGAAAAGCCAGACCACTGGCCATGATGAACAGGGAGAGCAGGAACAGCCAGTACCTGGCCACCAGGGCGGCCGGCCAGAACATAAAGGTTCCGATACCGAACAGAGCCAGCCCGGTGACAAAACCGGCTTTATAGCCCAGCTTGCGCATGTAAAGCGCCGATGGCAGGGCCAGCAGAAAATAGCCCATGTAGAAGGCGGACTGCACCAGCCCTGCCTGCATGCGCGTAATCGCAAACGACTTCATGAACTGGCGGATGAGGACGTCGTTGAGATTATTGGGAATGCCCCAAAGGAAGAACAGGGCGGTCACCAGGATCGCAGGGAGAAGAAGCTGGCGAGGAAAGGCAGGGTCGCGGCGCTCAGGCACGGCAACCGGTTTCGAGGCTTGGAGTGTCCTGGTGTTTATACATCAGGAAGTATTCGCGATGGCCCAGCGCCTCGGGCTTGCTCAGGGCGCCGGCGGCAACTTGCTGCACCAGGGCAAGCAGTTCGTCCCCCGCCTGGTTGAGGGTAATGTCGCCGCTCAATACCCGGCCGGCGTCGAAATCCATGTCTTCCTGCATACGCCGGAAGGTTCGGGAATTGCCCGTGACCTTGATCACCGGGGAGACGGGACTACCGATGACACTTCCTCTGCCAGTGATGAAGAGAATGATGTGGGCACCGGCCGAGATCAGATCCATGATGCCTTCGGTGTCGTTGGGGTTGGTATAGCCAAACTGCATGAAGTGGTTATCGGGAACAGAGTCGAGCAGCCATAAGCCCGGCATGGGCGCGGGCTGGGAGACGCGCAGCACACCCTGGATGGGGCGGCTGCCGCTCTTGGCAAAAGCGCCCATGCTCTTTTCTTCAATGGTAGTGAGACCCCCGGCAAAGTTGCCTGGGGAAATGGAGTACTGCCGTACCGCCCGGCAGTACGATTCGGCTTTATCGTAAGCTGCTGCAAGTTCGCGGGCGGCCTGGGCCGAGGCGGCGCGCTCCAGAAGGATGTCGCGCAATCCCATCATCTCCACCACTTCTTCGAAGATCGCGGTGCCTCCCTGGTCGACGAGCAGGTCGTACATCCGGCCTACCGCGGGATTGCCGGCCAGCCCGGAAGTGCCGTCCGAGCCGCCGCATTCCGCGCCGATCACCAGATCAGCAACCGTCATAGGTGCGCGTTGGGTGCGGGCTGCCAGTTGCGCCCGCAGCCGTTCGACCGCCTGTTTGCCGTGCTCGACTGCGGCCCGGGTTCCTCCCTGTTCCTGGATAAACAGCCATTCGCTGGGGCGCTCGGATTTAGTTGCGGCGGAAGCGATGTTGGCCGGCTGGGTGTACTCGCAACCCAGGCCCACTGCCAGGCACGCGCCTACATTCGGGTGGGTCGCCAGCGCCAGCATCAGGCGCATCGCATAGTCATTGTCGTAGCATCCTGGGAATCCGACCACGTGCACGTCTTCTTGTCCGCGAGCGATCTCATGGGCAACAAAGCTGGCGCATTCCACTGTGTAGACGACAAGGATGAGGTTGCGAATGCCTTTGGCGCCATCGCTGCGGAGATAGCCCTGCCATGCGTTCATGGAAGCTTCACTTTGGGTATCCCGGTATGCGGGTCGAGCGTGCTGGAACGCGCATCCAGCAGGCTTCGGCAGTTATGTAAGTGCACCCATTCACCGGGTTGTATGTTACGAGTGGCGAGACCGATGGTGACGCCATACTTGATAACCGGTGAATCGCAAGCGATGGGGAGAAGCGAGACCTTGTGTCCCAGCGAGATCGCTTCCAGGGCGGACAACGAGAGACCCCCGACCACCTGCAACTCGCCTGCGGGAGCATCTTCCATCAGCGTGGCCACGTTGTCCTCGGGATGGATTTTGAAACATGGGTGCATTGTGCTCACAGGATGCCGTACTTGCGAAAAGCCTCGGTCGTAGAGAGGCCGTTTTCGATTTCCCGGCGCACCACTTTCTCTGCCCGCGCTTTTTCGAGCGCCAGCGTGACCGCTTCCTTTTCGACCTCGCGCGGGATGACGATGACGCCATCGAGATCGCCGAAGATCAGGTCTCCGGGTTCGATCAGCACCGAGCCAATTTCGATATTACAGCGGAACGCGGCGACCCGGGACCGCACGCCGGCGTCCTGCGCGTAGCGGCCGCGGCTGAAGACCGGCCATTGTTGCTCCAGCACCTTGTCGGTGTCGCGATGGAAGCCGTCCACGACGGCGCCGGCCGCGCCGCGAGTCCTGGCCGCGGCGGTCATAATTTCGCCCCACGCCGCGCAATTTTGTGAGCCGCCGGTGGCGATGTAGATCTCGCCCGGCCGCAGGTCGTCGAGCGCCTCGGTCATGCGTCCGAAGGGTTGGGCCTGTTTGCCCCAGACGTCGGCAATCTGTACTGGCATCGCACGGCCCACCAGGCGCATGGTGGCGAGCATGGGCTGAATGGGTTGAGGCAAAAACTGGTGGGGGCGGCCCAGGGTATCGAGCACGTCGCCCAAAACCGGGCTGTACAGGCTCTCGGCCATGGAGCGAAACAGCGACTCCTCGTCAGGAAACAATGGTCAACCTTTCTGCCGTCTAACCAGGGAACTATAGATGGCGGGGGAGCCGGAGTCAAGGGAACCGCTGTGAGCTTTAGCGCTTTCGTTAGCCCCCACCGTGGAGACCAGTGGAGTAGGTTTTGGCTGAGTGGTTTCCCGGCAAGGGGTCACCCTAGTATGTTCGGATAGGGCGTTCGGGAGAGGTGTGAAGATGACAGTGCGGATGAAGGATATTGCTGCGGACCTGGGAATCTCCATCGTTACCGTCTCCAAAGTCCTCAATAATCACCACGACATCAGTGAAGTAACGCGAGCCCGAGTGCTGCGCCGGGTCAAGGAGCTGAACTACCAGCCCAACCTGCATGCCCGCGGGCTGGCCTCGGGGCAGAGCTTCATGATCGGGCTCATCGTTCCCGACCTGGTGCATGCCTTCTTTTCTGAAGTGGCCCAGAACCTGGCCGGCACCATCCGGCGTAAGGGTTTCGGACTTATGATTGCGTCTTCTAACGAAGACGCGGCCTTCGAACGCGAGGAGATTGAATTGATGATTCGCAGACGGGTGGATGTTCTGATTGTCGCCTCCTGCCAGCCCAATGCCAGCCAGCTGCGCAAGGCAGCGGAGGAGGTCCCGCTGATCCTGCTGGACCGGCGGTTCGATGATTTCGAGGGCAATTTTGTCGGTACAGACGACCCGCTGGTGGGCCGCCTGGCTACCGAGCATCTGCTGCAGATGGGCTACACCAGGGTAGCTCATATCGGCGGACAGAAGACCAGCACTTCCTACGGCCGGTTGCAAGGTTACCGGGACACCCTGACGCGGCATCAGCTGACAATTCGCGAAAGCTATATTGTCGGTCGCAAGCGTGCGGATGTGGGAGGCGATGTTTCAGGACGGCTGGCGATGGAGAAGCTGCTTTTGCTCAAGCCGCTCCCGGATGCCGTCTTTTGCTATAACGATCCGGCTGCGATCGGAGCGATGACGGCCATCATATCGGCCGGCCTGAGCATTCCCGGCGACATAGCCATCGTGGGGGCCGGTAACATCCGTTATGCGGAATCATTGCGCGTGCCGTTGTCATCGGTGGAAGTTTCCAGTGCGGCGCTCGGGGAACACGCCGGCAAGCTGGCCGTCGAGCTGACGCTGAAGAAGAGGAAGGCGAGGCCGCGGACGATCCTGGTGCGGCCGAAGCTGATGATTCGCGACTCGAGCACGCCGCTGCGGGAAAAAACATCCGGCTGACAGGAAACTTAGGTGATGAAACCAGGTCTTGCCCTGCCACAAAGGAACGGGTGCCCCATCCTTCGCGCTTTCTGCGAAGGATGGGATAAGCAGAAGTTGCGGGGAAGGGCCTCGGGGGAAGAGCAGTAGCATCCCACCCTTCGCCAACAGCGCGAAGGATGGGGCACCCGATCCTTTGTGGCAGGCAAGAAATATCGTCTACGACTGTGTTAGGCCACACCCAGGATGCGCAACGCGAAGGCGTGGTCGCCCACTTGCTGCGCCGGCAGCTGGATGCTCAGACCATCCGCCTGCTGGGTGAACGTGAGCGCTTCACGGGTTTGCAGCAGTTGCACGCTGTGTACCTGGCCGGACGTAATGGACCGGAGCAACAGCTTACCCGAGGCCGGCCATGCCATGGCAAAAGCGAAGAGGGATCCATCTTTGCTGGTGTAACGTATGTCGTCAGCGGTGTACTGCAGTTTGCCTTCGTTGAAAAGCGCCCCGGCCGGCCCCTTGTGTCCTTCCCCGTAGACCCGCCAGGGACGGGTGGCGAAGATGGCTTCGCCGTTCACCGCGATCCATGTGGAAAGGCTGGCGAGAATCGCTTCTTCGCCGCTGTCCAGCGTGCCGTCAGCCCGCACCGGAAAGTTGAGCAGTAAATTGCCGTTCTTGCTGACGATGTCCACCAGCATCTGGATCACGGTGGTGGGCGTCTTATAGGCAATGTCGCGTTTGTAGTACCAGTCTCCGACACAGGTGTCAGTCTGCCAGGGTGCGGGCTTGATGTCGTCCTGTACGCCGCGCTCCAGATCCTGCACGCACATGCCCTCGATGAACTGGCCGCCGTCGTCGACGAATTTGCAGTTGTAAACCGCTTCCGGATTGCTGTTGTAGTAGTGAGCCAACAGGTCGCGGCCATACTGCCCGAAGGGCAGGCTGCCATCGCTGTAGAGCAGATCGGGCTGGTAGCTGTCCACCAGGTCCTTAATGCGGCGGAACCACTCCTGCTGGAAAGATTCAGGAACATTGCGGTACCAGGGCTTCGAGCTGGAGCCGGTGTCGCCGGAGTGATAGAGCGTGGCGTAGGCCGGGTTGGCGCCATCATAGGGAACGCCTGCGAGCGGCCCGGTGGAATCGGAGAGGTGGGCCACCCCATACCAGTTCCAACTGGCGCCGAGGTGCTCGGTGACGCCGAAGCGAAGGCCCTGTTTCCGGGCCGCGTCGCGCCAGCCGCCGATGATGTCCCGTTTAGGACCCATGTTGACCGAGTTCCATTTCTGGTAGCGCGAGTTCCAGCAATCGACGTTGTCATGGTGTTGCGCGATGGCGCAGAAGTACTTGGCTCCAGCTTTCTTGTACAGCGACATCAACCGGTCAGGATCCCAGTTTTCCCCCTTCCACAAGGGAATCAGGTCTTTGTAGCCCGATTTCGAGGGATGCCCGTAGCGTTTGAGGTGATCTTCATATTGTTCATGGCCCTGGATATACATGTTGCGCGCATACCAGTCACCCATTTCCGGAACCGCTTCCGGGCCCCAGCAAGCCCACATTCCAAGCTTGGCATCGCGAAACCAGTCCGGCGCATGGTAATTGCGCAAGGAGTCGAGCTGCGGAAGGAAGGCCGGAGACGGCATCGCGACGGCCCGGTGCATGGCTGCGGCGCCGGCCAGGGCCACGAATTTTCTGCGGGATAGATTCAAGATAAAAGCTCCTGAGGCAGGTCTGAGTTCTCTTTGAGGCCCGAAGGCCATACAAAGTTGAACCAGGAACCGAGGCTCTGCTGTATTTCGGTAACTAACCCGGGATCTCGCTGTTGATTGAGAGCCTGCAGGTTGCTGCTGACCTGCTGTCGCGTGGCCATCCCTACCAGGGTCGTGGACACATAGGGATGGTCGAGACTAAAGCGGAGAGCCAGTTGGGAAAGACTCATGCCGCGTGCAGCGGCGAGATCGACCGCGCGCCGGGCCAGTCCGCGCAGCGGCGGCGGCCCCGGATGCCAGTGCGGGGGGCCTTGCTCCGTGAGCAGGCCCATGTGCAGAGGCGAAGCGTTGATCAGGCCCACACCCGCCGCCCGAAGTTCGGGCGTGAGCACCTCATCCATATCCGTGATCATGAGGTTGTAGTGGCAATAACTCAGCACCGTATCCACCGGCGTGGCGCGAGCGATGCGGCCTAGCATGCCCAGGGAATACCCGGTGATCCCGAGGTAGCGCGCCAAACCTTGCTGCCGCAACCGCCGCAGGCAGGGCAGGGTTTCCTGGACGATCTCCTCGAAGCTGCCGAATTCCACGTCATGCACCTGTAGCAGGTCCACATAGCTGGTGCGCAGACGAGCCAGCGAAGCATGCACGCTGGCTTCGACCGCCGCTGCAGAAAAATCAAACTGTGCCACCCCGTTGCGGCCGCATTTGGTGGCCAGAAGAATTCCATTTCTCCGTCCCTCGAGTGCCCGGCCGAGACGCTCTTCGGCCAGAGTCGATCCGTAATAGGGAGAAACGTCGAAGAAATTAATGCCCTGGTCGATGGCCGCGTGGACGGCGCGCTCGCCTTCAGCCGGATCAAAGTCATGGTAAACGCCGCCCAGGGGAGAAGCGCCAAAGCCAATTTCAGAGACCCTTAGATCCGTTTTTCCAAGTTGCCTATAGAGCATGGCTGCATCCATAACTTCACGAACATTAGGGCACCCCGTTTTGTCTTGTCAAGTACTTTAGCGATTTCTCTGTCACTCAGGCAGTCATTTAATTGAACGAAAGCGATAAAGTAAACAGATTTTTTGGTTGACAGGCGATGTTTTCCGCGACTATGGTGCTGCGCGAGGCTAGATGAAGAGTTTGGTCGTTTTCGATGGAAACAAACAGAGACAGGAGAGAAAGATTATGACTTCCCGGAAGAGCTTTGGGCGGCGCATGGAGTCCCGGTCTACGATACTGGTGCAGGTGGTTGGATGGCTGTTCGTTGCCGTTGGCGCGGCCGTCCTTCCCTGCGCTTTGCAAGCGCAACTTTCCTCAGCATCCATTCGCGGCAGCGTGCGCGACTCAACCGGAGCTGTCGTGCCCAACGCACAACTATTGCTGGTAAACGTGGACACGCGAGTAGAGCTGACCACGACCACCAACGGTTCGGGCGACTATCTTATTCTTAATCTCAATCCCGGCTCGTATACGCTGGAAGCGAGCAGCACGGGATTCCTCTCCCAGAAGCTGAACCCCTTCACCCTGGTGGTGAACCAAACTACCAACCTGGACTTCAGTCTGTCGGTGGGCACCACCAAGGAGGTGGTGGAGGTGAACGCGGTCGGAGCAGGATTGGAGGCCTCGACGGCGGAGCTGGGGATTACGCTGGAAAGCAAACAGATCGAAGACCTGCCGCTGAACAGCCGCAACTTCACCAGTCTGTTTGTGACCGTGCCCGGCGTCTCGCCTATCGTGCCATCGGGGAGCCAGACCGCGTCGTATACCACCTACATAGGTCCGATCATCATCCCGTCCTTCAACGGCCAAACCAACCGCAGCGATTTGTTCCTTCTGGACGGTGTGCTGGATATTGAGACCTTCGGCAATGCCTATGCGGTGCAACCCATCATCGATACCATCCAGGATCAGAAGCTGCAGTCGCACAATGATTCGGCGGAATTTGGCGGTAGTACCGGGGGCACCATCAATATCGCCACCAAGGCGGGCACGAATCAGCTGCGCGGCTCCGCCTGGGAGTACAACAAGACGGGCTCGCTGCAGGCTTTGCCGTACTTTACGCCGCAGGGGGGGAAACGGACCCCCCTGAGCCAGAACCAGTTTGGCGGAACGATAGGAGGCCCGGTGGTGCTGCCCAAGCTGTACAACGGGCGGAACAAGACCTTCTTTTTCGGCTCCTACGAGGGTTACCGGTTTTCCAGTCCCTCGACGGACTACCTGACTGTGCCCACGGCGACGCAGTTAACGGGAGACTTCCGCGGGTTGAACCCGATCTACGATCCGGCATCTACCACCTGCAACGCGGCGGGGGTGTGCACACGCTCGCAGTTTGCCTATAACGGCCAACTGAATGTGATTCCGCCCGACCGGTTGAACCAGGGAGATATTTTCTACGCGCAACACGCGTTGCCGGCGGCCATCAGCGGAGGGACAGGTGTGGGCAGTAACAACGCTGTCACCCCCTCGCCGACGAAAGACACCTTGAACTCCTTTGATATTCGCGTGGATGAGACGATTCGCGCCGCAGACAGCGCGTTTTTTCGTTACAGCGCCATTCGCGGGCCCTCGACTTCGGGCCGGGTGCAACTGCCTACCGACCTGGATACCGACGGCTACCAGTATGTGGGCAGCTATGTGCATGTCTTCAGCCCGCGGACCGTGCTGCATGTAGAGGCGGGGCGGACTTACCTCTCGCGTACCAGCACCACCCGCTTCCAGGGGTTACCCGCCAACTTTGCCTCGACGGTCGGGTACCCTACCGGGCTAACTTCGGGCTACGTGACGTTGGGCAATATCATTCCCGGTTTCCAGGTGGACAATTACTTCAACGACCTGGGAGAGCAGGGAGGTCCGCAGGTGACGGCGAACGGGTGGACGACGAAGGGCGACTTTACCAAGGTGGTCGGCCGGCACACGGTAAAAATCGGAGCGGAATTCAACAAGGTGGGCGAGGCGCAGGACATTCAGTTTGGCGTCATTCATATGCGCTCGAACGAGACCAATAGCCTGGTGGACGGCACTTCCGGCGATGCCCTGGCTTCGTTCCTGATCGGCACCCCGAACGATGCGACCAAGCGCAACCTGGTCGAGTCGCTGGGATTCGGCGGGGTCTTCGGGGCGTACATTCAGGACCAGTTCCAGGTATCGCAAAAGCTCACACTGAACGCCGGTATTCGCTACGACCTGGCATTGATCCCCAAGTACGGCACGCCAGCGGCCAACAACCAGGCGTCAGGCAATTTCGACTTTAACAACGGTACCTACATTGTCTACAAGGTTCCGGGTTCCTGCGCAAAGCTGGGCAACGCACCCTGCATACCGACTGCGGATGGCAGCCTGCCTGACCACGTAGTGGCCAGCACAGACGGGGATAAGGTTCTGCAGAACACGCCCCTGAACTTTCAACCCCGGTTTGGGGCAGCGTACCGCCTTACCTCGACGACCGCCATACGCGGAGGATTTGGGGTGGCTTTCGATAACTATGCCGCGATCGTGCAGAATGTGCGCGGCGTGAGCGGCAATTGGCCCTCGGTGGGGCAGATCCAGCAGACCAACTTCAACGTGCCTACAGCAGCCAATCCATTTCCGGATATCACCCCGCAGACCATTCCTAACCTCACGGCGCTTCCTCCTCCGACGCCGTTTGGTTTGACCAACTGGTATGTAGATCCAAATTTGAAGAATGCCTACTCGCTGCAGTGGAACCTGGGGGTGCAGCGGCAGTTGAACCGCGCTACCGTGGCGTCGGCGACCTATGTGGGCTCGGCCAACCGGAGGCTGGATGTGGGAGGTTTTTATAATGTCGCGCTGACCCCGGGACCCGGCGATCCGACCCTGCGCCGGCCCTATCCCTACATCACCTCGACTTTTTATTCGAGGAGCAATGGTGAGGGAAACTACAACGCACTGCAGATGCAGCTGAACCGCTACTTCAGCAATGGCCTGGCGGCCACGGTGGCCTACACCTGGTCGAAGTCGATCGACGAGGGCTGCTCGGGATTCTTTGGTTCAGAAGGCTGCGATGTGCAGCAAATTTATAACATACGCGCCGAACGGAGTGTGTCCGCGTTTGACGTACCTCAGCACCTGGTGGGCACGTGGAATTATCAGCTGCCGATCGGCACCGGCAAACTGCTCAACCTGCGCAACCGGTTGGTGGATACGATCCTGGGCAATTGGCAGTTCAACGGGCTGGCGCAGTTTTCCAGCGGCACGCCGTATTCGGTGCACATTTCCGCCGATATTGCGAACATCGGCAATGGCGGCTACGAGCGTCCGAACGTGGTCGGCAACTCCAAGCCGCAAGGGCAAAACGCCAACCACTGGTTGAATGCTGCTGCGTTTGCCATCCCTGACCAATACACCTACGGAGACATGGGAAGAAACAGCCTGCGTACCCAGTTTGCGCAGGATTTCGATCTGTCCCTGTTCAAGGAGGTGCCATTTACGGAACGCTACCGGCTGCAGCTGAAGGCGGAGACTTTCAACGCCTTCAACCGCAAGTACTTTGGCCAGCCGGCTTCTACCCTGGACGCCAACAATTTCGGCGTCATCAGCAGCACGAACAGTACCGCACGCCAGGTTCAGTTAGGGGCTAAATTGGTGTTCTAGGGCGGGGGCGGATCATCCTTGAATCGAGCATTGAGTGCCAGGCGCCACCGGGGACTACTGCTGCTCCTGGTGGCGCTGCCTTACCTGGGGGTTGCAGAGCTGCCCGGCGATCCCTCTTTTCGCCAGGGAATGGCTTTGGAGCAGCAAGGAAAGCTGGCCGAAGCGGAGGTTGCTCTGGAGCGGGCCCGGCAAGACGAGCCCGCTAACCTGGCAGTGCTCACCGAGCTGGGGAAGGTGGAAAGCGGGATTGGTAAGCTGCCCCAGGCGATCGCCTTATTTATTACCTGCACTCACCTGGCTCCGCGCTCGCCGGAGGCGCAGATCAACCTGGCGATTGCCCTGGCCGATGGCGGCCGCCTGCCGGAGGCGCTGCAGCACGCCTCGGCCGCGGTCTCGCTGGGGCCTGGGTCCGCCGTAGCCCACTTGAACCGGGCCCGCATCCTGGATGATTTACACCGCGGCCAGGAGGCAGAGCCCGAGTTTCGAAGAGCCGCGCAACTGGATCCCGGCAATGCGGACACCTATTTCTACTGGGCGATCCTGAAACGTGAGAGCGGCGACCTGCGACAGGAGACCCTGCTGCTGGAGAAGCTGGTTAAGCTGCAGCCGGGGAATGCGAAAGCTCTTTTTCTCCTCGGGCAGAGCCTCAGGGAGCAGGCGCGAACGGAGGAGGCGATCGCTGCGCTACGCCGGTCCTTAGCCATCGACCCGGATGATGCCGACGCGGTCTATATGCTATCGAGACTGTTGCGGACTTCAGCTCCGGAGGAGGCATCGCAATATTTCGCCCGCTACCAGGCGCTGAAGGCGAAAGAAACGGATGCTGAGAAAGCGAAGCGATTAGGTAACCAGGCGACGGAAGCAGCCGCCCAGCAACGTTGGAGCGAGGCGGTCGCGCTGCTGCGGCAGGCACTGGAGATTTGCACGGACTGCCCTGCGGCTGCCGGCTTGCACAAGAACCTCGGGCTGGCTCTTGCCCACAGCGGCGATGTTCCGGGCGGTATCGCAGAATTGAAAAGTTCGCTGGCCCTTAACGGCGACGATCCGGATGTGGTCAGGGCGCTCCAGATTCTGTCCCCCGGCGCCCTCAGCCAGCCGGCCAACAGGTGAA
>Ga0302326_10021103_pt1 | contig 13374 bp, 8 predicted proteins | sample Palsa_T0_3_FD_202264 | JGI IMG/M metagenome (GOLD analysis project Ga0302326, IMG submission 202264) | Peat permafrost microbial communities from Stordalen Mire near Abisko, Sweden - Palsa_T0_3 | ecosystem: Environmental > Terrestrial > Soil > Palsa > Peat permafrost | place: Sweden: Abisko... | reverse complement strand
CCTATATTTTCTCCATTTTTACCCCATGAACCGCGCGGCTGTCCTGATCATTGACGACGAAGAAACCCTCCGCCACCTTCTGGCGCGAATCGTTGAGTTGGAGGGGTACTCGGTACATCAGGCGGCGAACGCAAAAGCCGCGTTCAGAATCCTTGAAAAAGAATCCATCCAGGTCGTCATCAGCGATGTAAAATTGCCGGATGCCAACGGCGTCGAGTTAACCTCCAAAATAAAATCGGGATACCCACACATCGAAGTCATCGTTCTCACCGCCTTTGGCACCATTGACGACGGCGTTCAGGCCATAAAAAACGGCGCGTTTGACTATCTCACCAAAGGCGATCACAGCGAAAAAATAATTCCGCTGTTAGCCAAAGCTTCGGAAAAAGCGGCCTTTCAGCAAAAGATCACCACGCTCGAAAATAAGCTTACTGGAAAGTTCAGCTTTGATAACGTCCTGGGTAAATCAAAAAACATTCTCCAAGCCGTTGCGTTGGGGCGAAAAGTAGCCCTTACCGACACGACAGTTTTACTCACCGGTCAAACCGGAACCGGAAAAGAAATATTTGCCCAGGCGATTCACTTCGAAAGTCCGCGGAAACGGAACCCCTTTGTAGCTGTGAATTGCAGTGCGCTGGGAAAAGATATCCTGGAAAGCGAATTATTCGGTCATAAAGCCGGCGCCTTTACCGGCGCCCATCGCGATACAAAAGGGCTTTTTGAAGAAGCCCATGAAGGGACCATTTTTCTCGATGAGATCGGCGAAATGAGTGTTGACCTGCAGGCCAAATTACTTCGCGTGCTGGAAACCGGAACGTTTATCAAAGTAGGCGAAAGCAAAGAGACGAAGGTCAATGTTCGCCTTATCGCGGCGACCAACCGGGACCTTCAGGCCGATATCAACCGCGGTCACTTCCGGGAAGATCTTTTTTACCGGCTTTCTGCTTTTCAAATTCAATTGCCCGCATTGTCGGAACGAAAAGAGGATATCCCTGCCCTGGCCGAATTCTTTATCTCCGTTTTTGCGGCCAAAGTCAATCGGAAAATTAACGGCATGACACCTGCGTTTCTTGAAGCCCTGATGATTCATTCCTGGCGTGGCAATGTGCGCGAACTCAAAAATATCATTGAACGGTCGGTCATTCTCAGCGACTCCAACGAATTGACCATGGATACGCTTCCTTTTGATTTCAATCATCATCCGCATTCGCCGGCCGAATCGGACTTTTCCCTTGAATCGATCGAGAAGGAACACATCCAAAAAGTACTTGCCTACACGCAGGGGAACAAAACGCAGGCAGCCCGACTGCTCGGCATCGGCCTTACCACCCTGTACCAGAAAATCAAAGACTACAACATCCTTTAGCCCAGGCTAATTGCGGGTGGTGAATTGTGATTTAGGTTTGCTGGCACGAAATGAAAGTCGACAAACTATACCCTCAACTTCACAACTCACAATTCGGAACTCCCTATTCTCAAATCCCCCTTCGGAATCCGAAACGACCTTTCGGATTCTGAACGATATTTTTCTTGGTTCCTGCCATTCAATGCAGTCATGTCGTTGAACATCACACATTTGACCTTCTTTTAATGGGCTGGCACAACAATGGTAGCAAAGCGAATAAATCCTAAATCGCATGATAACGGCTCTTCTTTTCCTGGCTGCCCTGCTATGTTTCGTTTTATTTTTCAAATCCATTGATTTCTTTGAAAAAATCTGACGCCATGATTGCCCTGTTCATTCTCTCGTTACTGGTGTTCTTCTACATGATTTATGTTTTGATAAAACCTGAAAAATTCTAAAGAATTGAAACTACGGTTACCCTAATTTCAAAAAAATGAATTTAGCACTTCTTGGAATCGTCCTGACCTTCATCATCACCGTCGCGCTAGCCATTCCGCTGGGTAAATACATTTCCAACGTGTACGGAGGACAAGCCACTTTGCTTGATTCCATTTTCAATCCCGTTGAAAAGTTCATCTTCAGGATTTGCGGAGTAAATCCAAATCAACCGATGGACTGGAAACAGAATATGGTCGCCCTGCTGACCATCAATTTTGTCTGGTTTGTGATGGCCTTGTTCATTTTGCTCAATCAGGGTTGGCTCCCCCTCAATCCCGATCATAATCCCAGCATGACTCCCGACCTTGCGTTTAATACGGCCATCAGTTTTCTGGTGAACTGTAATCTCCAACATTACGCCGGAGAAACAGGAGCCACTTACTTTTCTCAGCTGTTCTGTTTCATGTATTTGCACTTCTGTTCCGCCGCCACCGGCCTGGTCGCTCTGGCGGTTGTGTTTAATGCCATGAAAGAACATACGTCCCATAACCTGGGAAACTTTTACAATTATTTCCTTAAAACAAATACCAGGATTCTTCTCCCGCTTTCCCTGATTGTCGCCGTGATCCTGGTGATTCATGGTTCGCCGATGAATTTCGAAGGCAAAGCAACCTTTACTACACTGCAAGGAGACACATCCCATGTTTCACGCGGGCCGGCGGCCGCCCTGATTGCCATCAAACACCTGGGGACCAATGGGGGCGGTTATTTTGGCGCCAACTCCGCTCATCCCTTAGAGAATCCTGACTACGTAACGAACACGGTTGAGCTAATAGCCCAGGTCATCATTCCTATCGCCATGGTTTTTGCTCTGGGGTTTTATTTAAAAAGAAAAAAATTCGCGTGGGTCATTTTTGGCGTCATGACTTTTGGCTTCCTGTTGCTGGTCGTTCCTACTGTTTACTACGAAGTGCAAGGCAATCCCGCCATTGCCAAAATGGGTATCGACATGAGTTCCGGAGCCATGGAAGGCAAGGAGGTAAGGTTTGGCAGCGCTTCATCGGCGTACTGGAGTATTGTTACCACCGTTATTTCAACAGGTTCTGTTAATTCCATGCACGATAGTTTCATGCCCCTGTCCGGCATGAACCAGCTTTTGGGGATGATGATTAATTCTTTCTATGGCGGCTGCGGCGTAGGCATCCTTAACTTCTACATCTTCATCATCATCGCAGTGTTCATCTCAGGATTGATGGTAGGAAGAACCCCGGAGTTCCTGGGTAAAAAAGTAGAAGCCAAGGAAATGAAGATTGCGATGATTATCGCTTTGCTTCACCCGTTCTTAATTCTCACCGGCACAGCCCTCGCCACCTATACATTCCATAAGGATCCAACGGTTGGCTGGTTGAACAACCCCGGCTTTCATGGCTTTTCGGAAATGCTTTACGAATACACTTCATCCTCCGCCAACAATGGTTCGGGTTTTGAAGGATTGGGGGACAATAATCCCTTCTGGAATATTACGACCGGCTTCGTTTTGATCCTGAGCCGCTTCCTCCCCATCATTGGTCCGGTCGCTATCGCCGGGATTCTGGCTAATAAAAAGTTTATACCGGAAAGCGCCGGCACGTTGAAAACCGACACCGTAACCTTTGGAGTTATGATTTTTGCGGTGATCTTCATCGTCGCCGCTCTTTCATTTTTCCCTGCCCTCACCCTCGGCCCGATTGCCGAATACTTCAGTCTTCATTAACGGTGATTCATTTATGAAAACACATAGCTCGGCCCTGTTTCAAAAAGAATTAGTCAACGAAGCCTTACTTCATTCCTTCGTTAAGCTTAATCCGAAAATCCTGATCAAAAATCCGGTCATGTTCACCGTTGAGATCTGCACTGCCGTAATGCTGATCGTAACGCTATACTCCCTTTCGCATACGTCCCAAGGTTCTTTTGGCTATAACCTTATTGTGTTCCTCATTCTCCTGATCACCTTGCTCTTTGCCAACTTTGCAGAAGCCATCGCCGAGGCGCGCGGAAAGGCCCAAGCCGACAGCTTGCGGAAAACCCGCGAAGAAACACCCGCCAAACTTCTGGGCGAAAACGATGAGCTCATTCCCATCAGTTCCTCTCATCTTAAAAAGGGAGATGTTTTTGTGTGTGAGGCCGGAGATATCATTCCCACCGACGGGGAGATCATCGAAGGCATTGCCACGGTTGATGAAAGTGCCATCACTGGTGAAAGCGCCCCGGTCATTCGCGAGTCAGGCGGCGATAAATCGAGTGTCACCGGAGGAACAAAAGTGTTATCAGACAAAATAAAAGTGATTGTCACCATCCAACCCGGTGAAAGCTTTCTGGATAAAATGATAGCGCTGGTGGAAGGTGCAAGCCGCCAGAAAACGCCCAATGAAATTTCCCTGACTATTTTATTGGCCGGATTTACATTGATCTTCATCATTGTTTGTGTTACACTCAAATCGTTTGGGGATTACTCAAGCACGACTATCTCCATCGCTTCCCTGATCTCGCTTTTCGTTTGCCTCATACCTACGACCATCGGCGGGCTTCTTTCCGCCATTGGAATTGCCGGAATGGACAGGGCTTTGAGAGCCAACGTCATTACCAAATCCGGTAAGGCCGTGGAAACAGCCGGTGACCTTGATGTTTTATTGCTGGACAAGACCGGGACGATCACCATTGGCAACCGTAAGGCAACGAATTTCTACCCGTCGAAGAATATCGATCCGGATTATTTCATCGAATGCGCTACCGTCTCCTCGTTGTCGGACGACACGCCGGAGGGAAAATCAGTCATTGAACTGGCGGCGAGTAAAGGATACCGGCATCCCGCCACGATCGGCGAACGGGCCAATTCCGCTCATGGAATCCCCGGCGTAAAAGTATTTAAGTTTAGTGCGGAAACGCGGACGTCGGGGATTGAAATGCCCGATGGCAGAAAGATCAGAAAAGGTGCCTTTGATGCGATACGGGTGCTTAGCAAAAAAGCTGGCCATGATTTTCCTTATGAAACGGAGGAAAAAGTAAAAATCATCTCGTCCAACGGCGGAACACCACTGGTGGTCGCCGAAAACGAAAAAGTAATCGGCGTCATTGAACTGCAGGATATCATCAAGCCAGGTATCCGTGAACGTTTTGAGCGCTTACGTAAAATGGGTGTCAAGACGGTTATGGTGACCGGGGACAATCCATTGACAGCAAGATTTATCGCGGAGAAAGCCGGAGTTGATGATTTTATTGCCGAAGCCAAGCCGGAAGACAAAATGGAGTACATCCGGAAAGAACAAGGGCAAGGCAAACTGGTGGCCATGATGGGCGATGGAACCAATGACGCACCCGCGCTGGCACAAGCCGATGTGGGTGTAGCCATGAACAGCGGAACTGCCGCCGCTAAAGAGGCAGGAAACATGGTTGACCTGGACAACGATCCGACAAAACTTATTGAAATTGTAGAGATTGGCAAGCAGTTGCTGATGACACGGGGTACTCTTACTACATTTTCGATCGCTAATGATGTAGCCAAATATTTCGCCATTGTTCCGGCTCTTTTCATCGCCTCCGTACCCGTGCTGCAAGGACTCAATATCATGAAACTTTCAAGTCCGCAAAGCGCCATTCTTTCCGCCATCATTTTCAATGCCTTGATTATTCCGGCATTAATTCCACTGGCGCTCAGAGGTGTGGCCTACAAGCCGATTGGCGCAAGTGCATTGCTCAGAAGAAACCTTTTCATCTATGGTTTGGGTGGGATAGCTATACCTTTTATTGGGATTAAAGCAATTGATCTGGTTGTCTCATTTTTTATTTGATCGTTTATGAATACGCACGTTCTTCCTGCCCTAAAACTCACACTACTCTGCGTTTTGTTTTTTGTAGTTATATATGCGGGCATCGTCTGGAGTATCGCTCAAGTAGTAGCTCCCAATCACGGCCAAGGTGAGGTCGTTCTGAAAAATGGCAAAATCATTGGGTTTGCCCGGGTTGGGGAATCCTTCCGGAGTGCCAACTATTTTTGGCCAAGGCCTTCGGCCGTAGAGTATAATGCGGCGGGTTCAGCCGGATCAAATAAGGGACCGTCAAACCCTGAATATCTGCAAACGGTAAAATTCCGAATTGATCATTTTCTGATTCACAACCCGGGCATACATAAACAACAGATACCGGTTGAACTGGTCACAGCTTCCGGGAGCGGGCTAGATCCTGATCTTTCTCCAAAGGCGGTTCTGATTCAGGTGCCGAGGATTGCTAAAGCCCGGGGCATTTCCGAGGAGCGCTTGCGTGAGCTCGTTCTAAAAAATACAAAGACTTCCCTTCTCTTCGGGCCTTCTACTGTAAATGTGCTCAACCTGAATATGGAGTTGGATACCATGAAGTAATGAAGATCTGAATGTAACCTTTAAATGAAAATGAAAAAACAATTACTGATTATTGTCCTCCTTTCCGGATCGTTTTGCATTGAAGCGCAGGTCGATACAGCCAAATCTAAAACTCCTTTTGAAGGACTGGATCAGACGTGGTATAATGGTGGGGACCGAAGGGATTCTGCCGTATTGACAAGTAAGTACTTTACTGGAAGCATCATGATGGATGTCAATTACAGCTACTCCTTTGCCAACCCTATTGATAACACGGTTGTTGGTTCTACAGCCATCGGTCGTGATAATGAAATGCAGGTAGAACTTGCCAGCTTAGGCGGTGAGTTTAACTACCATGGTGCCCGCGCTCGCCTATTCACACAAATGGGGATGAACTCTACCGTCATTCCCCGTGATGATCAAAGCGTATACAGAGGCCAATATCAACTCGGCGACGCTTATAAGTATCTTGCGGAGGCGTATGGAGGATATCACATTGATAAATGGCGGGGCATTAACGTCGATGTCGGTATGTTTGTGTCCTATATCGGGCTCAATTCGTACTACCAGGCCGAGAACTGGGAGTATCAAGCCTCTTATACTTCTGACAACACACCGTGGTTTTTCAATGGCATGCGAATTCAAATTTTCCCAACAAAACATTTAAAAATTGAGCCCTGGATTATCAATGGATGGCAGAGCTATGGAAAATTCAATAGCATGCCGGGCTTGGGTGGAAATATAACTTGGATTCCAAGCAGCAACGTTAAACTGGTTACCAATGATTACTACGGAACCGATACAGAAGGATTTCCAACACGAGTGCGGGTTCACACTGACAATAGCTTATTGATAAAATATTATGACAGCCCTCATTCAAAAGGAATCAGTAAAAAAGCGTTTTCCTTAACAGTAGATGTTGGTCAAGAAAAGGGTGGAGGGGTGAACGGTTTTCACAGCACTCCGGGAAGTCCGGCACAATATTTTTTGAGCGCCATGTTTTACAATAGGGTGTGGTTCTATCAAAACAAATTCGCCTGGACCATCGGTGGAGGTGTTATAGACAATCCGGGGCGATACCTGGTCCTCTACCCAACTGGGGATGCAAGTCCATTGCCCAATCCCAACAACCCCACGCAAACGGAAGGTACGCATCCCTTCAACACAAGTCCAGGCAGCCAGTTTAAAGGGTGGGATTGCTCTACCAACCTCGATTTTATGCCCAATCAAAGCATCACCTGGCGCATAGAATATGTACATCGTCATTCAAGCGTTCCCTATTTTGCCGGCCACGGTGGAGTCACTTCTCCCAGCGGATACACAAATACTCCTATTCCTCCCGGCTGGGCGCCCGATTTGGTAACGTTTGAGGATAGGATAATTTTTGTGATGTTATTTAGAATTTAAGGCGAGTTGCCAATCCATCGTCTCTTGCCCAAAAACAAAAGCCTTATATCTGAAGATTTCTATTTTAGATGTCAGAGAACGAAGATCTAATTTGGTTAAACCTTAAAACCATTTGACCTTTGCTCGAGAAAATTGGCCAAAATTCAAAAAATGTCCACGGAAAAAGACCAATCCGTCCAGCACTTTCTCGATTTGATCAAAAAATCAAGGCGCGGGAAGTTCAAGATTTACATTGGCATGTGTGCAGGGGTAGGTAAAACATACCGCATGCTGCAAGAAGCTCACACCATGCTTAAGAACGGGATTGATATGCAGATTGGCTATATCGAAACACATAACCGCGCGGAGACACAAGCCTTGTTGGAGGGGCTGCCGGTCATTCCACGCCGAAAACTCTTTTACAAGGGGAAGGAATTGGATGAAATGGATGAACAAGCTATCATCAATCACCACCCCGAAGTCGTCATCGTGGATGAATTGGCCCATACGAATATTGAAGGAAGCAAAAACGACCGGCGCTGGCAGGATGTCATTGAGATCCTGAATTCAGGAATCAACGTGATTAGCGCCATGAATATACAACACATTGAAAGCCTAAACGAAGAAATTGAAAAGATCACCGGAATTGAAATTAAAGAACGGGTTCCCGACAAAGTTTTACAAATGGCCGACGAGGTTGTAAACATCGACCTCACGGCCGACGAATTAATCACCCGGATGAAAGAGGGTAAAATTTACGAAGAATCAAAAATTCCAACGGCGTTGCTTAATTTTTTCCAGGCTGAGAAAATTCTCCAGCTTCGGGAGTTGGCGCTAAAAGAAGTGGCCTCTCAGGTTGAACGAAAAATCGAAACGGAAGTACCAAAAAGTACTCAACTCCGGCCGGAACGTTTTATGGCCTGCATCAGTTCGAACCCTGAAAATGCCCGTAAAATAATCCGAAAGACAGGCCGGCTAGCCTCGTATTATCATTCAAAATGGTTCGTTCTGTATGTGCAAACCCCGGACGAGAATCCGGATAATATCAATCTCGCCAAACAACGGCACCTGATTAATAATTTCAAGCTTGCCACCGAACTGGGTGCCGAGGTTATTCAGGTGAAATACGACAAGATAGCCCTGGGCATTATCGCCGTGGCAGAGCAGCACCAGATCACGACGGTTTGCATTGGCAAGCCCAAACTCAACTTAGTACGCATTATTTTAAGTACCAATTTATTTAACCAACTCTTGACAAAACTTTCTTTCTCCGACATTGACTTAGTTATATTATCCTGATGAACCTGAGGATCAAAACCAAACTTAGCCTGGGGCTGGCATTTCTCTTTGGAATTGCTGTTTTGGTAGGTCTCCTGAGCGCATTCTATCTGCATCAATTGTCCAATGACGCCCAGGAAATTCTAAAAGACAATTACGAAAGTATTGAGTATGCCCAAAACATGAACCATGCACTGGAGGAGTCGCGCATCGCCGATTTTGAAAAAAATCTGGCCGCGCAGGAAAAAAATGTTACTGAACCCGGTGAACAGGAATTGACCTCCCTATTGCGGCGTCAGGAAGTGGATTTCAAAAAAAATCAGAAAGATTCAATGAATTTAAAAGCCATTCGATCTACCCTGTTCTCCATCATCAAAATAAACATGCAGGCTCAGGTACGCAAAAACAAGATTGCTCAGGAGACAGCCAATAATGCTCTCGTGTACATCGGTGTGATCGGATCGATTTGTTTCATTATCACATTCGCGTTCATTATCAATTTCCCGGGCTACATTGCCAATCCCATCAACGAACTTACCGAAGGGATCAAAGAGATTTCCAATAAAAATTATGACGAACGTCTCAATTTTGAATCCGGAGATGAATTCGGAGAGCTTGCCGAAGCGTTTAACAGCATGGCGCAAAAACTGGACGTCTACGAACACAGCAACCTGGCCCAGATTCTTTTTGAGAAGAAACGCATTGAGACAATCATTAACAAAATGAATGATCCTATCATTGGCCTGGATGAAAAAAAGAAAATTTTATTTGTCAATACGGAAGCCGTGAAAATTATCGGCCGGGACCCTAACGACCTGATCGGCAACTATGCGCCCGACATGGCCGTGAAAAATGACTTGCTTCGTTCGCTGATCAAAGACCTGATGGAGGGCAATCTTTTCCCTACCGATTCCCCGGTGCTTAAGATCTTTGCCGACGGAAAAGAATCCTATTTCACAAAAGAGATTCTGCGGGTAACTACGGTACCCACAGGAGAAAAGAAAGTCGTATCCATCGGGTATGTGATCATTCTCAAAAATATTACCGCATTCAAAGAACTGGATTTGGCCAAAACCAATTTTATGGCTACCATTTCACACGAGTTAAAAACACCTCTTGCCTCCATCCAGATGTGCTCTCAATTGCTGGACGATAAGCGCGTCGGAGAATTAAACGAGGAACAGAAAAAGATAGTGAAAACGGTCCATGAAGAAACCAGTCGGTTAATGAAGATCATCGGCGAACTGCTCGATTTGGCTCAGGTGGAGTCCGGCAATTTGCACCTGCAATATGAACCGGTTAAGCCGAAGCAACTCGTGAGTTATGCGTACGATGCTTTAAATTTCCAGGCCGGCTTGAAGCAAGTTCAATTGGAAGTACATTGCCCCGACGATCTACCTCTTGTAAAAGCAGATTTAGAAAAAACATCCTGGGTATTGGTTAATTTTTTATCCAACGCAATCCGCTACAGCCCTGAAAAGTCGACCGTCATCATTCGGGCAACGCAAAACGAAAATAAAATTATCTTTTCGGTTCAGGATTTTGGGAAAGGCATTGATCCCCAGTATATCGATCATGTCTTCGAAAAATTTTACAAGATTCCCGATAGTGATCCCACACATTCCGGAACCGGCCTGGGATTGGCAATTTCCAAGGACTTTATTATTTCCGAAGGGGGAAAAGTCTGGGTGGAAAGCGAACCCGGCAATGGAAGTACGTTCAATTTTGAACTTGGAGTAGTCACGTAGTCTGGTGGGTTAGTCATTTTGTCAATTCGCCAATGATTCGCAATCCATCGAGTGTAAGCCTGGGTTCAATGGCCTGAAAATAATTATTCAATGGCGTGATGATGGCCGAAAGTCCGCCTGTGGCGATGACCATGCACTCTGTTTTTAACTCCTTCTTAATACTTTCTACCACGTTTTTCACGAGGCCTTCGTAACCCAACAAAATTCCCGATTGTATTGCAGTCACCGTGTTTTTCCCGAGCGCAGATTCCGGCATCTCCAACGGCACATCGAACAATTTTGCTGTATTTTGAGAAAGAGAGCGGATGGCCGTCTTCAACCCGGGCGCAATCGAAACCCCTAAAATCTCTCCCTCTCCCGAAACGGTTGTGAATGTTAATGCAGTACCAAAATCCACCACGATACACGTTTTGTGATATTTCGTGTACGCGGCCATTGCATTGGCGACCAGATCCGACCCGATTTCATAGGGGTTTACCACCTGGATCGGGAGTTGTAGATAAAGGTCAGGATCAAGCGTAATCGGTTTGATTCCAAATAGCGTGACTACTGCGTTGGCCATTTTCCCCGTAACACTGGGCACAACACTACTGAGAACAATTCTTTTTACCTGCGCCGTTGAAATACACGCTTCCAAAAAATAATCTCTGATTTTAACTCCGTAGAAAAACTCGGGCCGATCGGGGTTTGAGGCTATACGCCAATGCTCAATCCATAGTTCTTTGTCCCAAAGTCCGATGGTAATCTCACTATTGCCCACGTCGATGGCGAGAAGCATAATAATAATGTTTAATGTGGAATGCTTAATGTTTGATGTTTAATGTCTGGGTTGCGTCCTTTTTATTAACTTTTTTCATTAAACATTAAAAATTCAACATTAAACATTACACGCAGTCCCTTCTTTCAATACAAGAAAAGAATTTTGATCCACCCCGGATTTTTCCAGTGCCTTCTTCAGCATTTCAACAGGTTCATATTGCCCATCATCGGCCAGCGGAAATGTTCCAAAATGCGTGGCGATGCTCACCTTAGTTCCGGTCTCCTGATGAATTTTTACAGCATCTTCAGGAGAACAATGAATAGGTGACATAAACCATTCCGGTTTAAACGCCCCGATGGGAACCAGCGCCACTGCAATGGGGGCACTCCGTTTTCCAATTTCCGTAAACGTATTTGCATTGTACCCGGTGTCGCCCACGAAATAAACATTTCCGCCCGATCGTTTTAGCAGGTAACCACACCACAGCGTGGCATCACGATCAAACATGCCTCGCCCGGAAAAATGCTGAGCCGGAACGGCCTGAACAGTTAGCCGTTCATTGATAACAGTCTCCTGCCACCAATCCAGGTCGCCCAGTCCCTGAACTCCTTTTTTTCCCAGAAATGATTTCACGCCCAGGGGAGTGATGATCTTCGGATGATGCGCTGTAAAAATTTCTTTTACCGTGACTATATCCAAATGGTCCCAGTGATTGTGACTCAACAGTATAATATCAATTTCAGGAAGATCTTCCAATCGGATTCCCGGAGGCCGCATCCTTTTGGGACCTGCCCATTGAAACGGGCTGGTCCGCTTACTCCAAACCGGATCGGTAAGAATGTTCAGCCCATCCACCTGGATCAGAAAAGTTGAATGATTGACAAACGTGATCCGGATTCCGTTATCCACGCGCGATGCAGGCTTCTCACCAAAGGCTGGTTCTGTCTGTTCATTCCATTGGCCACGTTTCCTGAAAAGCATCCATTTGAATACGTCAGCGAAGCCTTTCGCTTGTATATGGTCCGGGTTAATAAACCGGTGGCCATCAAAATGCTCAGACACCGGACCGGTATATTTCGGAGCGGATATCCAGTAGCCGATACCAATAGACACCGCAAAAAAAAATGTGAAAATGGTAAAAAAAATAATCATGCGTTTAACGATTTAGTTTCTCTTCGGCTTCCGGAATATAACTCATATTCCAGTAATCGACAGTCAATTTTACCGGTATAAAATTCAATTCGTCTCCTGGCTTTCAAACCGATTTTTTTGGCCAGATCCAGATTACCCGTGAAAATATAACCGGTGTACCCCTGACATTTAGTTTTCATAAAATCTCCTATTCGGGCGTACGTCTTCTCCAACTCGGCGATCTCCCCCATACGTTCTCCGTATTCCGGGTTGAAATAAATTGTTCCGGGAATTTCCGGTATTTCTGTTTTTTCAAAATCAGCGACAGCAAAACGAATAAGGTCGACCACCCCGGCCACTTGCGCATTTATTCGTGATATCGCGATAGCATCTTCGCTCATGTCTGTTGCCACGACCACCAATCCGGAACGCTCCTCAACTTGATCGACTAATTTTTGGTGTTCACGCGCATATACCTGTTGATCATATCCCATGACATGCATAAATGCATAATTGCTACGCAACAATCCCGGTCTGCGGTTGGTAGCCATCAATACAGCCTCTATCGCCAGCGTCGAAGAGCCACACATCGGGTTGATGAACGGTGATTGCTGATCCCATTGAGTAGCCATGATCGTGGCCGCCGCCAGTGACTCCAGAATAGGTGCCTTTCCTGGGATTTTCCTGTACCCGTGCTTGGAAAGCGTTTCTCCCGACGTGTCCAGGAAAACATCGGCTTGTTCGTCTCTCCAGTACAAATGGACCACAGCACGATTAACCTCCGGCCCGGAATCCGGCCGTCGGCCAATTTCCCTTCTCATTCTGTCCACTATAGCATCCTTGACCTTCACATTTATAAACATCGAATTATTAACCAAATAATGGTTGACTGTACTGGTGACGGAAAAATAGCCC
>Ga0302326_10021102_pt1 | contig 13374 bp, 6 predicted proteins | sample Palsa_T0_3_FD_202264 | JGI IMG/M metagenome (GOLD analysis project Ga0302326, IMG submission 202264) | Peat permafrost microbial communities from Stordalen Mire near Abisko, Sweden - Palsa_T0_3 | ecosystem: Environmental > Terrestrial > Soil > Palsa > Peat permafrost | place: Sweden: Abisko... | reverse complement strand
TCTGGCAGAGCATCTCGTTTTCTGTATCGCTGCCATCGACCCAATGGATATGCTCCGGCTGCGTCAGGTCGGCCATCTTCTCGACCCAGCGAATCAGGTGCTTGTTTGTAGTGGGAGGAGTAGCAATGGCGTAGCTGGACATTTACGGGTCTTCCTTGGTGAATAAAAACCTGACGCGCTCGCTGGGGTAGCACGGGTGGACGAATCAAATCCGAGTTGTGGCGCTTCGGTCCGCAGCCGGTTCTTAGCTGGCAGTCTCGCGAGGGCGGCCCGGAGCGGGTTTGGGTTTGGGTTGGGGCTTTTTCTTGGTTTCGCGTTTTGGTGCGTCTTTGCTTCCCATACGAACAGTCTACAACTGGTTGCCGGGTATCTTTTGTCACGACAATGAAAAGAGCCTCCGACATGTCCCTTTCGAGACGATCCGGAGGCTCATGGTTCATTTAAGAAACGAGATCAGGCTTTCGCTGGCACCAGGTTCCCCAACCGCTCCTGCAACAGTTCCTCACCACGAGCGAAGAGTTCATCGGCAGGAAGCTTGCCCGCATCCACATCGGCCAGGATTGCCTTCTGAGCCTGATACTCCTTGTTCACGACACCGGCCTTGGACTGCAGCATTCGCCATGCCTTACGCCGCTCCACGCAGAACAGTACAAGTTGCCGCGAGAGTGCCATGTAGCTCGGCTCACCGCCCGGCTTGGTCGGCGCGATCTTGATGTAAACGCCAAAGTCAGGAATGAAGGAGCGATGCTCGGGATTCAGATATCGCCGATAAACCGCATCCTGTTGCGTGATTCGCACCAGCATGTTATCCAGCGAAATCAGCTTGCCCAGCGCCTCTTTCTTCACCTTCTTAAGGTGGTTACGGAAGCGCGCCTCAGTGGTGCACCAGTGCGCGACCGTATAACGGCTGAGTTCGCCCGTAACCTTGTCCTTGGTCGAATACCAGTCCATATCCGGCGCCGGGTTTCCTTTGACGTCGAGCGCTTCCTGGTAGGTCTCGCCCATTCGAGGATTGAAGATGAACTCAGGTACTCCACGCGAATCGCGTACCCTTTGCGCCTGGGTCAGGGCCATATCATCGGCCACGCCATGCTCCGGCTGGCAGGTGGTAAAGCTCTGGATGAACGCCGTCCCGCGATATTCGAGTCCGTCGAGGATAGCGCGGTACATTTTCGGCGCATTGGCCATCGAGATCTGCGCGACAAATGGTGACCCGTGTCCGGCCAGGAAGGTCTCGGCCACAGTCTTCTTCTCGTTGTTCTTGCCCTGTGTCGCTGCTCCAAAGACGTTCATGTCGTTGCCACCCAGCATCGGGGTCGAATCTGAATTCTGTCCACCCGTGTTGGAGTAGACCTGCGTGTCCAGCATTAGAACCTTGACGTTCGGCCGATTCTGCAGAATGACCTTGGAAGTATTCTGGTAGCCGATATCGCCGATTCCGCCGTCTCCGCCGACCACCCAGACCTTGGGCAACTCGACAATCTCCTGGTCGGTCATTGTGGCGTCGGTAAAATGGGTGAATTCATAGTATTCGCGCTGCGAAATCACATTCTCATCACGGGTGAGAATAATGTCTGTCAGCCGCTCGGGAATCACCGAACGCCGCGCGTGATCCACGATGAAACTCTCGCCCATCAGCCAGCCCACTGTCACGCCGTCCTGAAACAGCGAATTCATCCATGGATAAGGATGCGGATTGTTCGGCGCGGTCGAGCCGTACACGGTGTTGCAGCCGGTATGCGCGGCCATTGCCATGACCGACATGCCATTCGCCAGACGGCCATCGACCGGCTGCAGGTTCTTGTGGTTGAATGCCTCAGTCAGCAGTATTGCTGCCAAAGCCTCGACGATCTGCATGTCGGTAATGGGTCCGTTCGCAGCTTCGTAAGCGGAGATGCGCGACTTAGTGTCTTCCGTATTTTCGCCGCCCAGACCCAGAATCAAATGAGCCGTCAGCTGCTTCAGCCTCGCGTGCTCTTCCGGATTACGCTCGGCAAGAGCGGCCATTCGAGAAGGTCCGACCTTTTCCAATTCACCGGCCTTCGCCAGGAATCGATCGCTCTTCGCGTGGTAGACCGGCCGCATGTAAGCTTCGGTCACCGCAGCGATCGCGCGAAGAACGCTCTTTTCACCGCAGCCAGCGCATGCTCCGTCGCCGGACACGAGCGCATCGTAATTCGACCGAACCATCAGCAGGTTCCGAAGCGTGGCTGTCTTCGACTCCGCAGGATTTGCGGCATTGAACAGCCCGAGATACTTCTGTGAGGTATCAGGCAGCAGATCGAGGAAGGCGGTGCCTGTTTCGTGCTCAGCGTTGACCTCTTCGGTTTCCGCCACCATTCGCAGCGCGTCATGGTCTCCGCAAGCTGTGACGCATGCCGCGCAGCCCTTGCAAAGATCTGAAACGAAGATCGAGAAGACGCCGCCGGAACCGGGATTCTTGCGCTCCGGCGAGGAAAAGATGGCATTCACTTTCGTAAAGGCCAGTGGTACCTTCGCGATGATATTCGTAAACTCCGTCTTGCCCTGTTCGGAAACGCCATCGATCTGCTCGGTGATCGTCTTCAAAATTTCAGGCAGCGGCGTCGAGAGTTTCTTGGTCACTACCTCGTTCATCATGCCGCGAGCTCTCGATTCAATCTCCGGCAGCCGCGAAAGCATTGAGGCGCGGTCACTGAAGTTGGTCACGTAACGCATCACCGCCGTCCGCAGCACCGTATCCAGATCCTGCGAAGTGTTGGGCAGAGCCGTATCCGGGCAGGCCGCAATGCAATCCATGCACTGCGTGCAATTTTCGGGAATGTAGAGCGGAGTCTCGCGTCTCGCAACGTACTTCGACGCAGTGTCGCCGGTCGCCGCTGCAATCATGCCCAGCGCGGCCAGCGGAGTGGCAGGCTGATCGTAGCCGTAATTTGAGCGGAACTCCTGATCGAAGGTGGAAAGCATGTTAATCGGCGCACGTTCGGCCTGACCGACGGGCAGGGCATGCGAACGGCAGCCGCTTCCGCAACTCGAACCTTCGACAGCATCCACCAGCACCGGCAGCAGTGCAGGTCCGCGCAGGCTCGACCGATCTGGAGCGCTCAATTCGCCAATATTGATTTCGGTGACAAGCTCAAAACCCTTGATCATCACTTCCATATTGGAAGCCACGACCGCCTCGCCAAGCTTGCCGAACTTCTTGACGTACTGCTTATAGACGACTTCGCGGAACTTCTCCTGCGAAATTCCGAACTCTCCCAGCAGCGGCGAAACAGCAAAGAAGGCTCCCAGGAAAGCATTGCCCTGCATGCGCAGTTGGAGATCGGCACGGTCCGTCGCATTACGAGCGATTTTGAATCCCGGCAACGTGAAGACGCGAATCTTGTTGTCGACAATCTGCTTCCGCGCCCACTGCGGCAGCCGTTCCCAGGCCTCCTCGCCGGTCTCATCCGATTCCCACACCAGACTTCCGCCTTCGGCCATTCCGTCCAGAGGGTTGGTATGCGTAAACGCCTTCGGGTCGCAGCACAGAACCACATTTACGTGACGCAGATCGCAATTGACTCGAATGCGATCCTTGGCCGCAACCATAAAGTAGCTCGTCGGTGCGCCCTTCTTCTCAGAGCCATACTTGGGGTTCGCGCTGACGTGAATGATTTCCTTGGGATTCCCGAGCTCGTCCACCAGCCCGTCGCGCTCAAACAATGTGTCGTTCAAATCGCCCAGAATCGCGCCCAGGTTCTTGCCAGTCGTGATCGCGCCCCATCCGCCGATGGAGTGGAAGCGGACCGCAACCGCACCTTCCGGAAGCAGTGATGGACGCTCCGTCGAATTCACCTCATACGGATGATCGATACCCAGCACGATGAAGAAGGCGCCATCAGCGAGCGTTTTTCCATCTTTGCGCGCCCGACCGGCTGTTGCGTATTCAAAAGCGGCAATGATGTGTTCCGGACGGAAGTCGCGCGAACCCAACCCGTATGTGCCGGATATGATCTTTGGCTTCTCGGATGCCGACAGCAAAGGCAGGTTCGCGCCATGATCACCATGCAGGTCTGAGCCTTGCAGAGCCTTGTTCAGTGCCGTGCGAATATCGCGACCCAGAGGATTATCGCCAGCCATGCCTTCATCGGTGCGCTCAAGAATGATGACATTCTTCTTGCCCTGCAGAGCCTTCACAATCGCGGCTTCCGGGAAGGGCCGGATTACGTTGACATGAATCGATCCAACGGAGGCCCCCCGCGTCTCGCGAAGGTAATCTACAGCAGCCTCAATGTTCTCAGCAGCAGAGCCGAGTGAAACGAAGACCGTTTCCGCATCCTCGCATTTGTACTCGGAAATCAATCCGTAATTGCGTCCGGTCAGAGCGGCGAAGTCCTTATACGCTTCTTCGAGCATCTCCAGAATTGGCTCGATGAAGTTGTTTCGCCGAGCCAGGATTCCCTGCATGTAGTGTTCCTGGTTCTGTACAGGACCCAACAAGAGTGGGTTTGCCAGGTCGATCATGGCCGGTACGCGGCGGCGTTTGGGGCCAAAGAGCGTCCTCTGCGCTTCGGTTGGGGTATCGATCAGATCGTCCGGCGCTCCGAGATATTCGCGAATCAAATCCGACTCATGCTTGTAAAAGGTCCGCTCCAGGTGCGAGGTCAAAAAGCCGTCCATGATATTCATGCCCGGGGTAAGGCTCAGTTCGGTCACCCTGCGAAGGATCAGCGCCTGGTCGGCGGTTTGCTGCGAGTCTTTGCCGAAGAGCATGATCCAGCCGGTGTCGAGCGCACCGTAAATATCGTCGTGGCCGCAATGTACATTCAGCGCATGCTTGGTCAGCGCGCGGGCTCCAACCTCCAGCACCATCGTCGAACACTTGCCTGGCGCGTGATAATACTGCTCCACGCCGTACACAATTCCCTGGCCGGAGGTGAAATTCACCACTCGCTTGCCGCAAACAGAGTGCGCGATCGCGCCGCCCTGTGCCGCGTGCTCTCCTTCTGTCTCAATGGCAATGGTGTTATGGCCGAAGACATTCAGGTTTCCCTCAGCGTAGGCCTGCTGGAAAAGCTCGCCGCCCTCGGTAGAAGGAGTAATCGGGTAGAAGACGCCAGCATCAGCAATGCGGGTTTCCGTATGATACGCAATGAGTTGATTACCGTTAGCCGTAATTCGAATGCCGGGATAACGCGCCGATTGCTTGCCTGCATTGCTGGTCATAATTCTCTCCATTGCGCCTGAATTACACGAGCCCTGATGCTTCTTGTTTCCAGTAACTTGTCAATGTCAACCTGACGGGATCGATCAGGTTTCGATATTCCCAACGGGGTGTCTGGGCTCCCAGGAACTGGAAATCCGCCTCTGTCGCGTGTTTCCATGCCAGAAAGTGCTGGGGATTTGCACCCGTTCCGTGCCACAGATTGTACGGCTCTGGAAGAGACAGTAGCAAACGGCCGTGTTACCTGTTGGGATGACTTGCGTTTTCCCGATCGGATGCAGGCGGATTAACTATCCGATTATCAGTTCCTTGAGTAACAATTGGCTCCGAAACAGGCCCGAATTGAACTGACACGTCGATTTGCGTGCAATACATTCAGAGGAAACCATGAAATTCGGAACTTTCCCCCAGGCCGTTTTTCTCTTTGCAGTGGGCTTGACGCTTTCATGCCCGACCTTCGCGGCCGACCATCCTCAGCCGGCATCCGGCCCGTTTGCAACGCCCTTGACCGACGCAGCAATCGACACGGCCTCATTTGCCGAGTGGATCAACGGATCAGAGCGGCCACTGCAAAGCCCTGACCCTGTTCGGCAACTGATCTGGACGCTGGCCAATACTCCGTCTGCCGTCCATTTTGTGTCATACGGAGTCTCCAATCAGCCCGGACCCCGTCATCTTCGTGTGGGATTCAAGGTCCCCGTGTCCGTCGGCTCGGTCCTGGTGCGAGGTGGCGACCAACTGAGCGTTCTCCGTCCCAATGCACCGTATCCGGGTAACCTTGCCGATGAAAGCCAGTGGATACCGGCCGAGCGCATCGTGAACAGACAAATATCAAACGCGCCCGTCGATCAGGATAGCTATGGACTTTGGGTGTTACCGTCGATCACCCAGACACGGGCACTGCGCTTCTCGCATGTCGCGTCAGTCTCGGACTCGAACTACGCCGGCATGTTTGGCGGCGCCTATCTGCTCTCCAGCCGCTTCGCCAATCTGTCTACGCAGGCCACGGTACTGACCAGCGCCAATGCCAAAGATGCACCTCTCCTTATCGACGAAAACTACAACCAATGGAAAGCCTGGGACAATGGCCCCGATTTCGCTCATCCGGTAACATCCTCAAATCCGGAATGGATCATTCTTGCCTGGTCGCACCCGGTAACACTCAAGGGCCTCGCGGCTTTATGGACAGGTTTCAATGCGGCTGACGAGCAGATATTCACCGGTCCCGATAGTGTACCGATCCAGGGTGCTCCTGAAACCGACTGGCATTCTATTGGTCCGACTGTCCAATTGCGGAATCAATATCCATTTCTGCTAGGCATCGATTGGCTGGATTTCGGAAAGACTGTCGAGACCCGCGCCATAAGGCTACGCCTGACTCAAGCGACCAACGAATCGCGCCATCCTCATCTGGCGGGCAAGACGAAAAACGGCAATCGCATTTGGCTCGGTGAACTGATGGCGATCTCTCCGCTTGGACAGGCCGATCTAAAATCCGCTCTCCTACCAATTGCCGCTCGGCCCAATCCCCCTATCCCGGTTCACTTCTCGCTGGCTACTTCTGGCAATGTCTCCCTTGTTATCGATGACGCGCAGGGCAACCGTGTTCGAAATCTCGTATCGGACACCTATTTTCCTGCGGGGTCAAACACCGTCTGGTGGGATGGCACAGATGATCTCGGCCGCGATCCGGATGCAGCCCAGCATGGTGTCTACCTTATTCCCACTCACTTCGTTGCCCCGGGTCACTACCAGGTGCGCGGTATCTATCACCAGCCCATCGATCTGCACTACGAATTCTCGGTCTACAGTTCAGGCCATCCGGTCTGGGATACGCCCGACGGTACAGGAGGATGGCTCACAAATCACACCCCCGCCTCAAGTGCCCTCTTTGTGCCTGCGGACAAGGCCCCAGGTGGAAAACCTCTCGTCTACCTGGGCTCGTGGATATCGGAAGGTGGCTCAGGCCTTCAGGCGGTTGATCTGGACGGGAACAAGAAGTGGGGGCAAGGTTGGATCGGCGGCGCTTGGACGGGGGCACAATTCCTGGCGCGTGACGCGGGCCCGCACGCCAATCCCGATATCTATGCCTACGTCGCCTCTGTGTTCGGCGATAACAAGGGTACCGGCGAAGCTCTCACCAAAGCTTTCATCCGGCTTGCCAGTCTCACTAACCATGGCGATAAGGCTGTTCTGAATTACAACTTTGATTTAGGAGAAAAGCCCAAAAGTCTAACTGAGGCAGGCGCATTATGGAAGCAGGAAATGGGCGGACTGGCAGTCCGTAACAACGTAGCTGTTATCAGCTTCTTTCTGCTTAACAAACTGCTCTTCGTCGATGCCACAAATGGGAAGATTCTCGGCGAGACATCTCTTGATAGTCCGCGTGGCTTGGCCTTCGACCCTCAGGGAAACCTGCTGGTTCTATCCGGCAAACGTCTGCTTCGTTATCGGCTCCCGTCTGAGGTTTCTCCATTCCGGCCTGAACAGCTTTCGGCACCGCAGGTCGTGGTCGCCGAGGGCCTTGATGACCCATCCGGGCTCACTCTCGATGCGACCGGAAATATCTTTATCAGTGACCAGGGGAATTCCAACCAGGTCAAAGTATTTTCTTCAACCGGAAAATTCGTCCGCGCCATCGGTCATCCGGGACCGTCAAAGGCCGGCCCGTATGACCCGCTGCACATGAATAGTCCGAAGGGACTGACCGTTGACAGCAACAATCATCTTTGGGTAGCCGAGGACGATTTCCAGCCCAAGCGCGTCAGCCTTTGGAGTCTCGATGGCAGTCTGATCAAGGCCTTCTACGGTCCGGCGGAATACGGCGGCGGTGGCAATCTTGATCCGAAGGACAAAACCCGGTTTTATTACCATTCGATGCAGTTCAAACTCGATTGGAAAACAGGAAGCTTTGGCATAGATTCCGTCCTGGACAGGAGGGGAAAAGATGAAATTCTGTTACCGCGTTACGGAACGCCAGAGTCCGTCAGGTACAGCAACGGCCATCGCTATTTCGACAACACCTATCTTGGGAATCCTACGAACGGCGTCAGCGTCGCGATGCTTTATCTCGATACTGGCGGAGTCATCCGTCCGGTTGCAGCGCTGGGCAAAGCAAATGACTGGGACCTTCTAAAGTCGGATCGTTTCAGGCCAGTTTGGCCGCCAAATACAGACCCCTCAAGTCAGCAACCGAAAGATGCACTTCTGTTCACATGGTCTGACACGAACAACAACGGTCAGGTCGATCCGGACGAAGTCACCTTTCTTAAGGCCGTCAGCGGCTCGATCACAGTGATGCCTGATCTCGCTATGATTGACTCATTCGTCGATGGAAAAGCCATGCGCTACACGCCATCGAAGTTCACTCCGTCAGGAATTCCGATCTATGATCTGCACGCGGGTCAGGTCATTGTGGACGGAGCGCAGCAGAGAAGTTCAGATGGGGGAGGTCAGGTACTCTACGCCCCCGATGCGATAGTCATGACAACCGCTCCTTTGCCATATTCTCGGGATGGAGTGGGAGGCATCGATACTCACGGCCATCGCTGGAGTTATCCCAGTTTGTGGCCGGGTCTGCATCCTAGCCACACTGCGCCGGTACCTGACCACCCAGGAGTGCTTGAAGGGACAACGCGTCTTCTCGGAGGCTTCATTCACCCCGAGGGCTCCGATGCAGGAGCGCTATGGGGCATCAACAGCAATTTCGGTGAAATGTACCTGTTCACCGCCGACGGATTTTATGTGACACAGCTGTTTCAGGACGTCCGCGTTGGAAAACCTTGGAGCATGGCGCAAGCCCAGCGAAACATGCTTCTCAACGACATTGCTCCACACGATGAAAACTTCTTTCCCTCACTCACGCAAACCTCAGATGGGAGCGTTTATGTCGTAGATGGAGCCAGGTCGAGCCTGGTTCGCGTGGATGGATTGAGCAGCATTCGTCGACTTCCCGCTTTTTCGCTTGAGGTAACAAAAGCTGAACTCGACAAAGCGCAAGCGTATCTCAAGGAGGCAGAAGTTTCGCGGCAGGCACAACTCGGGCCGCAAACCCTTGAAGTAGGCATCCTTTCAGGCCCAGCGCCGTCGCTGGACGCCTTAGGGAACTTTGTAGATAGCCTGAAGACTGCGCAATGGGCAACAATCGATCGGCGAATTATCAAGATCGGCTGGGCAGACAAACCCGACCTGACTGAGGCCGCAGTCGCCGTAGCGGGAGGACGTCTCCTGTTGGTGTACCGGACCAATTTCCCTGGCTTGCTACGAAACTCCGGCACGGTCGCCAACGCGCCATTCAAGACCGGCGGAGCTCTCGATCTGATGATCGGAACCGATCCAAATGCCAATCCCAAACGCACACGTCCGGTTGCTGGCGATCAGCGATTGCTCGTCTATCAGGTAAATGGTCAGACGAAAGCGTTGCTGTATCGCGCGGTAGTTCCCGGTACGGCACACCCAGTACCCTTTTCCTCGCCGGGCCGAACGATCACTCTTGATTCAGTCGAAGATGTGAGCAGCCTCGTCGAACTGAAACCCTTGAGTAGTGATGCTTCCGGAACTTATGTAGTCTCCGTCCCCCTCCAGCTTCTTGGATTGAAGCCAGCCGCGAATCTGAAAATCAAGGCCGATATCGGAGTCCTCCGTGGAGATGGAGTCCAGACAGTGCAACGTGTCTATTGGAGCAACAAAGCCACCGGAATCACTTCGGACGTTCCGAGTGAAGCGGAACTGTCGCCGGATCTATGGGGTGAGTGGATATTCAAGGAAACCCAGTAGGATCAGTCGACACTGAGACATAAACAATACGAATGCAGCTCAATTACTTCTCATTAACTTGAGAAGAAGCATCCTTCATGAGCGTTTTTGGTCAAACTTCGCCGTTGTTTTTCTTTATCCTCTGGAGCTACAGGTAAGACTATTCCGCGGCGCACTGCCAACGGGCTGTCGCACATCAGTTGTCAACGAGCCAGGCCTGAGGGAGCTAGGGGAATGTCCAAAACACCATCGGTTGCCCTACCCATTAGCACGAATTCAAGCCCGGTCGTGGCAGTTCTGGAGTGGTTCGGAGAATTCGGCATATTTATGTGGCAGGTGCTCCGCGCCGCAGTATCTCCGCCCTATCAAATAAAAGAGTTTGTACGCCAACTCGATGAAATCGGAGCAAGGTCACTGCCGCTCGTTGCCCTCGCCGGCTCGGCGGTCGGTGTCGTTCTGGCATTGCAGGCCCGCTATAGCCTGGTTCGATTCGGAGCCAAATCGCTGCTTCCGTCTGCCATCGTATTCGCCGTGGTAACCGAGATGAGTCCAATCATTACCGGGCTCGTCGTCAGCGGGCGCGCTGGGGCGGGCATCGGCGCGGAACTGGCATCCATGAAAGTCTCAGAGCAAATCGACGCTATTGAGATATCGGCAGTCGATCCACTCAAGCTTCTGGCTGCTACGAGAATCGCGGCATGCATCGTCGCCCTTCCTCTGCTCACTCTTGTCGCCTCTTTTTGCGGTGTGGTGATGGGGTGGGTCGCCTCCACGATCGTCGAACCGATCGCATTGATGAGGTTCATCAACACCGGATTCAAGGGGGCAGAATTCAAGGACTTCCTTGCTCCCACATTCAAGACCTGTGTCTATGGCATGATCATCGGCTCTGTCGCGTCTTTTCAGGGCATGCGCGCCAAGGGCGGTGCCGAAGGCGTCGGCAGCGCCGCAACCACTTCTGTCGTGTTGTCGTCATTGTTCGTGATTCTGGCGGACGTGATCCTGGTAAAGGTCATCTTGTTGCTCTTTCCTTAAGCAATATGGTCAAGGAAGAAACTTATGCAGGTAGCTGACGAAGATAGACCGGCAGTTGAAATCGCAGAGTCGAACGACGCGCCTGCGATCGAGATTCAGAGCGTTGCCAAATCCTATGGGCCCCAGCGAGTGCTGGATGGAGTGTCATTCAATGTTCGCCGGGGCGAAACACTTGCGATTTTGGGCAAAAGCGGCACGGGCAAGAGCGTCCTGCTGAAGATCATCGTCGGTCTCCAGAAGCCTGACGCAGGAGCAGCCATCGTCCTAGGCACGAACATGTCTGAAGCCTCGGAAGACGATATCGCATCTGCGAGGAAACAGATGGGGTTCCTCTTTCAACATGCTGCTCTTTACGACTCGTTGTCTGTTGAGGAAAACGTGGCCTTCCCTTTGGATCATCATCGGAAGGACCTATCGCCATCAGAGAGAAAGGAGCGAGTTCAGGATCTGCTTCATGAAGTAGGCCTCGACGGGCACCTCAATAAGATGCCTTCCGACATTTCCGGCGGAATGCAAAAGCGTGTCGGACTGGCGCGTGCTCTTGCCCTTGATCCAATCATCCTCTTACTCGACGAGCCCACGGCGGGCCTCGACCCAATAAGTTCAGGCGAGATCGATGAATTGGTTCTGAATCTTCAACACAAACACAATCTGGCGTCCATTGTAGTCACGCACGACATGGTGAGCGCGAGGACTATCGCAACTCGGATCGCGCTGATGGATAAGGGAAAGATCGTCATCGAAGGAAAATTCGATGATCTTCAGAAGAGTGGCGAATCCTTTGTAGCGCAATTCCTGCATAGGAACTTTTAGGAGCCAACATGTCAAGAACCGCGCGACTCGGCGCCTTCATTCTCGGAACACTTGCCATACTGGCTACCGGTATCTTCATCATAGGCAGTAAGAAATACCTCTTCAGATCCACCTACGAACTCCAGACAAAATTTGCAAGTGTAGCCGGCCTTGATGCCGGCGCGGACGTTGAGGTTGGCGGCGTTCATAGCGGCACTGTCCGATCGATCGAACTGCCGCATAAGTCGGGGGAATTGGTGACTGTTGTGATGGAACTGAACAAATCCACACAGGACATTATCCGGCAGGATTCAGTGGCATCGATTCAGACCGAAGGCCTCCTTGGCAATCAATACGTCGCACTCTCTTTTGGCTCTCAGGACAAGCCTGAAGTTCGGAGTGGAGACACGATTCCCAGCATTCCCCCACTCGAAATGGCGGCGCTTCTTGACGAAGCCAATGGCCTGCTTGGGCAAGGTAAGACAGCAATGGTGAATATCAATAAGGTTGCGGAGCACCTCAACTCCGTCAGCGCAAAGATAGATAGTGGGCAAGGAACGGTTGGCGCGCTTGTAAACGACAAGGCCCTCTACGCAAATCTGGATCAGACTGCCGGCAGCGCTCGACTAGCTGCGGCCGCAGCTCAGAAAGGCGTAACCGATTTCGAGGACAATATGGAAGCGCTCAAGCATAACTTCCTTCTTCGAGGCTACTTCAAGAACCGCGGATATGAAGATTCGTCTGATCTGGGTAAAGACGAGATTGAAAGCGTCCCGGAAGCGACGACCGTCAAAGACTTTACCTTCCAGGCAAAAGATCTCTTTGATAAACAGGACTCTGCCAAGCTGAAAGGGCAGAAGACCCTCAAAGCGGCTGGAGAATTCCTTGCAGCGAATGACTTCGGTCTAGCGGTTGTTGAAGTATCTACTGGCAATAGTGGCAGTTCTGATACTGACCTCACTTTGGCGCAGGCGCGTGCCATGGTTGTGCGCGATTACATCGTGCAGCACTACGGATTCGACGACACCAAGCTCAAGACATTTGCCTTGGGCAAGCAGACCACCGACGATTCCAAAGGAAACTGGGGCCTGATCCGCGTACTGATCTATCCCGTTGGAACACCTGTTCCTCAGGACAAATCAAAGGGAAGCACCGCCACTGTAAGTTCTCCTGCAGATTCCAAGTAGGCAGCAATGACGTCGGGCCAAATCGTTGGGCTGAGCTTTATAGACCAGCTATTCCAACTTATTCCCTCCAAACTAATGACTGGGTGAGTGTTCATTATCGCCTGTCTCCGCAGCTTGCGCTAAGCAGTCCGTTGGGGATCCACAGCCCTTAGCTCCACAGATTGCTTAAGGACGGATTTATGAAGATTGTTTCGATCGTAGTCGCAGGCGCACTTGTGTTAACCACCGCAAATGTATGGGCATCCTCGGGACGAGAAGATTCCGTCGAACGCCTTCAGGCTGCAGCGGAGGTTCTGCACAGCATTCAGGAAGCGCCCGATCACGGCATTCCGAACTCCGTGTTCGACGACACCAAGTGCATCATCGTTGTTCCTCATCTGATCAAGGGTGGGTTTGTCTTTGGCGCCAAACATGGCA
>Ga0302326_10021100_pt1 | contig 13374 bp, 9 predicted proteins | sample Palsa_T0_3_FD_202264 | JGI IMG/M metagenome (GOLD analysis project Ga0302326, IMG submission 202264) | Peat permafrost microbial communities from Stordalen Mire near Abisko, Sweden - Palsa_T0_3 | ecosystem: Environmental > Terrestrial > Soil > Palsa > Peat permafrost | place: Sweden: Abisko... | reverse complement strand
CACGGGGCCACGCGTCAGAGGTCTGAAATATATGCGCCAGCAGACCTCTGGCGCCCTCATTAGCACTCGCAGTACGAAAAACCGTGCATAATCCGGAACCGTGCCTAATTGGCATTATGGCAACATTGCTCTAATGCCAAAAAGAAAGAGTGGCTGGGAAAGTTCAAGAATCCTGGAGTCTGCTGGGAACAGGAGTCGCAACCGGTCTTGGACCACGATTTCCCCAGCGACGCGGTGGGCCGGGCGATTCCTTATGGTATTTACGATGCCGGCAAGAATCGCGGATTCGTGGTGGTGGGCACCAGCCACGAAACTCCCGCCTTTGCCGTCGATGCCCTTGCCTTATGGTGGAACAGTTACGGACAGAAAATGTATCCGGAAGCCCAGGAACTGTTAGTCCTGGCCGACGCTGGGGGTAGCAATGGTGTTCGCCCACGCGCCTGGAAATACCATTTGCAACAGCACCTGGTCAACGCTTATGGACTGAAGGTCACGGTCTGCCATTATCCTCCTGGCTCCTCCAAATGGAATCCCATTGAACATCGTCTGTTTTCCCAGATCAGCAACAATTGGTCCGGTCGACCTCTGCGGACCTATGAAACCGTGCTCAAGTACATTCGTACCACGAAGACCCAAACCGGACTCCAGGTGAATGCTCGTCTGCTTCGCCATCCATACAAAAAAGGTGAAAAGATATCCTCTCAGCAAATGCAGCAACTTGCCCTGAACAGTCACACTACCCTACCCGCGTGGAACTACACACTGACTCCTACGGTTATGTGAAATTATTTTTGCGCAAGCCCTAAGCACTTTGAGCATGATGGCACGATGAGCAATCTCCATAGGGCCATGGTGCCATATATTTCAGAATTAAAGTAAACTTTATTTTGGCTTAAGCCCTAAGTCCGACTTATGCCACATTTGTCGGACAAACGGTTTGGCGATTCGGTGGCGAGGTTGGGATGCTCTTGAGCTAAGAGTTGAGGCTCCGGTTCGGCGGTTGGAGGCCGAGGGGCTCTCGCCTTGCGGCGGGGTAGCTCCCAGAATCAGTTCACGGGTTTCCAGCCCTCCGGCAGCATATCAAACGCCAGCGTGTCACGGTAGGCGTACTGATTGCCTTCCAGCACCGCCACCGGCGTCAACATATGCCAGATGCGATCATCGTCGAAGACATAACACTCCCCCGATTCGCGCATCGTGAAGCGATCCATTTCGTGCTTGTCATTGTCGGTTATGATGACTTCGCCACCGTCAGCGCCGCAGCGGCCCAGTAGATGCGTGGCGATGTATTTTTCCCCGTCTTTATGTAAGCCCGGTGGGCTCGTGTCGCACGGCCGGCCCGGCGTCGCCGTGAACCTTATTAGATGGCTGTTGACCAAATACCTCGTACCTACCGCCGAGAGTGGCAGGCGACAAAGGTGCTGAGCAATCATCTTGCGAACCCCTACCGAACCTGCAATCGCCGCGGGCAGCGGGGCGTACTCTCGTGGCTGGTCGCCGAGTGTTGTGTTGTATTTTTTCAGCTGCACATAGGGCGTGCTCTCTTCGCTCAACCAAACCTTTACACCGCCATCAACAATCTCGGCCCGGAGACGATTTAAGGAACGATACCTGTCGCCCCCTTCGTAATACTTGTCCTTTGGAATGGACCAGGCTGCATGGGATAACGCTTCCAGCGCGCGCGCTACGTCTACATCAACTCTGAGCGGCTGGCGACTAAACCCGCGCTCGAAGAGTTCGTTTTGCGATCTGGCATTTGTTGCGACTGGAATGAAGCTGTCTTGACTCACGATTGCTCCTGACAGATGCTAATGATTACATGACCACGCAGATTTCCTAGTCTCTCGCTGGCAGCGAATCCATACCCACCAGGGATCCATTAACCGGAATCTCCTTTTCACTTCGAGGACGCTGGCGATGATACACCCATCTCGCCGTTCACGATAACGTCGAAACGAATCGGCATGCGACCCCCTCGAGATCTCCGTAAACGTCAGAGGAAGCAGAGGAAGACAGAGGAAGCGCACGGTTTGACGGGTTCAGTCCGCAGCCAGCATCAGCACGGCTTCGTGGTCTAAGGGGATTCAAGCCGTCGACGACTTCGCTGGTAACTCTCAGTTGTGCAAATTGCATCCAGAGATTTGTTGCTCCCTTTTCTTTGTTCGTACGAAATTGTCAGATCCTCTGTTCTGATCAGCCTGACTCGCGGCTTGACTATCCCGTCGATCTGCGAGAAGCTATCGCCATTTGGCGTGCTGTCACACGGGGGCCGCCGCCCGGGAGGGATGTGAGTTCGGCAATCTCTTCACTGATTGTCGCAGCGGAACGAGGGGGAGAAACCCGCCGCGGAAGCATTGTTTGCTGCCCTTTATTCCGACTTGCATCGCCTCGCCAAACGTCAACTCGCACGACGCGGCTTGCAGGCGTCTCGCGTGAATGGAAAACGCGGTGGATCCCCGAGAGCTTGTCCGGATCAGCGAAACGTTAGTTAGACGAGCTCAAAGCGGAGCCCATCCTGGCCGAGATCGTCGACTTGAAGGTCCCTTTATCTGCATCGGAAAATTCGCCCAGATTTGTCGCTTTGAGGAATCGCGATGTCCACACTTAGTCCCGATCAGTGGCAGGCCGTAAGTCCATATTTGGATCAGGCGCTCGCGATGACCGACGACGAGCGTGCCACTTGGCTGTCTTCGCTCGGCGAGCAGGATCCCGCACTGGCCGCCCAATTGGCAGCGCTCCTCGACGAACACCGGATGCTGGCGCAGGAAGGCTTTCTGGAGAAGGGCGGATTCGCGTTGCCGAACTCCACAGGACTCGCGGGCCAGACACTCGGTCCTTATACTCTGCTCTCGCAGATTGGCCAAGGCGGAATGGGAACGGTCTGGCTCGCCCGTCGCAGCGATGGCAGATTCGAGCGGCAAGCTGCGGTGAAGTTCGTGAGCATCGCGCTTGCCGGACGCGCCACTGAAGAACGATTCAAACGCGAAGGCAGCATCCTGGGCCGGCTCACTCATCCCCACATTGCCGAGCTCCTCGATGCTGGCATTTCCGCCGATGGGCAGCCGTATCTCATCCTCGAATACGTTGACGGAGCCACGATCGATCAGTATTGCGACCAGCACAAGCTCGAGGTGGAGGCGCGCGTTCGCCTTTTCTTGGATGTGCTGGCCGCGGTGGCGCACGCCCATGCGAATCTGATTGTCCATCGCGACATCAAACCTTCGAACGTGCTGGTGACTACCGGCGGTGAAGTCAAGCTGCTGGACTTCGGGATTGCCAAGCTGCTGGAGGGTGAAGGCCAGACCGGTGCCGCAACCTTGCTCACGCGCGAAGCCGGTTCGCCTCTCACCCCCCAGTACGCCGCGCCGGAACAACTTACCAACCAGCCAGTCACGACCGCTACCGACGTTTACGCATTGGGCGTCCTGCTCTACGTACTATTGTCCGGCCGCCATCCCGCGGGCTCAGATCTGCACTCTCCCGCGGAACTGATAAAAGCTGTGCTCGAGCTTGAGCCGCCCCGCACCTCGGACGCGATTGCAGCGGGCGGCAGCCAGTTCATCGCCGAACAGCGAGACGCCACCCCAGATAAACTCCGCCGCCAGCTTCGCGGGGACCTGGACACGATTATTGCGAAAGCTCTGAAGAAAGCCCCGGCAGAGCGTTACAGTTCCGTCACTGCTTTCGCGGATGACCTTCAACGCTATCTCAAGCACGAGCCGATCAGCGCCCGCCCGGACACACTTGCGTATCGCACCGTGAAATTTGTTCGGCGCAATCGCGTGGTGGTTGCCCTGGGGGTGCTGGCACTGCTTGCGTTGGCTCTCGGCCTGAGCGCGGCTTTGTGGCAAGCAAACATCGCGCGTCGCCAAACGCGAGTCGCTACTGCCGTCCAGAGTTTCCTTGAGGGTATCTTCCGCGCGAACAGCTCCGACCAGGCTGACCCCCTCAAGGCGCGCCAAACGACCGCGCGCGAACTCCTCGATATCGGCGCCCGCAAAATCGATGGAGAACTGTCCGACGTTCCCGAAGCCAAGCTCAATGTTCTTGGAACTCTCGGCTCCATGTACTCCGATCTCGGCCTCGACGACCAAGCTGCCAGCATGCAGCGCAAACGCGTCGGCCTCGCTCGGGCGCGGTACGGCAACAATTCGATCGAGGTCGCGACCGCACTCATAGCCCTCGGATCTGCTCTGTTCCAGTCCCGTTCGGCCGGCGAGGGTGAGGCGGTTCTGCTCGAAGCCAATCGTATCCTCGACAGCCGGCACGACTTCCGCTCGCAGCTGCGGGGAGATTTACTGACCTACCTCGCACAACACTATCAGAGCTCGGACTTGCCGCGAGCGTTGGAATACTCCCAGCAAGCGGTCAACGTCTATCGGCAATACCCGAACGATCCGAGGTTGGCCGAATCGCTCTATGTCGAGGGAGTTGTGCTCTATTACTTGGGGCGGCCCCGTCAGGCCGAGCCATTTGCGGCAGAGGCATGCCAAGTGTCAATAAAGCTGAAGGGAGACCCGAACCCGAATCTGCCGCGCTATTACGCCTTCCTGGGCGATACCCAGCAGGAGTCGCTGGATTTTGCGGCCGCCGAGCAAAGTTTGCGCCAGGCGGCAATCGCTGCACAAAAATTGAATGGAGACGACCACGTCGACACACTGGAAACGGAATTGCGTTTGGGTATGTTCTTGGTCAACACTTCCCGAACCCAAGACGGCCTACAGCACATCGAGCGCGCTCGCGACGTTCTGCAGCGCACCCACCGCACCGACGATCCCTTTTATGCGCCTCAGGTATTTCTCGTTTATGGTTTCGCTCTGGCCAATGCCGGCCGCCCGGAAGACGGCCTCGCTTACATCTTGAAGGCGGTTGAAAACCGCCGAAAAAACCGCCCCGGTACGCGCTACCTCGGGCAAATGCTGGGACAGGAGGCTTCGGTGTTGATTGACTTGGGGCGTTATGAGGATGCGCAGCGGGCGATTGATGAGGCCGGCCTCATCGCAAAGAGTGTCAATGCCCCGCCGACCTACCTGGAAGCGAAAGTTCGCGCCAAGCTGTTGATCGCTGCTGGCCGGGCCAGTGACGCCGACGCGGCTTTAGATGCTTTCCATCCGCGGGCGCCAGAAGCTGGCACGCTCTCGCTCGACGCGCTCAAGCTGCTGATCTCGCGAGCCGAAGTAGCATTGGCACGTCACGACGGCCAGGCTGCGGAACGCCTGGCCGCACAAGTCAACGGCGATTTATCGGGCAGCACGGCTCGCGCTTACTCGAAAGCTCTCGAGGCCTCGGCCGCGCTGGCCCAGGGGCAAGCGGATCTACTGCTCGGCCACCCCTCCAACGCGCTGTCCCCGCTCCAGCGCGCAGTCGATCTGCGCGAGAGCTTCCTGGACCCGGCCAGTCCAGCGTTGGCCGATGCGCGGCTGGCCCTCGCATCTTGCCACCTCGATCTCGGCCACCCCCGCCAAGCTATGTCATTGCTGACTCAAGCCAAAAAGGCCCTCGCTTCGCACCGGGAACTTAGCCACCAGTACACCCTGCGGCTCCATGAACTGGACAAACGATTCCGCCAGATCCCTCAGCCTTAGTGCCATACGAAATCATCGGCAATAACCGAGATAACCGAGATACAGCCTCCACCGGCAGATTTCCTTTTTTTCCCGCGTCGTCTCTTTCCTACCGTTTCCGGTTTCCCAAGAGAGCCCCGGAAATGGTCGGGGAATCTCCACCCCGAGGAACCCAAGGCCAAATAGTCGTGAGAGGTTACGTGAACAACGATTTGTGAAAAACATTCTAGCGTGTCAACGGGAGCACCCGCATCTTGAGTTCCTTCAGGAACTCGTCCTGCTTCGTGAAAACGGCAAAATGACCGGCACCTTCGATCGTGGCGAAAGCCTTGCCAGGCGCGTGCAGTGCATCCACGTATGATCTGGCCAGGCTTACCGGGGTGGTGTAGTCCTCGGCGCCCTGGATCACGAACACGGGTATCGCGAGTTCGCTGCCGAGAAGCTTCCGATCAAGCTCGTCGAAATACGGGACAAGGCGCTCGCCGCTTACGCCCTGTCCGTCGAACCAGTCGTTGATATCGGCGATCGTGTACCCAGGCGCGTTTAGCGCGAACCCCAGGGCAGATGCCAGAAAGACATCCGCCCCTTCAAACAGGTTCGCCCACTTGTGTATGACCCCAAAGCCTTTTCCATCCTTCTTATATGGAGGAGGCCCGACTTCCTTCAGTTCTGCGAGAGCCCGGGAATCACCTTCGCGAGAGGCTTTTTCGACAAGGGCCGTGTATGCGACAGCAGAGCTTCGCGCAAATTCGGCGGCGACCTGACCGGTACCAACGAACGCGTAGAAGAGTTCGGGGCGCGCCTTCACCATCAAGAATCCAAGGACGGAGCCCCAGGAATGCCCGACGAGAACGATTTTGTCCTTATGCAGCTTTTTCTTCACCCATACGGCAAGCTCGATGCCGTCCTGCGCCATTCGGTCGGGCGCGATGTTGGAGGCGGACGCCCCTCCGTTTCGTCCGAAGGTTCTTCCGGAGCCGCGCTGGTCCCACTGCACGACGGTGAAGTACTTCAGCCAGCTGCGAAAGGCTGCGTATCCCCAGGGATTGGTCGCATCCCCTGGCCCGCCATGCAGGAAGAGCAGCACCGGGTTGTTGCGGTCCTCGCCGCGAATCGTGATCCATTGCTCGATTCCGCCGATCTCGACGTAGATGGCCTCGTCGATTCCGTTCGGGGTGGTAATTGCATAGGTCCGCGCATTGCGCTCGCGCAGGAACTTGAGCGCAGGTTCCAACTTCTGGAATTCGGCGGCTTCGGATCGTCCGGACGGTACTTCCTGCGCGCAGCACGAGCCGAGTGCGCCGCCGCAAAGGAACATGATCGGAACGGTGGAGATGTAGATAACGCTGCGGATCAAGCATAGAGCCACTCTGGTGTTTTTGCTGAACAAGATCATTTGGTTTTCCGTAAACGTCAGAGGAACTACACGGTTGACGAGCGCCGCGATTGGTGAGGTTCTCAATCGTGTGTGCGACGTGGTCATTTGGTTGATGAGCGCAAACGCGATATTACGTCGACCATCGCCGGAGCACGATGCTCGGGCGATGTTTTCACTTATACTGGCTACCACACCAGTCTCACAGCGAATCGCTTATGGGCCTGTTTGCTAGATACCTCAAGTATTCGCGACAGACCATAGTTCGGGCAAAGCATGAAGCAGATCGATTTGGATCGCCAGAAATCGACCCCGAGCACATTCTATTGGCCCTGATAAACGATCCAGTCCTGACTAGCCGGATGATGCAAGGGACTTCTGAAAAAGAGATTGTTATGAAAATCGAAGCCCACATCCCTAGGGGCGAACGAAACCCTTTGCCGCACGATCTGGAGTTGAGTAAGACAACTCGCGAGGTGCTTGTTTTGGCAGAAGGAGAAGCCGACAAGCTGGGGCACCAGGACATTCGGAATGAGCATATTCTGCTTGGACTCGTTGAATCCGGAAATAGTTTCGCTGCTAAGTTGCTGGCAGAGGAAGGACTCTCGGCTGATCACCTTCGACGCCAAATAGAATCGTCCTCCTGCTGAGCGCCCGTAGCTCTTGAAAACAGGCCATTGAACTCAGCGGCATAACCGTCCGTTTGCAGGATACCTTCGAACTGTCCCAGAAACTGTTTCGGTCCATCCCGCCCTCGGCCCAGACGGAAATCGAACACCACCATTGCTCCTCATTCCCGTCCAAATTAGGCGTTTGACAACATTCCCACATTGAAAACGTTGGGCATAGCCTGACTCTGAGCCGGGACACGCATCTGCGCTTCGGCCCAGGTCGAAGTAAGTGCCTTCGCAACACGCAAGTCCCCCACAAATCTCGCGCAAGGAATGCGCCCGTCCCACCTGGCAAAACAACATGGCGATGAACTGGCCCCAACTGGTAAAGCCCCGCGCGTGCCGTTCCGCCTTGTGCTGCTTGACCGCCTTCTCGAACCCACCGCGCGAAAACAACTTCAACACCTGCGAGAAAATGCTGCATACTTTCATTGGGCTGAGTCTCCTCTGGTTGAATTGGTTCTTCCTAGGAACCCAATCCAGCCTATCAGGGGACTCACCCTCTTACCCGCGACGACAGCCTCGAAATCGGCCAATAGTTAGCCTGCGAATTTGGACAGCAATGATTGCTCCTGGTCGGCTGTACTGCCACAGATAGGCCTGATGATTCTTCCCGCGGCCATCGAAAAGCAGAGGCAGGACACAATACTCAAATTGATGCTTCCCGACTAAACTCGAGGATTCTTTGAGTCTGGGTTAGGCATAAGCCAATTCCCGACCGCCAGAATAGGGTGTCACAAGAAACTGTAGCGCTAAGAGCAAGCAGCCAAGCCCGGAGATGAGAACCCTTGATCGCAAATAATCGCAAATGGTTTGTTCCTTGTTGACCGTGATCTGGATACAGTATTGGACGAAGAGCTCTTGGGTTATCTCAATAGTGGTCGAGACTCATTCCACAGTCCACATGTACCTCTGGGCCCCCCAACGCCCTAAGTCCTGGGATCGACCGTTTTCGCGTTCGCCCAGAACCTCAATTTCGCGCACCACGCCAATCGCTTTACTTGCCAGTCCCGATCTTGTTTGTTTGTCTTGTCTTGTCCTCGCGCTTCAGGCTGAGTATCAGAACACGGGATTGATCTACGGCCCCAGCAGCATGGCCGCGATCGCATCGCCGTAGCTGGTTCCGTCGCCAGCGGTCGGGATCACGTGACTGCCCTCCCCGAATTCGTTCCAGGCTTCGATCAGTACCAGTGGGGGCGTGGGTGAGGGCTCAGGCCGAAGCTGCGGGTTGGCTGCGGTCCACGTAATGGCATCCTGGACGAACGTGGCCACGTCCTGCGGTGTTCGGCTATACCACATCAAGTCCCCTGTGATTGGCTCGGTCTCGTTCCACGGGCGAGGATCCCAGCCGGCCATTGCCGTCGGGATAAACGGCAAGGGACTGCCCAGGGTTGCCTGGTTCCACGTCCACTGGCCGGCCTCGGAAAGCGTCGAGAATGGGAGCATGCCGTTCACGGCCGGAGGCGCAAAAGGATAGTTGTAGAAAGCTATCGCATCATAGCCATCGGCCCCGGCAATCGAAAAACCGTCGGACAGTGACGCCTGACCCATCGTCCCGTCGGGCGTTCCGAAGCCGCCTACGACGTAGACGCCGGCGAGACCTTGCGCCCGGCCGGCAGTACGCAACTGCGCAAGCGCATTGAGCACGGCGTTATCGGATCCGAAGATCTGATGCATCTCGCCTACGTTGATGATGAAGAATACAGGCTTGCCATTGACCTGCGCGTAGTCTGGGTCCCTCATGTAACCGACCCACTCGTTTACCGCGGAGGTCCAATCGGATGGCCCCACATCGAACGGAGGCCCGTCCACATAAAGGATGGCGTACTGCGTGCCGTGGCGGTTGGGCAGCGCCTGCGTGATCTGGAGAGCGGAGTTGAGATTCTCGCCGGGATCGTTGACCTGGACGTTGAAATACCAGTCGAAGACGAAGAAATCGATCCCGAAGTTATGCGCCGTGGCCAGTTGCCGCTCGACCGCGCAGGTCGAACTGTCCTGCCATGCAGAGAACGGTTGGCGATCCTGATAAGGCCCAAACGGCAGCCCCTGGAAGTGAAAGTTGGTGAGAGGACCGGACCAGCCATCGAAATAGTACGCGCCGACGCGAGCCTTGGTTTGTGCTGCGGCAGGTGCTGGCGAGGGGATCACGCAAGGGACAGCGAAATCCAAAGGGCCAGAGGTGCCGCCGCCCGGCGCCGGGTTCACGACCGTAACCGCGTCCGGACTGGCCGCCGCCACAGCGTTGGCAGGAATGTTGGCGGTGACCAGGTTGCCGTTTACAACGGTAGTCGGCATGGCACTGCCGTTCCACTGCACGATGGCACCGGGAAGGAAGTTCGAGCCAACTACGCTCAACGTGAAGGCTGACCCTCCCTGTTGGCTGCTGTTCGGAGATAGCGCCTGAAGCGTAGGAGGATTCGGGGGCGGGCCTGTGACGCCCCCTGTGACGCCCCCACCACTCCCGATCGCGGCCAATGAAACCCAAAAAAAAGCGGCAATCGATCTCTGCTTACTTGTCATATCCGACAACCTAATGCCAAGTAATCTTTCATACAGCCTTCGGTCTGGGCAAATGCGACTGCTAACGCCCCGCCTTCGCCACTCTGATTGCGCCAGAAGCGAAGGCCGGGGCTTCCGCGTTCCGGGTTTTCTAGTCGCGCGGGACCGCTCGTTAGACCTGGAAAACCAAAATGATTCGGTCGTCGCGACTGAGGCATACGCCGGGTTCCGCTGGGAACATAGCGAGACGCGGCACTTGGCGCGGTGGCGGTTGCGTCCACCAAGCTGTAGTCGCGGCCCTCAATGCCTGGGTGATTCTCGTCACACGGGATCAGCAGGAACGCGTGTCCACAGATATCGGTGTCGCCACAACCGCTCGGGGCGCCTCCACGCGTGATCTTGCCCCTTTCGTTTATCCAAAACGTACCCGTCAGTAGCCATGGCTGGATCTCTCGCCGCGGGCTGATTTCAGTTCGTCAGGCGATACCTCCAGCTGGTCAGAAAAGTCTTCGTGCACATCAGACATGGTCTACTGTACGTTCCATGTGGCGTTTGCTGATTCCGCTATTACCAGTCGGGCCGTAAAGCCCCGGTCCTTCAGGGCGGGGATATAAGGCGGGTTAAAGCGGGGTCTTCTGTTGCTCAACGTATTGCTGGATGATGGCCAGCGGTGCCCCGCCACAACTGGCGGCAAAGTAAGACGGCGACCACAGGACATTGTTTCAATAGCGTTTCTCAATATCAGGCCGCTCGCTACGGAGCAGCCGACTGGAAACGCCTTGGAGACGGTTGACCATGCTCGACACCGAGTGCTTCGGCGGGTAGTGGATGAGCAAGTCTACGGGTTCGGCCTCACCGTTTGATCTCGACGAGTTGCGCCTCGAAGTCAGTGCAAACCTTCTCGAACATGACTTTGAGCCGCTGGATAGCGCCCGGGTCAAAAACCTTTCTTCTATATTTGGTGACGAATACAAAGTGGACCATGCAGTGCGAAAACGCAATGCCTCCCGTGACGAGGGTGCACGCCAGATTTGGGGAGTCATGCGGCCACCGGCTTTCGCTCTGAGCGGCGTTCCCAGAAATCCTCAAAGCGTCCGCTGAGCTTGCTGCAACGCAGGGCGATGATGGCGTTGGCGCCCTTCACAGTCCAATGCATGCCTGCTCGCTTGAGCCGAGTCCCGACTACGACCTTGCAACCATTACGCTTTCGAAAGCATAATGCAGAGCATTTTTAGCTCGGCGGCGCGGCTACGATGGAGCATGGTCGGCAAGAAACCTGGAAGCCGCGCCGGTGAGCTAAAAATGTATTGGACTAAACCGCCTCGATGGTGCCGGCACTATGGGTATTGAATCGGAGGAAGGCTTGCTGAAGAGCGATGGCGTTGTTCCGAAGAGGAGTTCTGGCAGCGTGTTAATACCCAGAGAGCGAAGATCTGTGACGTGCAGAGCGAGAAGGAAGCAAAGAGAGCGGCCGGGAAGGGTGTGTGAAGACACCTGTGCGCGGACTTGTTTTGGGCAAGCCTGAGGAGCAAGAGGTTGAGAGCCGAGAGTTCTCATGAAGTGTCCTGTAACGTTGGGGATGCACAGGCCGGGGAGCTGGAGCATTTGAGAATTGCTACATCGCCTGGATGCATCGCTAAGTGAAGCTCAGTCCTCTAACCGAGGCGGATACACGCGGGTCCATCGCCTTCAGCGCCAAGCCGCGGGCTACCGACGTAAACTCGTTTCCGCCCCGAATTCGCTCTTCTCCAAATCGCGCTTCAAAGATTTTCCTGACGGCTGGAACAAATGAAGACCCTCCCGTCAGGAAGACCATATCTACATCTTTGGGCAGAACACCGGCAGAACTTAGGAGAGAATCGATGCACCCAGAGATCTGTCCAAGTTCCTCGGAAATCCACACCTCGAAGGATGCTCGTTCCACTATCACCTTCAGATCCACAAACCCGTCCGAAAACTGGAACTTGGCCACTGGGCCATTCGACAAATCGCACTTTACCTTCTGCACGGCGCGGTGTAGGTAGAATCCGAGATCTTCCTTTATGAAGTGAATGAGTGCTCCGATTTTCTCTGGTTCAAGCGACTGCGCGTGAACGCCCCTCAGCATGTTCAGCACGTCCTTGGCTCTCAATAGGGACAAATGATGCCAACGTTCTAGCCTGACATAAACCCAGTTTGGAACCGTTAGGATCTTGCCCAACGAGCGCAACTGCGATCCGGCTCCGAGAGCCGGGGAGACGAGGTGCCTAATGATCTTTGCATCAAAGGAATCTCCCGCTATGCCAACTCCCGCGTTGCCCACGATGTCGCCCAGCACTCTGCCTCTTCGGCGGACAGTAGGGCCAACGTGAACTAATGAGAAGTCGCTCGTACCGCCGCCGAAATCCCCAATGAGGATGAGTTCGTCATGGTCAAGCTTGGATTCGTAATAGTGAGCCGCTGCCACCGGCTCCATCTCGAACTCTACGGACTCATAGCCGGCTAACTCAAAGGCGGATCGAAGCCGTCCTTCTGCATAACTTTCATCTTCTTGGTTCTCTGCTCCCACAAAATGAACCGGCCTTCCGACTACCGCTGACCTGATCTTGATCCCGAACTGATGCTCCGCCTTTTCGCGCAGGTCCCTGAGAATCCTGGCGATTAGGTCCTCAAGGGTATACCGTCGCCCGAAAACCTCCGTGCTGTGGAGGTTGCGGCTACTCAGAAACGACTTGAGCGACTGAATCAGCCGGCCCTTGACGTCCGCGGAAAGATAGTGCTCGATGCCCTCTGGGCCGGTCCACGACTTCAAGGCATTCACACCACCTTCCTTCACCTGCTGAAGATACAGCAGCGATCGATAGGCATCAGTCAAGCCCCCCAGGTAAGGGAACTGGGCAAGCTGAACCTCGTCTAAGCAGCTGGCAAAGGCGATTGAACTGTTGGTCGTCCCAAAGTCGATGCCGATCGCGACGTTCGCTTGGGAAGTGGGCGAATACACTCGGGGTGTCTTCAAGTGGCCGCGGGAGGAAAGCATCGGGGTGTTAAGCAATTCTAAACGGAATGGACCCTTACTTTCGAGGACGAGCCTCGGACGGGTGCAATTAGAAGTGCGAGTCAAAGGTCTGGGCGAGCCAGGCAGCAAGGGGAGTAATCTTACAGGCTCTCCCCCCGTGTTTGGGCTGAAGATTTCCCTCCGAATGACATAAATAGACATGGGTTCAATCCACCTCAGGGAGCATCCATGGCTAAACGTTTTTCGGACATCGAGAAATCTTTCGTGACC
>Ga0302326_10021099_pt1 | contig 13375 bp, 10 predicted proteins | sample Palsa_T0_3_FD_202264 | JGI IMG/M metagenome (GOLD analysis project Ga0302326, IMG submission 202264) | Peat permafrost microbial communities from Stordalen Mire near Abisko, Sweden - Palsa_T0_3 | ecosystem: Environmental > Terrestrial > Soil > Palsa > Peat permafrost | place: Sweden: Abisko... | reverse complement strand
AGCCCTGGTTCCGGCAAGACATCGCTGCTTGTCCGTACGATCACTGACCTGAAGGAAAAGTGGCCGATCGCCGTCATTGAAGGCGATCAGCAAACCTCGCGTGACGCTGACAGGATCCGTGCCACCGGTGCACCGGCTGTGCAGATCAACACGGGCAAGGGCTGCCATCTCGACGCCCACATGGTCGGCCACGCGCTCGATCGGCTGTCACTTCGGTCGGGCAGTCTGCTTTTCGTCGAAAATGTCGGCAACCTGGTCTGCCCGGCGGCCTTTGACCTCGGCGAAGCGCACAAGGTGGTCGTGCTTTCGGTAACTGAAGGTGAGGACAAGCCTCTCAAATATCCGGACATGTTTGCGGCAGCGGATCTCATGCTGCTCAACAAGGCCGACCTGCTGCCTCATCTGGACTTCGACGTAAGTGCCTGTCTCGCGGCGGCTCAGCGCGTAAACCCACGCATGCGGTCCCTGACCGTCTCAGCTCGCACGGGGGAGGGCCTTGCGGCGTTCTATTCTTGGATTGAGGAGCGGGCCTCCGCGGTGGCGGACCCGGCGCCATGAATTTGCATCCAAGCGTCGTGCACCAAGCCGAATTAGTTGCTTTGGAAATTCGGGTGCGCGGCCGGGTGCAGGGCGTAGGATTTCGGCCGACGGTTTGGCACATTGCCCGTGATCTTGGCCTATCGGGCGAAGTCCTGAATGACGCCGACGGGGTTCTCGTCCGCGTAGGTGGCAACGAGAGATCGGTCGCTGCCTTTGTCGAGCGCATAGCGAGTGAGACACCACCGCTCGGGCAAATCGACCGTATCGAAACGCAGGCATTTCGAGGGAACCTGCCGCATCAATTCCGGATTGCCGAGAGTGTTAGCGGTAGTACTCATACGCAGATCGCGCCTGACGCGGCGATCTGCGACGCCTGTGTCGCTGAAATTAAAAAACCGTCCGAGCGCCGTTTCCGCTACCCATTCACCAGCTGTACGCACTGCGGACCGCGTCTCAGCATCGTCAAAAGTGTTCCGTTTGATCGCGCCAAGACAACGATGGCGCCGTTCGCAATGTGCGAGGCCTGTGGTGCGGAATATCGCGATCCGACCGATCGCCGCTTCCACGCAGAAGCCGTCGCCTGTCACGCCTGCGGACCCAAAGCGACCCTGCTCCACCTTGACGGAGGCTTGGCGAGCGTCGGTCAGCATTCGACGCGCGACAGTGTCGCTGCAGCGCGCAGCCTGATCGAGATGGGAGAGATCGTCGCTATCAAGGGACTTGGCGGCTATCAGCTCACCTGCGATGCCACGAATGCGGATACGGTCACGCGACTGCGCCGGTCGAAGCGACGCGATGCGAAGCCCTTCGCGCTGATGGCGCGAGATCTCGATATCATTCGCTCCTATTGTTCTGTGGGAGTCGAGGAGCAGCGTCAGCTCACCGGCGCGTCAGCTCCGATCGTTCTGCTTGACGACGGGGGATCGAAACGCTTGCCGGAAGCTATCGCACCCGGCCTTACCACTCTCGGATTCATGCTGCCGACAACGCCGCTACATTTTCTCATCCTAGAGCACCTGGATCGCCCGGTGGTGATGACGAGCGGTAACCTCGCGGACGAGCCGCAAGTGATCGATGACGCGGCGGCGCTGGACCGCTTGGCCGGCATCGCTCCTTATGCGCTGGTCCACGACCGAGAGATCGCAAATCGAATAGATGACTCGGTCGTGCGCGTCATGAGCGGACGGGCTCGTATCTTCCGCCGCGCCCGGGGTTTTGCGCCTGCCCCTATTCCGATGCCGCCGGGCTTCGAAGCGTCACCGGAGCTAGTGGCGATGGGCGGTCAACTAAAAGCTACGTTTTGTCTAGTAAAGGATGGGGCTGCTATCCTCTCGCAGCACCAGGGCGATCTGGAGAATGCCGCGACCTTCGATGAATACCGCAAGACTCTAGCGCTTTACACCGAACTCTTCGACCACGCGCCGGTCGCGCTCGTTGCCGACCGACATCCTGAATATCTATCATCGAAACTCGCTCGCGAATTGGCGCAGACTGGCTCACTGCCGCTGATCGAAGTTCAGCACCATCATGCCCACGTTGCCGCCTGCCTCGCGGAGAATGGCCAAGCCCTTGACGCCCCCGCAGTGCTCGGCGTCGTTCTCGACGGCCTGGGATGGGGTGACGACGGGACCTTATGGGGCGGGGAATTTTTGCTCGCCGATTACCGTCGCTACGAGAGGCTCGGCATCTTCAGGCCCGTGGCAATGCTCGGCGGCGCGCAGGCTGCGCGCGAACCCTGGCGCAGCCTCTATGCGCATCTCGTGGCCGAGATGGGATGGGCGAAGTTCGCGACGAATTTTTCCGAGCTCGATCTATATGCCGATCTCTCGGGAAGACCGCGAACGATTCTAGACTGGATGGTGCGTAACGGCGTCAACACGCCTAAGGCCTCGTCCTGTGGCAGGTTGTTCGATGCGGTGGCGGCGGCACTGAACATCTGCCGCGAACGTCAGGGCTATGAGGGCGAGGCCGCAGCCCGGCTCGAGGCGATGGTGGATCGAGACACCTTTCGTTTCGAAGACGAGGCATTCAGCTATCCTTTCACCATCCAGAATATCAGCGGCTCGCATCTGCCCTGTATTGAGCCGCTCGCGATGTGGCGGGCGCTCCTGGGCGACCTCGTCGGAATGACGCCGGCCCCGGTGATGGCGGCGCGCTTCCACAAGGGTCTCGCGCAGGCCGTCGTCGCCATGGCCACGAAGCTTGCCAGCAGCGACGACGATAGCGGTCCGCGCTTCGACACCGTCGCGCTATCGGGCGGATGCTTTCAGAACCGCACCCTGTTCGAAGAAGTTGTCAGGCGCCTCAAACAAAATAACTTCATAGTTCTCTCTCACGCGCAAGTCCCGGCGAACGACGGCGGTCTCGCGCTCGGCCAAGCGGCAATCGGCGCCGCGCATCTTATCGACGCCAAGACAGATGAAACCGAAGGAAGTACGCCATGTGCCTCGGGATTCCAGGCCGCATCGTAAAGATCGACGACGCCGAACGGATGCTAGCCACTGTCGATGTAAGCGGTGTCAGGCGGCAAGTTAACATCGCCTGTATTGTTGACGAGGAGCATCCGGTTTCGTCCTGCGTCGGGGATTGGGTGTTGATCCATGTCGGCTTCGCTATGAGCCGTATCGACGAGACCGAGGCAGCCGAAACATTGAAAATTCTGACCGAACTCGGCGAGGCGCAGGCCGAACTCGAGGCCATCCACCTATCTGCAGCTCCGTAGGATGCATCTATGAAGAAGGCCCGCGTGAAGGAGGCTCGTATGACGGCGGCGGCTCGTGCAGAGGAGCCTCGCCAAGCTCCGCAGCGGCACGACGCGACAAGCTTGAACGCTGCGGATGACCGTATTCGCCAGAGCGACTGGCTGCCTCCGCAAGAGGGTGTGATCCCGCGCATTCGGTTAGGCAGTCGATCTATCAATGTCTTGTGGGCCATACCGCTGGTCGTGGTTTTTCTGATTCTCGGAATCGCTGTGGCCCAGCAATTGCGCACGATGCCCGGCGTGCAGGAATTCATCGCACGCTACCCCGGCGTCACCCCATCCTCGGAGGCGGTGTATTCGGGCTTCCCCTTATGGCTGCGGTTGCTGCATTTCTTCAATTTCTTCATAATGATGTTCATCATCCGCGCGGGCATCCAGATTCTCGCCGATCATCCGCGCCTTTATTGGAGACGGGACTGCACGCCCGGCACGGAGTGGTTTCGCTTCCAGCATGACGTTCCGAAAGACCGGGTATGGACGTCGAAAGACGATTCCGTGACCATCCCGAACTGGCTCGGCATTCCCGGTATTCGTCACTCGATAGGGCTCGCTCGTTGGTGGCATTTCACCTTTGATCTGTTATGGGTAATCAACGGGATAATTTTTTACGTTTTGCTGTTCACGACTGACCAGTGGCAGCGATTGGTGCCGACCACCTGGGCAGTTTTCCCCAGCGCCCTATCGACGGCGCTTCAATATTTGTCGTTGCAGTTCCCTGTCGATCATAGCTGGACGAATTACAATAGCCTGCAACAACTTACCTATTTTATCACGGGGTTCGTTGTGGCGCCGCTGGCGGTCGTTACCGGCTTAATGCAGGGTCCGGCGATCGCCAACCACATGGGCTGGTTCGCGAGAGTTCTCAATCGGCAGGCGTCCCGCACTATTCACTTTGGTGTGCTGTGCTGGTTCGTGTTTTTCATCTTCGTGCATGTGACGCTGGTGTTCATCACCGGGGCGCGACAGAATTTGAACTACATGTGGGCCGGTGTGAACGACAATTCCTGGAACGGACTTCTGATCTGGGGCTGCGCCATGGTCGTGGTGATCGTGATTTGGTGGATTGCTTCGCCTTTTACCATCAAGCATGCCCGGCTGGTTCAGAAGATCGGCCAAACTATTGTCGGCCCCCTTATGGCTGTCGCCGAATGGGGAAACCCGAGGACCCAGTACACGGAATCAGAGATCTCGCCGCATTTGTGGCCCAACGGCACGCTGCCGAACTCCGAAGAGTTCGATTCATTCGTGAAGAGCGGCTTCAGGGGCTACCGGCTCCGCGTGAGCGGGCTGATCGGGAACCCAAAGACTTTCTCCTATGCCGAGATCAAGGCGATGCCGAAGCAGGAACAGATCACTGAACATTTTTGCATTCAGGGATGGTCCGGCGTCGCCAAATGGGGCGGCGTTCCGATGCGCCACATCCTCGATATCGTAAAGCCGACAGCCGAAGCTCGTTACGCCGTCTTCTATTCGCTCTCCGAAGGTTCGGCAGGCGGCGGCTACTACGACGTTCACAAGATTCAGAACATGCGCCACGAACTGACCATCCTTGCCTATGAAATGAACGGAGCGCCGCTCAGCGTGCTTCATGGTGCGCCGCTGCGGCTGCGCGACGAGAATGAGTTAGGCTTCAAGATGGTCAAGTGGATTTCGGCTATCGAGTTCGTCCACGATTTCGGTCACCTGGGCGCTGGCCAAGGCGGCTACAACGAGGACCATGAGTTCTATGGTTACCGGATGCCGATTTGAGACACCCAAGATGGAAGTTTAATACCCGCGCCGATCGAGGAGCGGGCCGACGGTCCTCACGGCCCTTGTGCTCATCGAAGTAGAGATCAAAGCGGAGAAGTCAGCATGAAATACCTCGATGAATTTCGCGATAGTGCCAAGGCCCGTGTCCTAGTGACGGAAATCGAGTCACTGATTGCGACCATGGACGTTCCCCATGACCGGCCGCTCCACATCATGGAGGTCTGCGGCGGCCACACTCACTCGATCTTTCGCTTCGGGATCGAGGGCATGCTTCCAAAACAGATCGAGCTCGTGCACGGGCCGGGATGCCCGGTCTGCGTTCTGCCGATGGGAAGAGTCGACGATTGCATCAATATTGCTGAGCGTCCGGAGGTTATATTCGCGACCTTCGGCGACGCAATGCGGGTACCCGGTTCGCGGAAGAGCCTCATGCAGGCCAAGGCGGACGGAGCCGATGTGCGCATGGTGTATTCGCCACTCGATGCGCTTGCGATAGCTCGGAAAAACCCCGCGCGTGAGGTGGTGTTCTTCGGGCTCGGCTTCGAAACCACGATGCCTTCGACCGCTCTGACGATCCTGCAGGCGGAGAGCGAGCAGGTCGCGAATTTCTCCGTATTCTGCAATCACATCACAATCGTCCCTACGATAAAGGCGATTCTCGATAGTCCGGGCCTCAAGCTTGATGGTTTTCTCGGTCCCGGTCATGTGTCGATGGTGATCGGCACCGCGCCTTACGAATTCATCGCGAATTTCTATCGCAGACCCATGGTCGTCGCCGGCTTTGAGCCGCTCGACATACTGCAGTCGATCTGGATGGTCTTGAAGCAAATCAAAGAAGGGCGCGCCGATGTCGAAAACCAGTATGCGCGTGTTGTTCCGGACAACGGCAATGCAGCGGCGCTCTACGCCGTCTCGCGCGTGTACGAATTGCGCGAGTTCTTCGAATGGCGCGGCCTCGGATCGATTGATCATTCGGGCGTAAAGTTGCGCGAAGAGTACGCACAATTCGATGCGGAACGGAAATTCGCCATTCCGAATCTCAAGATCGCCGATCCCAAATCCTGCCAATGTGGCGAGGTGCTCAAAGGCCTTATCAAGCCCTGGCAGTGCAAGGTCTTCGGATCCGCCTGCACGCCGGAGATGCCGCTCGGAGCGCTGATGGTCTCATCCGAGGGTGCCTGCGCCGCATATTACCAATATGGCGGCATCAAGCAGCATGCGGCAGCCGAATGAACATCGCCCCCTTTATTCGCTCGCGCCCCCTCGGCAAGGTCCATGTTCCTACCGTGACGCTCTCTCATGGTGGCGGCGGCAAGGCCATGAAGGATCTGATCGATGATGTGTTCGTCGACGCCTTTAACAACGCGGCGCTTGCGCCACTGGAGGACCAGGCTCGGTTCGATCTCGCGGAGCTTGCAGCGCACGGCGACCGGCTGGCCTTCACTACCGACTCCTTCGTTGTGGACCCGCTGTTCTTCCCTGGTGGCGATATCGGCAAGCTTGCGGTCTGTGGCACCATCAACGATCTCGCGGTCGGGGGCGCCAAGCCTCTCTACCTCTCCTGTGCGGCGATCGTCGAAGAGGGCGTGACCATCGATCTGCTGCGGCAGATAGCCGGATCAATGGCGCGAACCGCCAAGGCGGCCGGCGTCGAGATCGTTACCGGAGACACCAAGGTCGTGCAGCGAGGCGCTTGCGACAAACTGTTCCTCACGACGACCGGCATCGGCGTGATCCGCGAAGGCGTGATCCTCGGCGCGCATCTGGCGCGGCCGGGTGACGTCGTCCTCGTCAACGGGCTCCTCGGAGATCATGGGGCGGCCATCCTTTGCGCCCGCGGCGACATGGCTCTCGAAACACCGATCGAAAGCGATTGTGTTCCGCTGCACGGCCTTATCGAGACGTTGCTTGCGGCGGCGCCGGGGGTCCGCTTCCTGCGCGACCCGACGCGCGGCGGTCTTGCGACCGTCCTTAATGAGATAGCCGATGCATCGCAAGTTGCGATCGAAATCGACGAAGCCGCAACGCCAATCCGCGAAGAGGTCAAGGCTTTTTGTGAGATTCTGGGACTTGATCCTCTCTACTTGGCCAATGAAGGCAAGATTGCCGCAATCGTTCCACCAAAGGAAGTGGAGGCTGCGCTCGCCGCGATGCGCGCGCATCCGCTCGGCACGCGCGCCGGTGCTGTCGGACGCGTTGATGCAGGCGAAGCCGGGCGGGTGACCATGCGCACGGTCTTCGGCGGTCGGCGGATCGTCGACATGTTGGTCGGCGAGCAATTGCCGCGAATCTGTTGAGAGGGCGATGCGCAGATTCGGCTCACAAGCAATATTGTGGAAAGGCCAGCCGTGGCTTGGGAACCGAAAGGGCACCCTTTGCATGTAACGTAACACGGCGCCGTAACCACTCATTCATCAGCCGAAACTGACTTCACGCGGCCGGTCTGAGTAGTTTCCGAGGCTACCCCCTGGTCTACCGATACCTATTGTTGAGGTTATCGCGGAGCAGCCGAATGAGTTTGGCTCGCCCGACCGCACGCATTCGATAACCCGCACGGGATTCACAACAATTAGGACGTAATGTCATGACCTACCAAAGCCTCAACCCCGCCACCGGGAAGCTCCTGAAGAAGTTCGATGAGGTGACGGACAAAGAGCTCGAGACCAAGATTGCCGCCGCCGTAACTTGCTTCGAGACCTGGCGGCAAAAGACTTATGCCGAACGGGCGGTCGTCGTCGCCAAGGCAGCAGCTATCATGCATGCGAAGGCTGACGAGTTCGCGCATACGATGACGCTCGAAATGGGCAAGCGGATTGGTGAAGCCCGGGGCGAGGTGGAATTCAGCTCGAACATCCTCGCCTACTACGCCAAGAATTCCGAGCGCTTCCTCGCGCCGGTGAAACTCCATCCGAGTCTCGGCGAAGGTCATATGGAGAGCAGCCCGATCGGCGTGGTCTTCTGCGTGGAGCCGTGGAACTTCCCCTACTACCAGCTAGCCCGCGTCGCCGGTCCGCATTTGATGGCGGGAAACGTCGTGCTGGTGAAGCACGCAGGCATCGTGCCGCAATGCGCGATCGCTTTCGAGAAGCTTTTGATCGAGGCGGGCGCGCCCATCGGATTGTATACCAACCTTCTGATCTCGCATGATCAGTCGGACCGCGTCGTCGATGATCCTCGAATTAAAGGCGTGGCCCTGACCGGCAGTGTTGCGGCCGGCAGGAGCATAGCGGCACGAGCCGGAAAGAACCTCAAACCGTCTTCGATGGAGCTCGGCGGCAGCGACGCTTTCATTGTCCTCGAAGATGCCGATCTCGAGCACACCATCAAATGGGCGGTGTGGGGACGGATGTACAATACGGGACAAACCTGCTGCGCAGCTAAGCGGTTCATTGTCGTCGAAAAACTTGCCGATACATTTCTTGAGAAGTTTAAGGCTGCGCTTGTGGCTCTCAGGCCAGGCGATCCGCTGGACGAGAAGACGACACTCGGTCCTTTGTCCTCCGAACAGGCCCTGCTTGACCTTTTGAAACAGGTCGATGGCGCGGTCTCTCACGGCGCAAAGGTGGTCATGGGCGGCAAGCGCATCGATCGGCCGGGATCGTATATGGCTCCGACGATCCTGACCGACATCAAGCCGAACAACCCGGCCTTCAGAGAGGAATTCTTCGGCCCGGTCGCGCTGTTCTTCCGCGTCAAGGATGAAGACCAGGCGATCGCGCTCGCCAACGACTCCGACTTCGGATTGGGCGGCTCTGTTTTCACCAAGGATATCGCCCATGGCAAACGCGTGGCCAGCCGCGTTGAAACAGGAATGATGTTCATCAACAACATTTCCTGGTCCGACGCCGAATTGCCGTTCGGCGGCATCAAGGACTCTGGCTATGGGCGCGAGCTTGGCGACATGGGTATCCAGGAGTTCGTCAACCATAAGCTGGTTCGCTACGTCGCGGCTGAAGCGCCGCTGTAGGGCGCGGCTCCGGTTCGACGGCAACAAGCCGATGGGGAACTCCGCCAACCTACGCGGCGGTCCCCATCCGTTCTCGCTACGAGTCCGGACCGAGCTTAGACGAGCAATACCCTTAGAAGTGCATTGGAGCGCCTCATGTATGTCAACGTCGCCGTTCTGAAGGAAACACATCCGCACGAACGGCGCGTGGCGCTGGTGCCGTCCGTCGTAGCCAAGCTCGTCAAGCTCGGCGCGAAGCTGCACATGCAATCGGGCGCGGGTGATGCCGTCAGCCTGGTCGACGCTGCGTTCAAGGATGTCTCGTTCATGGCCGATCGCCACGCTCTGGTCGGCGACGCCGACGTGGTCCTCGCCGTGCAGCCACCCGCGTTGGATGTGATCAATGCGATGAAGGAGGGCGCGATCCTCATCTCCTTCATCTACGCGAGCGAGGAACCCGCATTGGTGAAGCGCCTTTTGGACAAAAAAATAACCTGTTTCGCCATGGACAGGATTCCACGCATCACGCGCGCGCAAGCCATGGACGCGCTGTCCAGTCAATCGGCCCTGGCGGGTTATTACGCCGTGCAACTCGGCGCGACCCATCTGGCCCGCGTGCTGCCGAAGATTACGTCGGCGGCGGGCGCCATAGGACCGGCTAAAGTGTTGGTGATGGGCCTGGGTGTCGCCGGCCTCGAGGCGGTCGCCACCGCGCACCGTCTTGGCGCCGTGGTCGAGGGCTATGACGTGCGCCCTGAAACCGGCGAACAGGTTGCCTCTTTGGGCGCAACATTCGTCGACACCGGCGTGGATGCCCGCGGCAAGGGCGGATATGCCCGTGAACTGACCGCCGCTGAGAAGGCCAAGATCGACGCGGTGTTGACACGGCATATCCAGCAGTCGGACCTGATCATCACCACGGCAGCCATCCCCGGGCGGCCCTCTCCAAAGCTCATCAGCAAGTCGCAGGTTGCCGGCATGAAAGCCGGCGCCGTGATCGTCGATCTGTCAGCCGAAGGCGGCGGTAATTGTGAGGACACACAACCGGGCGAGACCGCCCGGATCGGGCAGGTGACGATTGTTGCACCGCTCAATGTGCCCTCGCTGCTGGGCGAAGACGCCAGCGAACTCTATGCGAAGAACCTGTCTAGCCTGCTCGCGCTGATGATGAAGGACAACATCATCACGCTGAACTGGGATGATGAAGTACTCGCCAAAACGGTTCTAACCCACGCGGGCAAGATGCACAGCGATAAGAGCGAGCATGAGGCTTATCCCAGCAACAACGCCAAGAAAGCCTCAGCCAAGACACCCGCTGCCAAGGCACCCGTGAAAGCGGCTTGAGACGAACGAGGACAGCGCAATGGACTTTTCAATTCAAATCACCGGTTTCGTAGCCCTGTACATCTTTATGCTCGCCGCCTTTGCCGGCTGGGTCATCATCGGCCATGTGCCTGCAATCCTGCACACGCCGCTGATGTCCGGCTCCAACTTTGTGCACGGCATCGTGGTGGTGGGCGGCATGTTTGCGCTGCTCAATGCCGGCACGGTGCAGGAGCAAGCTATCGGGTTCTTCGCCGTACTGCTGGGGGCCGGCAATGCTGCCGGCGGCTATGCCGTCACCGGTCGAATGCTGGCGATGTTCCAGACAAGCGGACAGAAGACCCACCACGCCAAACGCGGTCACACCAAAGCCAGCCATCCGAAGAAGGGTTAGGAGCTGACATGACGATGACAGGCATTGCTCAACTCATCATCGGCGCCACCGATCTCGCCGCCGCGTTTCTGTTCATGTATGGCCTCAAGCGCATGTCATCGCCGGTGACCGCGCCATCGGGGATCTTCGTCGCCGGTGTGGGCATGCTGGTCGCCGTTCTGGCCAGTTTTTTCTACGTCTTCGACGTCGGCGCGGCGGCCCAGCCGCATCTGGTGGTCAATGTCGGCCTCTGCGTCTTGGCCCTCATCTTAGGCGGCGGTATCGCCTGGTGGGCCGGCAGAAAAGTCGCAATGACGGCCATGCCGCAGATGGTCGCAATCTACAACGGCATGGGAGGCGGTGCCGCCGGCGCGATCGCCGCTGTTGAACTGTTCGGCGCCAAGGCCCCGGGAATGACTCAGCTGGTGGTGACGCTGCTGGGCGCATTGATCGGATCGATTTCGCTTTCAGGCTCGCTGATTGCGTGGGCGAAGCTGCAAGGCGTCATCAAGAAGCCGCTGCGCATACGAGGGCAGCAGTATTTCAATATCCTTGTCTTGCTGGGCACGCTCGCCGTCGCGGGTTATCTCGTTTTTGTCGCGCAAGGCGCGTCCGGTCAGCTGCTGCCGATGCCGCAGTTGATCTATCTGTTCTTCGGCTGCGCGCTGATCTACGGCATTCTGATGACGCTGCCGATCGGCGGCGCCGATATGCCGGTGGTGATCTCAATCTATAACGCGGCCACTGGATTAGCGGTCGGCCTTGAAGGGTTCGTTCTGGGAAATCCGGCATTGATGATCGCCGGCATGGTTGTCGGCGCTGCCGGCACGCTGCTGACACTGCTCATGGCACAGGCCATGAACCGCTCGGTCGCAAACGTCCTGTTCACAAATTTTGGCGGCGCGCCCAAACACAAGCCGAGCCACATCAAAGGCAGCTTGAAACCGACAGCGGCGGCCGATGCTGGCATTTTTATGCGCTACGCCAAGAGCGTCATCATCATTCCCGGCTACGGCTTGGCTGCCGCGCAGGCGCAGCAGAAGCTCTACGAATTTGTGAAGCTGCTGCTGGCGGCGCACGTCTCCGTAAAATTCGCAATCCATCCTGTCGCCGGCCGCATGCCGGGCCAGATGGACGTCCTGCTCGCCGAAGCGGGCGTGCCATACGACCTGATCTTCCAGCTCGATGACATAAACGAGGAATTCAAGACCACCGACGTGGCGCTGGTCATTGGGGCCAACGACGTGGTGAATCCCGCGGCCCGCACCGACAAAGGGTCACCGATCTACGGCATGCCTATCCTCAACGCCGATCAGGCCAAGCAGGTCTATGTCGTCAAGCGCGGTCAGGGCAAAGGCTACGCCGACATCGTCAACGCCCTTTTCTACGCCGACAACTGCAACATGGTTTACGGCGACGCCGCGGCCGTGATGACGATGATGATCGAGGCCGTGCGTGGGTTGGGGGCCAAAGCTGCTGCCTGATCGGTAGCGCATAAAGATAGGGCAACAAGACAAACAGCAGGAGAAGACTATGACGAAGAAAATGCAGGCTGCGTTCGTCGAGCGTTTCGGCAAGCCGCTGGTGTTCATGGAGGTTGATATCCCGACACCCGGCCCTGGCCAGATCCTAGTCAAGACCGAAGCCTGCGGCGTGTGCCACACCGACCTTCACGCCGCCACCGGCGATTGGCCGCTGAAGCCCAAGCTTCCCTTCACGCCGGGTCATGAGGCCATCGGCCGCGTCGCCGCAGTCGGCGCGGGTGTCAAGATTGTCAAAGAGGGCGACCGCGTCGGCGTGCCATGGCTCTACTCCGCGTGCGGTCATTGCGAGCATTGCCTTTCGGCATGGGAGACGGTCTGCGCCGAAGCCGAGTTCGGCGGTTACACTAAGAATGGCGGTTTTGCGGAGTATCTCATTGGCGATCCGGACTACGTCGCCCACATACCGACGGGCCTTGACCCCAAGCAGGCCGCGCCCCTGATCTGCGCCGGTATCACCACCTACAAAGGCATCAAGGAGACCAAAGCACGACCGCGCGAATGGATCGTTATCTCCGGCGCGGGTGGGCTCGGACACCTTGGCATTCAATACGCCAAGGCCATGGGCCTCCAAGTCTGCGCCGTCGACATTGATGACGGCAAGCTTGCACTGGCCAAGAAGGTCGGAGCCGATATTGTGGTCAATGCGAAACACGGTGACCCGGCCGAGGCTGTCAAAAAAGGCACGGACGGCGGCGCGCACGGTGTCCTGATCACGGCACCGTCGCTCGGCGCATTCAAACAAGGCGTTGGCATGACGCGCAAACGCGGCACTTGTGTCCTGGTCGGGCTACCACCGGGCGACTTTCCTGTTCCGCTGTTTGACGTTGTGGCAAACTGCATCACCATCCGCGGCTCTTTCGTCGGTACTCGCGAGGACATGGCCGAGACGCTGGCATTCGCCGCCGAGGGCAAGGTCAAGGCCGATATCGAGCTGGAGCCGCTATCCTCGATCAACGATATTTTCGATCGCCTCGAGCACGGTAAGGTGGCGGGCCGCGTGGTCCTCGACTTCATCGGCGCCAAGGCGGAGGATCACAAATCGAAAGCTGCTGTTTCGAAGAAACTGGAATCAGCAGCTGTCAGCTAGTGCGGCTCCGCGACGTGAACTCGCACCGGGCATACCAAAACGACAAAGC